>JAESGV010000210.1_pt1 | contig 31818 bp, 26 predicted proteins | sample 9269781 | NCBI WGS metagenome assembly JAESGV01 (sample SAMN15741586, study PRJNA653496) | algae metagenome | isolation source: Tildeniella torsiva UHER 1998/13D and co-occurring heterotrophs from... | place: Slovakia: Slovak Paradise National Park, Hrabusice, Kosice Region | collected 2000-01-01
CCAAGAAGGGATCCAAGAAAGGCTCCAAGAAGGGAAGCAAGAAGGCCGCCAAGAAGACCGACATCAAGAAGTCAGTCAAGCGCGTCCAATCTGATGCCAGATTCTTCAAGAAGCTATTGAAGGCTGCTGGTGGATTCTTAAAGAATGTCGGTAAGGCTGCTCTAAACAGCGCCAAGGAGGGAGCCATGGGCTACATCCAATCCGCTATTGCTTAAATGCATTTGCCATAAAAAAGTATAATATTCGCCATAACATTTGCGCTAATTTTTTTCTTGAAGTGTAAAGCGTAAAAGCCAAGCAAAATCTGTGCTTGTGCAACTACCATCATTCAATGATATACTAACGAATGTTGAGTTTAAATGCATTCTACCTATTTAAAAAACGCAGTGATGAAAATGAGTATTAGAATAATTGTCTTTTTTCCATTTACCCATACAAGAACAACTTTAATCTTTCATTTCGATTATCATCCAACTTGCATATACAACAAGTACTTCCAGTTGCTGCGTCCAACTCATAAATTCCATCACTCTTCTCATATCCAACAACTTCTGATCGTATTTCAGATACGACCCCAGCAGTTTCTTCATTGAATCTTCCCAAATCGTCTGTATAGAGGGAACCATACCTATCTAACACAACCACTTCTCCAGGTATGTCAATCATGTCTAAGGTTGTTCGCGCTTGTGTCAATAAACAGATTCCACTTGGCATTTTGATTATTTGAGAAATCTTCCCTAGGTTACGGTCTAACCATATCTCAGCATACTCCGTGGTGTTTATGTTCGTACTGTACAACTCGCTTCCTGATTCGAATACTATTGTATCTTTGGACGTTTGAACTGGATGTCCAGAGTAAAGTCTTGAGCGGGTAGACCGAATAGCTTGCGTTAAAGTGTGGTCCATTACGCTTAGATTAAAAGCATTCATTAGTAGTATGTTATGCGTGTCTTCCAACTCTAGAATACTAAAACACGAAAAATCTTGTTTCATGATTTCTGTTTCTCCTGAAATGCGGTGTAGTTTGAATAACGTGTGACCATCGGTAACGAGAATATCTCCAGTGAACAATTCACATGGAGAGTAAACTTTTCTGCTTGTGCTACTAGTTGCCCAATCATTGATGATGGCGCCAGTGCGTTGATCTATTTCGTGAAATTGTCTACTCGTTGAAGCAAAGAATATATTTCCATTACGCAGTTGGTGAAACACTGGTTCGTTATCGCACGAAAACTGTAACTCAGTTCTCCGAGTATAAATGTTGAATATTTGCGCTGTTGTATTCGAATGTAAAAGTACTCTTCCGTTCCATGACTTTTCTTTGAGTCGATTTATTTTCAATGACAACTTCGATAAAAGTGACGTTGTATGCGTTATAGCAAGACCATCATGGAGAACCAGTGTCACACGATGCAAATGTTCTGACATTTGTTTGTTAAAAATAGAACGCACTTGACGCTAACTTGACACTACTTGCAATTAAGATTGTGATGCAATCAGTTTAATATCGAAATCTCACATGGAAAGTTGATGATGGACTTGTGCTAATCCAAATACGGTGATGATGGCCAATAGAGCTAAAACTAAGACAGTACGCATTATGATGTTTTTGAGAAAATTATGTTTGGCTGCTGCCTGGTTGAGTGGCTCGAATCGCGCATCTGTTATCATTCTTCTTTCAGCTTCTTCTCTGCTTTGAGTTGCAGGTGCATACGTTTGGAGCAAGAGAAACCCTACGGCCACGCTTGACTATAGCGTTTGATTCTTGTATTTTTCTAATTTCGATATATCCTACTGTGCCGATGCTTGTCGTATTTCCATAGATCAAATAGTAATTGGTGTCGACAAACGTCACATCCTTTTGTAGGTTAAACCATACTCGTGTAACAGCGTTGCATGGGAACTGGTCGTCTATGTATCGACTGATTTCTATTGTCGCCGATCAATTGAAATAGAATACTCGTAAGTCGTTGCAATCTGATGATAGATGTATCTACTTTTAAAAACACAGGACTACCAGCGTGCAATGTTTTTTCGAATTTAGCGGTGACTGAGAGTTTCTCTGTTTTGGTAGGGTAAAACCGTGCATGTACCCAACCCTGAACAAACATCTGGATGATCATAGGATATTCCAAAACATGCAGGTTCTAGTGGCTTTTCTAATAGTTAGAAACCATCAAAAGTATGGTACGTGTAGAGTTGGCGAAAATGGTTTTGACATCAAACACGGTTAAGAGAATAATAACACGTGCAGCGTTGAACGAGTTCCTACCGCATAGTAATATCAAAACAAAAATAATTCCTTAATGTCAGTCTGCGTTAAATATATACTCGATGTGAAAATGAATTCTGAAGTCAAAACGATGCACGACACCACTGTAAACACTGCTTCCACTGTGATAAATTAGATTAATCGTTTTTTTGTTACATACGAGCTGGTGTAAACACCATTTGCATTCGCGAGAAACAATGTATCACGTTGTTAACTTCGCGCCACAAACTACAATTGTTCTATTTGGAAACACGATAATTGAGATACTGTTCTGTTCCATCATCGTTTTGGGCTTGTTCTTCAGATTACAAGCAGTAGAAAGTGGAATGAATTGAACATTATATTTATTTTACACTTTAGAACATTGCGATAAGAATTAAAAGAGCTATTGGAGCAAACATCTTGGATGCGGAACTTGCCATACGAGCATTATTATTTCCTGAAATATCAACAGCATCTGTAGCTTTAGTTGGAGTAGTAGAGTTAGATGGTGCTCCACTCGAAGGCGAATAGGCTGGAGCAACGGTTGATGAGGGAGCATCTGTTGTTGGAGCAAGAGTATCAATAATAGTAACATTTCCATCTGCATTATAGATATACAACGAATTAGAGACAACGTCACAGTTTGGATAAGTTCCTCCGCTCTTCACAATGCGCGAGTAGGCAATCTTTCCATTGAATACGATTGGACCTGAAAGAATTTTTTGCTCACAGCTTCCACCATTCGCATAGGCATCGGTATCTTTTAGTACAAACGATGGTCCTAGGAAATTTAAACCTGATGTCAGATATTGACCAGAGAATGTGATATTATTTTGGCCAATGTACAGTATGTCATACAACATGGCATATATACTACCGGTGTAGTGATCGGCTTGATAGAAGAATTCTTTTCCTCTGTTCTTTGGACCTGGTACGAATACATCTGAAACACGATCTTCAAGACCAACGAGTACTTCGGTAGTGCGGACTAGAGCACCATTGACAACTTTCCATGATGACAAGTACGAATTTTGGGTTGTGTCTGTGACCTTTTCTAAGCGCTCAAAGATTATATCACCGTTGGTTGATACGTCTACTGGAGTAGTAGTGGTGCTGTCATATGTGACAGAGGTGAAGCTATCTGTTGCGAAATCAAGAATAGCTATCTCACCTTTTTGAGCAACATAGTAAGTGGTTGTGCTAGTGTATCCTATAAGCCTAGCATCATAGTTGCTGTTTGGTATGGTGAGTATGGTAGCTGTACTGTTAGGTGCAGAATACTTCGCTAGTTTAGCGTCTGCAGTAGAAACTGTGAGAACGTAGACTTGAGATGGAGTAGCAACTGGAGTATAGTATAATCCAAGTGTAGCGTCAATTTCATGGTGTGAGATTGATAGGTCGTCCATGTTCACCCTAACCAAATAGGAATTGACCATTGGACTTACTCCGTAAATTGTGACTTCTGCCCATGCGTATGGAGCAGCGATCGCAAATTTGGTTCCAGAACCGCTGGGTTCCAAATCAAATGGAACTGCATCTGATTGTCCTATGTATGCGCCTGTGCTGGTGTACTTTGCGATTCTGTTATCTATTGTAGTCATAAAGACATGTGCGCCATCTGAAAAGACAGCACATGTTGCATAAGCTATTAGTGCAAGCAGTACTATTGTTTTCATTTTGTTTTGCGTCTTTAAAACTGGATTGATCTATCTTTAAAGTTTTTTGGATTACTAAATTAGGAAAAATTGTTTCAATTTTAAGCAGCGTAACCCAGCATACTACGCATGAGGATCATCTGTTCGCAAGATAACATTTCTCTAGTTTGGCTTTCTACTTCAAGATACTGCTCATTTACAATGAAAATTATAACATGCCTTGCTCTAATGACATGCACAGCCCTGTGTTTGAGCACGGTAGAGGTCTCTACGCAGCGGTCTTTAATTTATGGAAGCATTACGGTGAAATGGAGCATCGAACAACAAACATTTAACAGCGATTACCTTGGGTTGTACTACAGCACCGATCCACTTACATATGGGAAAAATAATTCGTTATGGTGGACATCTACAAACTCCACAAAATCGGGAACAGTTCAAACAAACCTACAAAGTCCAAATGGCGTTATGGAATATCGTTACATAGGAAATGGTGGAAAAACCGTACTCGCACGTAGTGCCGAAATTATAGTAGCCCTACAACCATACACTATAGATGTTAATCCATTTATAACGAACAAAAGATGGACAATATCGTGGACATGTCCGAAGAGTAAAAACGGTACTCAATGGATAGGACTTTTCCGTATCGGTGATGAGCGCACAGCCCCCCTTATGCGATTTTTAGCTTCGAAAAGTGATGAAAATGTCGCAGTTGATGTTCCCACCGCTGCATCAAGCGGATTGTACGAATTTCGATACTACACTGATGATATTCTTCAAACATACTCTTCTGCGCTTATGATCGGTGATGCAACAAGTGATGTACAAATACTAGTTCCTAGAAATAGTACAGTGTTTGGTGGTGCGTTAACTGTTGGATGGAACGTTGTACATGCTGAGCCACACGACTGGATTGGTTTGTTTTCAATAGATGAAAAACCATCGCTTGAAACAGCACTATTTTACCAATACACTAAAGGAAAGTTACAAGGAACGGTACACAGTACAGCTCCAAGCCACCTGCCACCAAATTCACAAATCGTTTGGCATTATATGTCTAACAACATGGTTGTTGCCTCCAGTACACCCATTCGTGTTTCACCAATTAATGTGAAGTGTAGTACGAAAATCAAAACTGCGATCAAACACATTGTAGTGATAGAACAAGAAAATCATAGTTTTGATAGTTTCTTCGGTAACTATTGTACAGCAGAAACTGGATCTCGACCAGTGTGTACATCAGGTCCATCGTGTTGCGAAAAATCACCAAGTTACGTGAACCAGTACAAACCACGCATACTAGATGACTTTGAAAACAAGGATTTCTGTCCACCTCATAGTGCCGAATGTGAAATTTGTATGACGAACCAAATGACTATGAGTAACTATGTACAGAATTGTAGTTGTGCAAATGTAAGAAACTGGGCAGTTGCTAAAGAAGAAACTCTACCTATCTACTTTGAATATGCTAAAAAGTATGCAATTGCCGATCAGTGGTATCAATCAGGTGTTGGTGCTAGTAGTATGAATGATATGTACTTGGCTCGTGCCAACATGGTGTTTATTGATAACGCTGTTGTTCCTGATACAGTGGGAACGGCTTGTTATTCTCAGTCTAAAAAGAAATTGTTTAGTGATCCAACGGTAGCTGATCTACTACTTGCTTGTAATGTTTCGTTTGGTGTTTATGGTGAAGGGTACGATCAAGTCAAACATTCACCGAATGACACTTCTATGTGCTATCCACATTACTATGATGCTTCAGATTACGCGTTTCAGTACTATCACTCGTTAGCTGATAATGCAAGTATCATGTTTGACTACTCGATGTTCGCAAAGCATGTTGCGAGTGGGAAACTACCGAATGTGAGTCTAGTACGAAGTCTTGGTACAAAATCAGAACATCCAGGTGATTCTTCGTTGACTGATGGTATGCGATTTAGTAAGGAAATAGTTGACCTCATCACGTCCTCCTCGTACAATGAAGAAACACTAATTGTGATTCTACAAGATGAATCTGGTGGATATTTCGATCACTATGCACCAATAACTACCAACAACATTGATGGTATAGCGTATGGTGCACGACTACCTGTCATGGTAGTAGGACACTTTGCTAAGAAGTCTTACGTTTCGCATGTACCAGTGGAACACTCATCTTTGGTCAAGTTTATCCAATGGAACTTTTTAGAGTACGACGCACACCTACAGACACGAGATTCATTTGTGAATAATTTACATGATTTGTTAGATCTTGTTTAAAAAATAATTTTTATAAAACTTCGCTATGCATCAGAAATAATATAAATCCACTTAATAATATTCCAAGAGCAAACATGTAACAGTGAATGTATAATCATGTTCCATACTTATGTTCTTCCATTCTCACTAGCTACCAGATCTGTTGTAACCATGACCACAACTTGAACGATTTCGCATAGCAACTCGTGATCATGTTGCCATGTATACATACATGGTCCTGTATGCTTACCAAATGGATTCAACTCGATTACCTTGCTATTAAATTCTGTATCAGCGTGTAACACTTCATTTTTTCGATGTTTTGGAATTTCCACTATTTTTTGATATAGTTTTTCGTCTCTTTCTACTTGTTTCTTGGAATTATAGTGATGGTGCGCTATTAGCGTCTGATCATTAGAAACAAACTCTGAACGAAACGTTTGGGTGCCTAGAATTTCGTACCACTGAGTTACATCGAATGGAAGAGTTGAGAGGTAGTAGTCTTGTTCTTCTGTTGGTGGCATGGTTACAAAATAAAAAACTGTAAGAAAATCTAAGTATGCACCTTGAACACAAACTCATTTACTAAGAATAGAACCTGGTGATCTAGGTCTCTTGTTGATAATATCTTCCAGTGTCTTCATACAATCATTAGCTATCAACTCTGCAGTTTCTTTCGAGAATAAAGGTGTCTTGAAAGTAAATCCAAAGTACATGGTATCATTTAGTGTGTGTACCGACATCAATGGAGCAGGATCTGTGTACGATAAAAACCATGGCAACGACTTTACACGGTACGTAGGTTCTGTCGCTTCGAAAAATTTATCACATACTCCTAGATTGGTCACCAATGCGGTAATTTTTCTTCTTCGTTGTGCTGTATGATGTTTCCTCAAAAACACATCAGCAGGTGCAACGTGAGGTCCAAGTAGATCTAACACCGTTTGTGTCGCTTTTAACGATGAGTAAGGGTTCATTCCCAAATTAGCTCCTATTCCTTGTACATTCTTTGGTGGCATTACGTACTCGGCATCATCTAGACTTGATTTTAATGATGCGAAATAGGATCGCGCTACTTCCCAAAAGTCATCTCCTTCCTTTACCGAAAATTCATTTTCTAATAAAGAAAAATTATTTCCAAGTGTTTCTTGGATTTCATCGGCACGAGGGTGAACTTTACATAATTTATCCCATAGTCCTACTGGCGTTGCGACTACAAAATTGCCAGTTGTTTCTTTTAATTGTTCATGCCATTGGTTACACGCAGTCAATGCGGCAACAAGAGCGGAATGCACTGTGACTTTGTGTTCTCGGCAAAGTTTGGCTAATGTACCGGCACCTTCTATAGAACGCAGTAAGCATACATGATCAACATCAACCATTCTTATATCTCTATCGTCATCAAAGGGTATAAACTGCACTGGTGATTTACTTGGTGAGCGTTTCCGCATTGGAGGTTCTATTTTTGGAACATCAAGTTTGAGTAATTTCACTTGTTCGTGAGTATGAACGTGCAGTACATTATTGTCAGGAGGTATGATTTGTTGACCCAAATCACGGCCAGCGAGTAGTTGTACAAACTCACTAGCAAACATGAATATTGACCGACCATCCATAATAGCGTGAGATGTTGCGAAAACGATATCCATTGGTCTGTGGCGAAAGGTGTAAACGAAGACTAATGGGCCTTCGTTTTTCATTGGCACATTTAAGCGTTGTTGCACCAACTGTAGAGGGTCAGTATCTTTTTCAATCACGAAAACTCGGTAATAGTGGACATTAGTTTTCTCATCAACGTTGGATAGCTTCTTTGCACCTCTCCAATCTCGAATAATAGTAGCTCTTAAAACTGGATGGCGTTTACCGAGTTCATTCATAGCGTTTGTTATGTCACGAAGTTCAAATGGTGGACCTTCCAGAGACAATATGGAGTAGACAATACAGTGACCCAAATCGTGGTCACTGGAGCCAAGTTCTGTCATTGTCAAGTATCTACTCTTCATGTTTAGGTATCGTTGCTGCAGGTTCTTTTTACATTCTTCTGTGGTCTTAGATATAGTCTTGATAATGTTTTGCATCTTTTTCTGCAAGCCAAATAGAATTTAAAAATAAAGATACGCCGAATCTTCTACTTTACAAAGTGTCGTACTTTCGCAGAGTCAAAGTCACCTGCCAGATAGTTCGAATTTGACTGATACAAAGGACTATTATTCATATCTGAACTACTGTTAAGCTGAAATAACGAAAGTTATCATACTGCTATTTGTTGAAGAATAAATCAAATTGTACATTTAATGCTCTGGAGCGTGACATTGAACACCACTTGGTGCTTGGAAGATAGCATCATCGGCGTGCTTCAATACATAGTTTGAGAAAGAAGCCTTTCTTGAGACGCCATTGGCCATCTTGTCCTCAATGGAGTACAACATTTTACTGTTGATGAATGCAAAGGTGACAGTTCTGCCCTTACCGGCATCATAATCGAAAAAGTCACAATCTTCGTTTGTTTTGTTGGCGCATGCTTTTGTTCCTGTAAACTTGGCGCTTGAGATGGTAGTGCTGTTGAATCCGAATGGAGGTACGAATGAGACAGCGCCAGTTAAGCCACTGTTATCGTATTCGATGCAGTCGGGAGCGAACTCTCCGAATTTACTGACTACGTATTGAGTATTTTTGTCTTGCAAGAAGACAGCTGTTTCGTATGTACGTAGAGGATCTTTAGAATCGACAACGTATCTATTCAACTTTTGGGAGTAGTAAAATGCTCCTGACATATCTTCTGAACCTTCATAGAAGCCTGGAGTGTATGTGATGTTCGCTATGTATTCTCCAGCTGGTGGCCAGTTTGGAATTGATTGCGCAACAGCGAAAGCGACGATTGTGAACAAGACAATGCAAGTACGTGTGTTCATGTTAAAAATTCTTTTTGTCGTTACTTAGTCAACTAGAAGCTTTACAAACTTAGGGTTTCTAGTTCAAGGATGCACTATTTATTTCCTGACGTGACGTAAATGTTCAACAGACATCCATTCGTTGAAACTTGCGTCCCATTCATCGTACTTGATCAAGTGTAAACCATACAAACTCTTCTCAATCTTACATGGATACCAAGTCTCGTACTCCTCCGAGTACGCTTCCATTTGCAAACCAATTGGATACGAAGTAAGTTTCAAAGGTTTCAACTGTTTAGTACTGACGTACCCGGACTCATCGTTCAAGTAAGAAAAGTAGCGTACACCAAACGTTCCACCTTCAAAGGTTTCAATGCGTGCCAAATAGTCTGTTCCATGGTAATCTACATTAACAATTTCACCAATGCGTTTATGTGACTTTGGTTTCACTTCACCAGTGAGCACAAATGACTTCAAAGCTGGCGCGATGAATGACGATCCGAATTGTTGCTCTACTAGTGCCATATCTTGTTGGATATGACTTTCGAGTTCTGGTAGTGTTACTTTACCATCGCCATTGAGTTCTAAGAATGCTTCACCACGTAGAGCGTCCATTACAGCACTGCTGAATGTCCAATTACCGGTACTTCCTGCTTTGTAGAACACTGATGAGAATGCAGCGTAATTCAATCTAGAACCTTGCATAGCTTTTTCTTCTGCAAGCTTAACGAGATATCCAGAGTGGCAGCAGTCGGCCATGAGAATCGCGTTTTTGCCGGGGAAGAAATTGTCTATGGTATCCACCACGTAGCTGATAGGAAGCTTCACAACTTCGTCACAATCGTATGATGCAAAATAGTACGTTTCTTCAGCACCGTAGCCGTGTCCACAATAATAGAAAAACAAAGTATCATCTGGATTGGCTGTGCTAATAAAATCGTATAACGAACTCATTATGGCTTCGTTCGTTGCTTCTTTGTCACATAAATATTTCATATTGGCGGCCGGTACCCCTGCATTTTTGAAAAAGTCAAATATCTCCTTGTCCTTGCGTCCAGCAGCGTCGAATGGTGGTAGTGACTCTTTATCTTGCCATACTAGTGTACCTACGATGAATACACGAGCTGTAGCGGGTGACCATGATGCCATTTTGTGACGAGTTTGATAGATGAACTGAAAAACATCATGATTACAAGGCGAAAATGATTGCAATGCTATGTACATTTATTCGTGGACCATGCGTACTACAGTATCTACGACTCCATGATAGGCGTTGGAGACCATTTCACCGACAGTTGAGAACATGCCTCGTTCTTCCTTGGGTAGCTCTGCACTTTCCTCCTTCTTTACTTTTAACTCTACAGCATCTTGCTTGTGAACTTTTTTCAACAACTCGTGTTGTACTTCTTGTACGTGTTGTTTCATCTCTTTTTGCGCTTTGTGTTCCTCTTCCAATTGTTCTCTTCTTTCCATAAATTCGTTTTGGATGGCTGGCAATTTGTGCTTCAATTCTTCTCTCGATTTGTGCTCTTCTTCCAGCATGTGTTTCTTCTCCATGAATTCTTTTTGTACTTCTGGCAATGCGTGGTCCAAGAACTCTTTTCTCATGTGTTGTTCTTCGTCACGTTTCTCTACCTCCTGGAGAAACTCATTTTGCATCTTTGGTAAGTTGTTGCGAATGTTAGCGTCTAGATCGTTGTTCATTTTGTTGGTTGTTTGAAATGTGCTGGATCGGTTCAGTGTAACAATTTATTGAGCTAAAAATTCGATCTATCTTTAGACTGCTTGCTAACTACACCAAATTTGAGCAAAAATCAAAAATATGATCAATTTAGACCTGCGTATTCCTTACTTTGGATCTCCTTATGCCAACTGTAGATCGCTTAGCTAATTGCTTCTAGCTCAATTATGAAGAATACAAAATTCAACGATTTTATTTTGGCTCTTGTTACATGAAGCCATCTGGAGCTGATAGATTACCATCCACGGCATGGAACCCACTCATCTACAACGTGATCGTTTTCTATTACATGATACTTGGGAAAGCACGCCGCAGCTAAGCACGAATGATTTGGCGAAACTCGAACCAATGACCCTACTTGTAGATCTCCATTTGTCTCACCTTTTATCAGTCCTATCTCTTGTGACAGCGAAAACAATTTGAGTTTTGGATGACCAACAACTAGACCAAATCCGTCTTCCTCGCAAACATCTTTACTAAGCGCAAGAGAACCAATATCTACAGCTATTGTGTTCCGAGATGGATAAGCGCCTATGACAGTACCTAGCACCGATACAGCACAATCAGAAATGTTACAGCTACCTATTTCTGCTTGCATACGATCATAGAATAGATAATTTCCAGGATGTATCTCTGTTACAGCTGATTGTGAAGGTATCACCGAACATGAAGGTGTTGATCCGACACTAACTGTTGGGCAACTAACTCCGTGTTCTTGTAGCTTGTTATAAAAATCTGTTAATAATTTTGCATCGTTATTCGCAATATCTTGTCGTTGTTGTTTTGTGTGCGCTTTGTACGAATGACCAGCGTGAGAATATATCCCTGCAAGCGTGATTTGTGACTCTTTGTTGTCGCCTACAGGTTGCGATAATCTTCTTGCAAAGTTTAACGTGTTTCTGTCTTCTGGATCGGCACCACAACGATGATACCCAGTATCGAGTTTTAAAAATACGCTAAACTTTGCTCGTTTGTTTCGCAGTGCAAATCGTCGAATCATTTGCAAGTGTGCCTCACAATCGATTTCTATATGAAAATTAATTTTTTGTGATAGTTCCCACGTTTGGTATAGCTTTTCCTCGCTTATTGGTACGGCGTACAAAATGTCTGAGAAGTGTCCACTGTCTGCAAAAAATTGTGCTTCTGCCATTGTCGATACAACAATTTTCGGGCTTTTGAGACCTTCGGTTTGTATAAGAGCGCCTTGTATTGTCTTATGTGTCTTCACATGCGGTCGTAAATCGACGTTCATAGTATTTGCTCTTTCTCGCATTTGTTTTGCGTTGTTATGCACTACCTTTCTGTCCACAAGAAACGCAGGAGTTCGTAACGATGATATATGCTTCCCAATGTCGCTTGAGTATCGTCGTGACAGTGCTCGCTGCATGATTTGTTTTGGTTGTAAGGCAGTAATGGTTACTGCAAGCAAGGTTCAAGTAACATATTGAAGTAAGACTCGAACCTTTGTACATAAATGTGTATTTACTCTTTCATCTCTATTTCTGAGATTAATATTTTTAAAGATACTTTATGCTTGCGAGGATTTGTTATAGACCGATTGCTTCTTGCTCGTGGGCTTATTTTTGTAGTGACTGCATCTCCTAATGAAAAATTAGGCATCTGAGGCATCCACTCTTTGTCCAAGTACGGATTTAATTCGTCAGGTATTATATCTTGTGCATAGTTGTTCTCTACGCATTCGTCATAGATGTATGGCATACTGTGGTTTGTCATCGTTTTTTCAAAGAATCTGTTTCTAGGATCTACTGTTTAGGGTTTATATTTTTATTACGCGATGATCTTATTATTAGTAATTGCCGTGGCTCTCCAATATTATCTTCCCTAATGGAGTGTTGTGCTAACGATGCAGTAGAACAGATGAAAGAATCTATGGCTACAGAGGACTGTGCCGTCCAGGATAAAAGGTACTACGCAATTATGCTCTTGAAATTTGTAAATTAAATTTAATTTTGAGGAATTCTGAATGCAAACGTGCTGGTAGACAAGTTGAACTAAATGATTACTTTCCGATGCGAAATAGTTGTAAATGTTGTGTTTGTTAGGTTGACAATTTAACGGCTACTTTTTCTGAAGTTGTGACAACATACACGCACTATTTGCACGGGAGAAACAATCAGCGTTCGAAGACTACTGGATGTAGTCGCTATACTCCTACATAAATAATTAACAGCCAATATCGTTACTGCGAATTCCCAGAGCGCTCGAACATATAATTCAGGTGTCAAATTGACTGCAGATATATTCATTTATCAATTTTCGATCGTACAACTTTCTACGGAACATCCACACGTGTAAATATTTCATCTGAGCTACAGCGGGCCACTTTTCGTTTTGCGGCCGTCTCAGTACCGACACGGCCATACTCCTACAATGCAACTCCGACAAGCCATAAGAGCATACAGCAATGCGAGAAACTGCGAAAAACCAAGAAACAATGAGCAACACCGATAATCGTATCACTATTCCAAGTGATGTAATTCTAGAGGAAGCCATTCACAAAGCTGATGAGGTTGCGTTGTATGATGTACAGGAACCAAAAGTTCGTTTCACGTTTCCAATTTTTCGTGTGATTGGATTCGAAATCATTTGGGTTCTAATTGGTGGCTTCTTTGCTGCTGGATTAGGCATCATTCCAATTATATTTTTCTTTACACTCGGAAATTCGTTCAGTAAGTATCGTACTACAAATTAACATTCTAGATGATCTTGCTGTGGCAACACCTGACGCTGTACATATTGTCGCTGCCAACATGGGTTTGAATATTACGTACATTGCCATCGGAGCAGGCATTGCTGGATTCTTTTCATACTTTTTCTTTGGATACTCGTCACAGCGTATCGCGAATCGTTTGCGTGAACGGTTTTTTGAACGAGTGTTGAATCAAGAAATTGGATTCTTCGACATCAAGAAATCAGGTTCTTTGGCAAGTGCAATTAGCGATGATTGTACAAAAGCTGCCGATTTGTTCGCCATGCAAGCGCAAGTAATCATTCAAAACACTGTTCAAGTGACATTTGGAGTTATACTAGCTCTGGTATCAAACTGGACTATGGCACTCCTGCTATTGTGCGGTATTCCAGTATTATTCCTCGTACAGTTCATACAGCGTCCCATTTTAGCCAAAATTGCAGGAAGAATTTCCAAACTCAACGCTGGTGCATTCAACATTGCTAATGAAGTGATTACATCCATGCGCACAGTAAGAAGTATGGCTGGTGAAGATAAAGAAGTGACAAGATTTAGCAAGGAGCTTGATAGAATCAAAATTTTAGGATTCTTCAACGCTTTGATTCGAGGTATCGGTATCATGATCTTTTTCTTCTCTCTTTTCGGTGGTGTAGCGTTGGCCTTCTGGTATGCCGGTAAAATGTTGCAGTGGGGTACTATAGCAATCGGTGACACAATGAAGGTCACTGGTATGGGTATTCTCTCCACTCAAGCACTCATCTTCGCTTTGGTTGTCATTCCTGACATTATCAAAGCTCAAGTATCCATCAAAGAGTTGCTCAAGGTCATACTTCGTGAACCCACTATGAACCTTCGTGGTGGCAAGACTTTACCTGACATTCGTGGTCATATTTTGTTCAAAGTAAGTCATAGCGCTGCACAGTCACTAACACATATAGAATGTTACATTTAGATACCCTTCAAGACCAAAAGTAGCCGTTTTGAAAGATTTTAGTCTTGAAATACAACCTGGTACAAGTGTTGCACTAGTAGGTCAAAGCGGAAGTGGAAAGTCCACAATCATTGGTCTACTCGAGCAGTGGTACACACCAGAGACAGGCACCGTCGAGCTAGATGGTGTCGACATCACAACAATCGACCCACTGTGGCTACACCGATATTTAGGAATTGTTTCTCAAGAACCAACTCTTTTCGCGACGACTATTCGTCGAAACATCTCGTACGCTGTTGATACAATCAACGGTCATATTGCTACTGCTGCCAAAAAGCAGAATCCAAAGATTACTCAAGAAGAGTTGTTCAAGTTACTGTTACCTGTCACTCAAGAGTTAATTGAGAAGGCAGCGATTGCCGCAAACGCTCATGACTTTATTATTCGATTACCTGATGGTTACGATACTATTATCGGTGAACGTGGTGTTTCATTGTCAGGAGGCCAAAAGCAACGTGTCGCTATCGCTAGAGCAGTACTACAAGATCCAAAGATTCTACTTTTAGACGAAGCAACAAGCGCGTTAGATACCAAGAGCGAAGCACTTGTACAAGACGCGTTGGATAAACTCATGGTTGGTCGCACGAGTGTAGTGATTGCTCATCGATTAACTACTGTCCAAGATTGTAATAACATTGTGGTGATGAGACAAGGTGCTGTAGTTGAGATGGGTACACATGACGAAATGATCAGAAACACAAGTGGTGCGTACTACAGTTTGGCGGCAAAACAATTAAAGTTTGGTAAATCAGAAAGTAGTGATAGTTTGGCGACAAGTGATTCTGATGAAAATACTAGTGACTCGGAAAGTATTAGCGCTCCAGAGGAAGAACCAACTGTTTCTCCGATTGCAACTACTGTTGAACTACTACCAGAACCTATTGAGAAGAAACCAATACATGAAAAGAAGAAAAGATTCGGTAGAAAGAAGAATGCCGAAACATTTACAAACGAAGCAGAGATCAAAGACGTTCACGAGCCCATCACTAGGAATCCGTTCAAAGTTTTCAAACTTTGTGGTTTCGATCTGCCCATTCTACTTGTTGGCCTAACTGGTGCCTTTTTAGCCGGTACTACACCAATTTTCAACTATATGTTCTTTGGAAACACTATCACGTTATCTATTCCTCAACGTAATGATGATGGTTCATTCATACCATTCCCACCTGGTTACTCGGTGAGTGAACTTGTCGCTACACAAGCTAGTTACGTTGCTATCGTTGCTGGTGCAGGAGCAGTTGCGAACTTTTTCAATTGGTTCTTTACTACTCTTGCGTACGAGAGAATCACTGTACGAGTAAAGAAGATCTACTTTGCATCGTTGGTCAAGCAAGAAATGGGATTCTTTGATATCAAGAAGAGTGGAAAGTTACTTAGCACACTAGGAGAAGATGTTAGCAGTATGGTTGACGGGTACACCATGAAAGCTGCGTTATTCACTCAGCATATTGGTCAATTTGTCATTGGTATTGTAATGGCATTAATTGCCTCATGGCAAACAGCATTAGTCATGCTCGCTGCTGGTGTTCCAACAATCGGCTCGTTACTCTTCTTTTGCGGTTTCGCGATCAGTGTCTTGAACAAAAAAATCATGCACTTGAGCGCTAGTGCGTTAACGACATCTTCTGAAGTTATTGGTGCTATTCGTACTGTTCGGTCTATGGCTGGTGAAGAGCGTGAGCAACAACGATTCAAGAATGACTTGGTCAAGTTGCAAAGAGTAGGATTCTACAAGGCTGTAGCCAGCGCTATCATGCTGGGTGGCATGCAATTCTTCACTTGGGCTGTAGCTGGTTTAGCGTTCTGGTACGGTGGTACGCTTGTTGCAAGTGGAACACTAGCACCGGGAAAGCTCTTCCAAGTGTTTGGAAACATGTTATTTAGTGTGCTTGGAGCAGCGCTTGCACTATCCGAAGTACAAAACTTTTTCAAATCTGCCGCTGCTTCAAAAATTATACAACTAGTCACCGAGCGCGAACCAGCAATTCCAAACAAGGGTGGAATCACACTAGAAAAGATTGAAGGTCACGTAGAATTCAAAGATATCACTTTCGAGTACCCATCTCGACCAGGCGTCACAATCATGAAAGATTTTAATTTGACCATCTCCAAAGGTCAACATGTTGCACTAGTAGGTGAATCAGGTTCAGGAAAGAGTACCATCACTGGTTTACTAGAACGTTTCTACGCACCATTACAAGGTACTGTGCTGCTAGACGGTGTTGACCTGAAAACAATCGACGTCAAGTGGTTACATAGAAACGTTGCTATTGTAACGCAGGAACCAACTTTGTTTGCAACTACAATACGTAAAAATATCACGTATGCAGTAGGTGACGAAAACGTTACTCTTGATGAAGTAATAGAGTGCGCAAAAGCAGCAAATTGTCACGATTTCATTACACAATTGCCAAATGGTTATGATACTATGATAGGAGAACGCGGTGTATCCATGTCAGGTGGTCAAAAGCAAAGAATCGCAATCGCACGTGCGATGATACAAAACGCATCTTTATTGCTTCTTGATGAGGCAACAAGTGCACTGGATACAGAAGCAGAGACCCTCGTTCAAGCAGCACTTGATAAACTCATGGTTGGACGTACAACAATTGTAATTGCCCATCGGCTGACAACTGTAAAAGATTGTGACTTGATTGTAGCGATGAAGTCAGGGTCAGTGGTGGAAATGGGAACACATGAACAATTAATACAAAAGAAGGGAATTTATGCGAAATTAGCACAGAAGCAATTAGAATTTGGACAAATGAACAAAGTAAATAGGACAAGTGTAACAATGACAGAAGATGATTAAAAATATAATTAATGATCGCGGTTCAGAATATAATTTCGATAAAACAAGGTCATGACATGACACACTTGCTTTGATCCTTTTTCCGTTCGTTCTGCTCCTCGTCATACATTCTTTGACGTGCTTCTTGTACTCTCCGTATAGCGTCAGCTTCATTACGTCGCATTACACTGATAAAAGATTCCATACATTCATCCACATTGATACCATGCTTTGCTGATGCCTCAAAGAACGCTGTGTTGTTTCCCAACCTGTTAGCAAGTGCTTGTCCCTCTTCTACGGATACCTCTCGTATGTGCGCCAAATCGCACTTGGTACCTACTACAACTAGTGCAGCATCTAGGTACCGAAACTCGTTCAAATCTTGTTCCAGTAGTTCTTCCAAACTACGGAACGATAGTTTATTAGTTATGTCGTACATGAGAAAGAACGCGTGTTTTCTTCTGTAATAGTTTTGAACTACCTTACGAAAGGTTTTCTTCCCGATGGTGTTCCACTATGATTTAGTGGATATCAAAGATCTTACTATTTGCACTTGGATGTTCTTTCCATTCGCATGAAATGTGTGAGTTACTAGCTAATCCGACTGAAGGTATATTTGTTTTGTACTGATTTGCCTAAAGTTTAGGAAAATATAAATCATTACTGTGTATCGAAGCAGTACGCATGACTTTCCGACTCCCATATCGCCTAGTAGCATTGTTTTATATGTTACGTGTATATCACCACTAGTAATTTTAAATACACTATTGAAAGCATACTTTTCTATTTGTTTTCTTTTTTTTTCAAATCTAATAGCGAGATTATGTTCTCTCACTTCTTCCTTGTATTTTTCGTACGGTTGTATCGACTCTACTGTTAATGTTATTCCGAAGTCGCGCGTTAAAAGGTAACTCCAAAACTCGTTATTGTTCGTGGAGAATAAAGCGTGATTTCACCCGATAACGGAGTGATACGGTTTACGATGGTGAATGCAGAACAATACAGTGATATTTCCCTCCACAGTTCTGTTGGTAGCATCATATTTATTGTAATTTTCCAAACATTACTAAGGTCTTAATTGTTTGGTACTTCTTCGTTCCTTGTCTATTACGCAAAAGATTCTGTTTTATAAAAATTGTAATTCAAGACAACCTAAGTTTTCCATCTCAAAATGCAACAGAACTTCGGTACCATCTTCACGAAACTCGGTGTCCCAGCAACAAAATTCAAGTTCCCAAGTCACGCAGACGCAAATCTCGAGAACTCGTTCCAACACGTACTTCCATTCTATTCGCATTCCAAACACACTGAAAAAGAAGTAAGTTCTGCACTAGCGAACTTTTGGAACACAAAAAAAGTCGATACTAGAATCTTTTCCAACTTGTATGTCGCTCCTATTCTTGTCAAATTCAGAAGAATTGTTGATGATGACTACGTTGAAGTTGAACGAAAAGAGTGCGATAAAGATGGAAACGAAAAGTGGGAATCTAATGAACATTATTTCCAGTGTGCCAAGTACGGACCTGGTGATCGAGTATTTATGCGTGACCTAACAACAGGACAAGTTGCATCGTACGGACAACGACGTATGAAATTCGAAAAAAACAAAATAGAAAGAATTAACATGTTAAAAAACGCAAAGAAGCCTATTCCACTAAAAAAGAACAATGAAGAGTATAAACGTGATGATGTCTCAGAACCACAAATTTCATTAAAGGGAGGACCAAATGAATGGGACAGAGAAAAGATTAGTATCATGTACGACGCTATTAGAGCCAAATTTTCAGATCAAATTCCAGAACTAAAAGACCAACTTATGGCAACTGAGAATGCGTGGTTGGTGGAACATACAAGGAATGATAAACAATGGGCTGACGGTGCAACTGGTGTTGGAATGAACTATTTGGGAAAACTGTTAATGTTTAGAAGGGAAGAGATTAGACAGGAAGAGAAGGGGTATGATGCTGATGCGTGGTATCAATATGTTTGTTATGATGAAAACACAAGAGAATTTTTGACGTGCCCAATGTCTGAACTTTTAGAATATTAATTTGAGGAGTGCACAAAAATTTGTCAAACGTTCACATGTTTCATAAAAATTGTTTCGAAATATTGTAATTTGTCATATCTACTGTCACACAAATTCGGATTTTGTCGTTTGACACAAACACGAGTTCTAACTGCGCTTGATAAGAACATGTGCTTTGGAAACAAGAAAGCTAAACCACAAAACGGTGCCAAAACCGAACAAGTCATATCTATAAAAACAGATGACGACGGCGACTCGTCCCCACAACAAAAGCAACAAGGGTACGCATTTCTGTGCTATATTCTGACATTTAAACAGAAAAATTCTGAAATTATTACTTATTGGCGAATCAGGTGTAGGAAAAACAGCCATTGCGACTAGATATGTGGAACAAAACTTCCAAACTTCTATTATTTCTACTATAGGAGTAGATTTCGTACGTGCGCTCGTGATAGACTAACAATTCACAGAAGAAAAAAATATTAGAACGAAATGGAGAAAAGATAACACTACAAATATGGGATACAGCAGGTAAGCGTTCGTCTGCAATTAACAGTCAATTAGGTCAAGAGAAATTTAGATCGATGACTGCGAGTTATTACAGAGGACTACAAGGCGTCGTAGTAGTATTTGACGTCTGCAGCAGCGACTCGTTTACTAACATCAAACGTTGGATGGAAGATATTGCAAAACATGCACCCGCTACTGCTGTAAAAGTTTTGGCTGGTAACAAAATGGACTTGCCGCATAGAGAAGTAACAACAGAAGAGGCAACACAAGCAGCAAAAGAGTTTAATGTTTCTTATTTGGAAACAAGTGCAAAATCAAACACAAATATCTCTGAATTGTTTGATACTGTACTAGACCAAATCCTAGAAAGTCAGAAATAAAACCTGTTTTGTGTAGTTGCCTAACCAAACTTTCTGTTTTTACGCAGACGATGAAGTCTAGGTATCACTCGCCGTACGAGTTGGTGACCATTTACACGAGTGGAAAATCGATACCGACACCGGTAGACTTGTTAGTAGCTTTCAAACAAACAATTTCAGAACTGAAACGTGCGTATTTAGCGATATACATCGAAAATTATGTACACGTTTTTGACTATTTTTCTGCCAAGTTAGAAAGCACTATTCCATATGGATATGGAGAGTGCTCCATCGTTTTCATTAGCGACACAAGACTATTAATTGTTGGTTACACAGCTCGCATTTATGATCTAAAACACCGTATGTTTTTATCAGCGGAAATAAGAACAGAACGTCCAAAAAGAATAATGTATTTTGGGTTAAATCTTGTCATGCTAATTCAACACTATCAGATTGCTATACTAGACGTAGAAACTTTTAAAGACGAACGAGTGATTAGTGTAACAGGTATTATCGACGTTGTCAAGATAGATAGTAACAGATTCGCAACTTGCAACGACTATGGTGATGTTGCCGTATGGAACATTCACACCCTGCAATGTCTAAACATGCGACGCCAGAAACCTCCAGCACTATCTCTACACTACTATGGAAACTCGTTACTGGCACTCAATACAAGCGAAGAAATTTTGATTTGGAACATTGAAACAAATACTCTTGATATTGAAGAAATACTTGATGAAAATATGAACACCTTCATTGAAAATTATAAACTTGACACAAAGTACATTACCACATCACTTGAATATACGACCTATCGAGAACAAGGATGTCGATTGACACCATGGAATCGGTACAAGTATTTAAACAAACAAGAACTGGCTCAAAACACGCAAGGAAAGATTGTAGCAAGTAATGATCGTTTAGTTTGTACAAAATTAGAGAATTGTTATGATTTGTATGATACTATTACGAAAGAATACGTGAAACGATTTGAAATACCAATTAGAAAAAGATTTTTTGATCAATTTTAGAAAAACAGCAATTCAATCGGATTTGAAATATTTTTTATGAAACTAGACTCGTTCTTTTCTCACCTCCCCCAACAAAAATAAAAGTCCATGGTTCTTTGTAAGAGAATTGTAATTTCACACCAAACATGCTGATGAGATACATACCGAGTCTCTCATCTCGTACCTTGTGCACAAAACGTTATTACTCTGAAGGTTTCCGATTCGCATCTCTCCAAGAAACTCGAACACCAAAAGGCAATGGAGTAGCAATCTCTAGGCTCGTAGAAGCAGGACAGTGCGACGAACAGGAATTGATAAAACTATACAACGAAGCTCCAGATGTTACAGGAGCAGTAATTCTGATACAACGACAAGATCCAGAAGATGCACTCAAAACATACAAAACATTACGCGAAACACGGCAACCAACGATGGTGCGTGCACTTAGTACACTTTTATCACGACTTCGTCACAATAATCGCTCAGAAGAGGCATGTCAACGTTTCCAAGATCTCGAAAAATACAATCTAGAACTCAACGAAGTTTTATTGAGCCGCTTCCTACATGTTGCCGTAGAAGCCGAAAATGCAAAACTATTGACCAAATTATTAACCGCATGGAGCGCCAATGACAATTGGGTCGATAACGCGGAAGAGATTGGAACATTATTTTTAACTGGTTTTTCACGTGTACACGATTTTGCAGGAATGGTAAAAGCATATACGGCACTCATTGCAAAAGTACCACCGACCAATGCAATTATTGGGAAAATGATAAAAGCATGCAAGGATAACGGTTTCAGTGATCGCATACAATACTTGTGGAGAGACGCACTTCGATACAAGGTAGATCTCAATTCAACAAACTATACACTATTTTTCCAAGCAAGTGTTAGTTCCGAAGGTTTTCGTAAAAGTGTAGTTGACATGTTTTCTAAAATTGACCACACGAACTGGGCAACAAATGCAACGTTTTTAATTTCAGAGTTGACCAACGTTGGCGATTTGGAATCACTTATAAAAGTGTATATCCAATACCGAGAGGCGCAAACACCTAGTGCACCACCGTTTAATGCGATGGTCACTGGATGTAGGAAACTATTGAAACCATCTGGCGTTGTGCCATTTATTGGTGATTTGTTGAACACTGATGTCAAAGAACTTAGAGTGAGTGTTGGAAATTTTGTACAAGCCATTTCTGATGCAGCTGATGGACCATCAGCGATGAGATTGTTCCAAGCAGCGCAAGATGGTCAACTTGATCTGGATAATTACGATTATTCGAATATTATAAGAGTACTAGCCAGATACGTGAGTATAAACACTGCAGTTGAGTGTATGTTCTTTGCCGAGAAGAAGGGTATCACTCCTTCCGTGCATATCATTACAACACTAGTCAATGCATGTGGCAATAATGGTGAGTTACAGAAGGGTCGTGCTCTACATGAAAAGATAAAAAGAATAGGCTCGTCTGATCATATTTTGCAGTGTGCACTGGTAACAATGTATGCCAAGTGTAACAGTCCTGTAGAAGCGCAAACTATTATTGATCAATTGTTAAAACAAGAACATGTTGAGAATGGTGTTTATACTTGTATAATGGATGCATATGGTCGTCTAAAACAAGAGAAACAACTTGGTGACCTGTTTACTGAAATGAAAAGACGAGGTGTGAAAGAGATTGACTACATCATAGTAGGAAAGATGACCGCTTTGAGTTTGCTTGGTAAACATGATTTGGCGATACAAACATTCAAAAAATATAAAGCAAGTGGTGCATCACCGAACAGGATGGTTTACCTGTGCCTTATAACAGCGTACGCTGAGGCAGGAAGACCGGATCTTGCCGAGATGGAGATGGATAGGCACATTCAATACCCACAAATTGAACTTTTGTTAACGATTATGAAAGGATATGGTCCAAAGAACATAAGACAAGCACAAAGTATTTTTGCCAAAATTCTAGAGGCAAATCCAGAGCGTAAAGATGCATTTGATTTGATGCATTCGTTTTTTGTAGCAGCCAAGATGAAGCGAGAGCAATTAGCCATAGAGAGAATGATGGACAAGATCACACGTGCAGGAACGTGGAGCAAGAAAGAAGACGAAAAGTTTTTATTGTAATAAAATATTCCGAAAATACCCCGTCGTTAATTGAACATGCAAACACGCTAACCCTTTAGAAATCAAATCAAAAAACAATGTTAGTAGAACACACGAATGATGTGTTGTTAACGTATACACATCCGTTAGCGACGTCGCAAGAATTGGAGACTGCACCTTTGACTGCTGTCGAAGAGTGTAGTCATTCGTACGATAGTAATGAAAAAGTATCTACTGAAACGCTACAAGATTCTGTTACGATTTGGATCAAACATAGAGAAGAATTGATAAATATGATGAAAGAGTTTGTAAATATACTAAACGAGCACCACAAGAACTCACAAATTGCTCAAATCGTTGGTACGTCAACCGCACTAGTTGGCTCAGCGCTTTCTGTGGTTGGTTTTGGATTATCGCTCATGACAATGGGTGGTAGTTTAATATTAACTGTTGGAGGAGCTGCAGTCGCTGGTGTAGGAGGTGCAACTAAACTCGGAGCTTCTATATTTGACTGGAGTGTCGGACTACAAAAAGCAAAAATTATTCAACAAAAACTCAATGTTGATGCTCAACTGTACAATGATATGGCTCAGAAGTTACATCATTTGGCTGTCGTCAAAGAAGAACATTCTTTAGATCGAGATGTACTTCTCGATGGTGTAATAGAAGCAAATGGAAAGAAAGTGAGCATCGGCAAGCTCATACAAGGAATGACAAAAAGTGTATTGGAACAAACAAATGGTCATGCTGTCGCGCAAGGTGTTCGCGTTTCAACCGGTGCCTTTTCTACTGCGGCCACGGTAGCCACTGGTGTTTCACCAATGATCAACATCGGAGGGCTCGTTTTTTCTGTGGTAGCAGTACCTTTTGATGTTTACTTTTTGGTTAAAGATGCGAAAAATTTGCATGACAAGACACCTTCAGATGTGGCTGCCACTATGCAACCTGTCATTGAAAAATTGGAAGCTGAATTGATGAACGTACTAGCGTTATCAGAATATGGAGATGATCTAGAGGTGGATGAAGAACCACCTAGTGAGATATGAATGTAAATTGGTGTAGAATAATAATTTATTTTATTTTTGTTTTTCATGTCAGTTTTCATCATTGTAAACAACAAGGAGAAGGGCAGCCTCGCCTTCTTCCAACCCCTTTTAATGCGAGTTTCTAGTCGACTTCTCCTCCAACAATCTGCGAAAACAAAGTCACAATGAGCATGAGACAAGCAAAGTCACAACCAACAAAAACACAAAGCCACGTACAAACCACCCTGTTAGGAGGACGTGTGCCAACAATCGCAACTACTGGTTCTTTCGTGATCAACAAAAATGACTACTGTCAAGCACCAAAAATTATTGTCAGCAATATGCGCGAAGTAGAAAATACTCTTACACATGTAAACAGTACCAAAGAGCTTACATCGGCGCACTTTATGCTCACTACACTCAAACAAAACAAACTTCCAGTTACTGTTTGGAAAGTGGCAAAGAACAAGTGCACGATCAACTACAACTTTGTTAAGCCAGACACTGAGTTGTATTTCCTCAAACATGGTCGCGATGCTCGTTCAACACCAGAAGAACGTGAAGCGTACAACCAAATTAGTGCAGCCGAACGATTCTTAGTTGGAATGGTTGGAGAACGCGACAGAGAAATACTAAGACTAAATGCAGAACTCATGCAAGCCCAAAACACGACTAAATCCGAGAAAATATTGAATGAAAGATTAAAAACTGCACTTAGAGCAAGCGACGAAAGATACAAATATTATAAAGATAGCGCCACGCAAAGGAAGAGAAAGTGTAACAAATACAAAGCGCAAAACAAGGCATTAGCAGAAAAGATCCTGCAGTATGAACAATTAACTCAAGAGAAAGACAAGAATCATGCCGTGCAGGTAGCAACGTTACAAGAACAACTCAAAACAACTACAGACCAACGAGACATGTTTGGAATCTACAATGACATGAGAAACGAATTAACGCAAATAGACAGCTATTTACCTACGGGTACCATCCATCAAATTAAATACTTATTCACAATTTATTTACAACATGATTACCAAAACAATTGAAGCAACGATTCCCAATGTGTAGGGCATATTTGAGGCATCGCTAGTTCTTGCATTATTCTCTCCAGAAATGTTACTTCCAGGTGACTTTGTAGTAGGACCACCAGATTTTGTAGTAGATGGTTCAGCAGTTGTAGTAACTGGAGATGATGTTTGTGGTCTCACACAAGCACACTTGTCATCTGGTTCTTTGTCATAAGGAACTTCCCACCAGTGCACCCAGCCACTAGCACAATCCCAGCAGTTTCGAGATGTGCATGGTTTACAGACCGGACAACCTCCAGGTACATCAGTTTGACCACAAGTACAAGCAATCGCTGGACACACAACACCTGTAGTCGTTGGCGCTTTCGTTGTACATGGTTTGCATACTGGACAACCTGTTCTTCTCTTTGCTTGTGATCCACATGGACATGGTGGACAACTTCCTTGTACTGAAGGTTCAGTAGTAGTACATGGTAAACATCTTGGGCATCCATCTGGTCCTGGTTCCGAACCACAAACGCAGCCGATGAGTGGACATGCAACTGGTGTTGTACTTGGTGTGCAAGGCTTACAGATTGGGCAACCACTGCGACGTTTTATATCATCAGATCCACATAGACATGGAGGACATGTTTCTTGTACCGTTGGTTCCGCTGTAGTGGTACATTCCTTGCAAATTGGACATCCTCCTGGAACATCAATTTGACCACATGTACATGCTATAGCAGGGCACACTACACCAGTAGTAGTTGGTGCATTTGTAGTTGGAACGTCGGTACTGCATGGGAAACACTGGTCAATACATCCATCTGGCCCAATTGAACCTCCACATAGACAAGCAATAGCTAGGCATACGGCAGGTTCATATGTAATGTAGAATGAACTTGGTTCAATTTCTCTACTGTTTGCCAACACTCCGCAATTCGAATTGTTATTGTACTTGTTCTCCGCGTCAGGATTGAGGAACGGATTGCAAAAGTTTGGTTCTGACTCATCGTTCTTGATGCCATTCATGAGTGATAGCACGAGGAATGAGTTTGATGCTTGTTTGGCTGCTCTTAGTGCAGCTGTGATGTCCACGCCACTATTGATGCAATCGTCGTCGTTCATGTTGAAACTTGTTGGTGGGTTGGAAGTGATGAAGGGGCACTCGTTATTTATGCCACCTGTCTCGTCAAAATCTGCTGACGCGTCTTCCATTGTGAACAATGAAAAACTCAATCGGTCAGAGTTTGCACATCTTACTCCCTTCAAGTAGAATTTTGCATTTGAAATGTATTGAGGTACGTCATCAATTGGAAATCCCAAGTAGAGTGGACCACGAGAATTTCCAACCAAATCGTACGTTGATGCATGCGAGCAGGACGTTCCTCCTGGACTACTACCAACATTCAAATCTTTATTGTTGTGAATAGTTGCACACGATACAGCAACAACTATTATCGCGAGACAAAGAGCGTTGATCATGTTTTGATTTGTTTCGTATCTTGTCGTCGTTAATAGCTATTGCAATTCGAAGCTTTTTCTATGTTTGGTATTGGTTGTTGAGAACTTGTGATATTTTTATCCAACGCACAAGATCTTGGCTATTTGTTCTGCAATGAATGGTACGTTCGCAAAAATACCTTTCAACGGCTTTATTTACAGTGTGAATTTAGAATGCGAAATTCTTCTTATAATCTAGAACAGATGTCGTTTGTTGTCGTTTGATTGATTTTGTAGGACAGTTTTCGTTTGTAGTGAAAAGCTTCTGTCCCTCTAAACTCTTCCGTCTTCGTGGAAATTCGAATTCTTCCAAATGTTGACTTAGAATGCTATCTTCAGTTTCTGCTCCCGACATTGCTTCGTCTTCTGGTGTCTCTTCGTTGTTTTCAACTGGTGTAATTCGATAATTTAGAAATTTTTGTTGATTTCGTAGCGCTTGACCTTTTTTCGTAACTCGCTGCAGCTCTTTGCTTGTACCATTGTTTTCAGTGTTTGAGGTCAAACAAATGATGCCCATGTGTTATGGCGTAGCTCTACGTTTGCTTTGAATGCAACGGAGTAAACGACAGCTCTCTACAGCTAGTCCGAATCAAGCTAATTTATTCCGAAGTTGTCTTGCCATTAGCTGTTCGTTTTGTTTCGTAGGACAGAATTTCCTACATTGAGGATTGGATCTGGTAGCTTTTTCCCAGTGCAGCTACAATTTTCGCTAATTCGTAGAGCTCAATTTTGACTAACATTAACGAAATTTGAATACATTTTTATGAAACTACTACACAATGAAGAATATTGACATAATTTTTAGGTATGGTCAAGTAAAAGCTCTTGTAAACGTTGGCAACAATTTTGAAAATGAACCAAGTTGCCGAGTTCCTGCTCAAGCAAGGTTACATCGAACCACACAATGCAACAGAAGAAGAAATAGTTCGCAAAACACTCTCCACACTTCAACAACTAGTGCAACAGTATGCAGAACTCGTATGCGGTGAAATCCCAGTAACATGCGTGATACAACCCTACGGCTCTTATCGGATGGGTGTACGAACAAAAAGCGGTGATATTGATTGTTGTATTTTAGCGTGCCACCATCACCACACCAATCAAGAAGAAACTTTTTCACTCGCAAAACTTGCTCTCTATTTAGAGGTACATTAATTTTTATAAAACTAACCCATAGAAAAACACTGATATTTTCTCCAAAATACGAGCTGTTGTCGACGCTATAAATCCTATTCTCAAACTAGAAACAACAAATAACATTGATATCGATCTATGTGTCGTGCATATTCGTCCCGTTCAACCAAAACTGTACCAACAAATCGCAACACAAATGGTTACCAATTCGTTCATCAATAACCCAGAAACAAAATTCTGGTACACGTTTCTATTTGACAAGTTGACAAAAACGGATGGTTTCGTAGTTTTTAATCAATTCAAAGATTTAAATTTACTAAATGGATGTCGTGACGCGGAATACTTTTTAGAAATACTATCACAGATTCCACACGAACAATATTTTTATTTTTCGCATTTGATAACATTTTGGGCGAAACAACGGTGTATCTATAATCATACGTTAGGATACTTGGGTGGATACTCGTGGCGATTACTACTAATACACACGTTAGTCAACGAAAAAGTGGAAAGTGTTTCCGCGTTTTTAAAATTATTTTTCACGTCGTTAGAAAAGCACGAAAACGTGATCGCGTTGTCGAACGAATCTCGAGAACAGTTTTGCAAACACATTGAACGCAAAACACAAAAGCAAATTGACCAAGGTTTTGTACAAAGTGGAAAAACGTTGTTGTTGATTACACCAACTCCAACGTATCAAAATAGCGCTAGAAACGTGATCAAATCAACACTAACACGAATTCAAGACGAAATGAAACGTGCTAGTGAATTAGTTGACAACTTGGAAGAACTTTGTAAACCGTTTCCATTCTTCTCGAGCTTTTCAAACTATTTGCGAATAGATATGGATTCTAATCAACTAGCGTATTTTGAAAAATGGAAAGGATATGTATCGAGTCGACTCATTGCACTTTTTGAACGAATGGAACAAATTCATAAAAATTTACAATTGGCACCGTGTACACGGGAATTTTCAAGTGAATTGTCAGTGGGAATTTATTTGGGAATTACAGTAGATGGAGTCGATCAACAAGAGAAACAAAAAATTGGAGTAGAAATGCAAAATGTGATCAACAAATTTATACAAGATGTGTATGAGCAAATTGAGTTGGTGGAAGTGAAAAAGAGAAATAAGGCGATAATACAAAAAGAAGAGTTGGAAAGAAGTTTTAATTTATCAATCAAATTTATCAAGAGCAGTAAACTACCGAAAGATAATGTATGATTGGGAATGTTTTATAAAAATTAAAATTTCTATGAAACATAAATCGGATCTGGGTCGAGGTAAAAACATGTTCTTCCATCTACGTTGAACTACTTCTGTTCGGCTTGTATTTCGGTTCTTTCATCAACCTCACCGCATCTCCAGGATAGTATAAACATACAGCCAAATACACACCCTTCAAGAATGACAAATTCTTTCTTGTTTGTGCAACTCTCTTTCCATTAACATAATAATACATCAAATCGGCATAAAAGTCTATTTCTATGCCGACGTAGTCACCTTTAAAAACCCATTCTCCGATATCGTTATCTTTTACATGATCTTCTCTTGTAGGATTTTCATTTATCGTCGTGATATTGTACGCGTGACCGGACATGCCGAAACCCATGATATCTAGATAGTCGGAGGGATTAAAATCGGCTTTGGTAACAGCACCGATGATCATTCCGCTACAATCACCAGCGTTAATGTACTCGATAAAATATTCGACGTACACGTAACCCCAAGTGAATTGTTGATTTGTCAAGCAGATACAATCCCATTTTTTCTCCATGTTACCATTCTTTTCCATGTAGAAGCCATCAAAGTCGACGAGTAGTGGTTCACAATTGTAGACCATTTCTAGTGGGCCATCAATGAAATACTCGTTGCTATGAACATGGACTTTGAATCGTCTACTGCGGAAATTCATTCCTTGTTTTTCTTCATCAGTAAACTCTTCAGGAACAACAGCGTACTCAAACGCGTCAGCGTAATCTTTCAAAGAAATAAATGGAAAAGAACGAACTTCACGCAATCGTGAAGGGTTACTGATGAGTCCTAGACGAAGATATTTTGCAACACTTTTTGTGTCAATTACATACTTGGCATCTTTAGCACGTTTGTCAGAGATATCTACTGCTCCATCTTTGATTTTTAAATTGTACCAGTCAACCACCATTTGGAAAATATCGACTTCTGGCAGAGCAAAGTAGTCACTACGTATACACTGTTTAAACAAATCTTGTTTCAAGGAAATAATAGTATCCCTATTGATTTTGCGATGCTGGAATTTTGTAACAATAAATCGTACAATATGTGGAATCATTTGCCGATCTTTGTTATCTTGAGCCCATCGAAACACACTTTGCCAGTTATGATCATCTAGTCGTTCGTCTATATAAAACTCATCATGTTCTTGCGTATCTTCTTTCGCCTGTTCAGCCATTTTCTGCTCATTTTCGGGTTTTTGTAACGGTTTCTGTTCTTCATAGTCATCATCGGCTGTACCAATCATTAAAAACGTGTTATGATGTCCTGCTGTCACACCAACAATTTTTTTCGTTCCAGTAATCTCTGAAAGCGACACATCACTAAGAATTTCGGAAAAATCCTCTTCTGCGTGATCTCTCCAACCTACTAGTTTTCCTTGCTTTGATAATGTATAGTAATGCGAGTAATGACACGTGATACGTGCGATATCTTGGTATATTTCGGTAATTTGTAAATCCTCATCTTGTTTTCCACCACATACGTAAACAGATCCTGTTCGTGATAAGAATAATGATTTGGTATGAGTTTGACCGACACTCATGATACGTTTATCTCTGAAAAACGATATTTCGATTGGATCTTCACGATTACCACGATCACCCAGTGTTAATTGTCCAAATGTGTTATTTCCCCAACCATAGCAGTGACCGTGTACTAGTTGTTAGTGAATTGTTGAGTGTTACGTACGTGTGATGGCGAAAGTGCTTTTACCGACAGACGCCTCGAAGATGTTACCAAGTTGGAACAGTCTTGGAAGTAACATACTTCGTGACTTTTGACTGTAAAACTTTTGATCAAAACCACCCATAATGTACACATCTCCGTTCGCGTTGGTTACAAAACTCGAGTTACCACCGGCAAAGATATTTTGTATGTTTGTTCCAGCCATTTTCAACTCTGTTGGAGTTGCTTGAAACGCTAACTCTCCTAGACCAATTTGGCCGCAACTATTATCTCCCCACTATTATAAGTTGTGATAGTAATAAAACTTACGACAAATACGCGATCATCGTCGCTTTGTGCTAAAAAGTGGTTTGAACCAGCAGCAACGCGAACAATGCGGTGTTCTCTTAGTGCAATGACCAAGTTTGGAATATCTAAACGCACTTTGCGATTCCGTAACACTTCGTGACCTATTTCTGGGTCCCATTCGTATTTTGACATGTTGTGCCCAACACCAAGGTTACCGTATGTATTGTAACCCCAAGAGAATACTTCTCCAGATGCTGTGAGTGCAACTGTACTATCGGTACCGGAGACGATACTAATGATACCTTTGCCTTCTAAATCGGCGATATCGTTGGGTATAGGTTGATCTTGGTTGTGTCCAAGACCTAATTGTCCAAAATTATTCTTACCACATGCGTATATTTTGTAGGAAGGGAATGGGCCCATTCTCATAAGGTTTGCAGGTTTAAAAGAATGTTCTGGCAACTCTTTGTGAAGTAATGTTTGACATGGGTCACAGTAAAAGAACTCACATTGGTCACAATACATAGTTGCTGTTGTACCACAATTTTCTTGACATAGTGTTGGTTTTGCAGGTCCTCTCATGATCAGGTACTGCACTTTCTTCTTTACTGCATGTGCCGAAAG
>JAESGV010000211.1_pt1 | contig 31769 bp, 31 predicted proteins | sample 9269781 | NCBI WGS metagenome assembly JAESGV01 (sample SAMN15741586, study PRJNA653496) | algae metagenome | isolation source: Tildeniella torsiva UHER 1998/13D and co-occurring heterotrophs from... | place: Slovakia: Slovak Paradise National Park, Hrabusice, Kosice Region | collected 2000-01-01
TTGCCCTTAACCTGCTCACGCAGGAGTCCTCTGCAAAGGTCGGCAAGAAGGCGAAACGGCTTAAGGCTGGCTGGGACAACGACTACCTGCTTAGAGTTCTCGCTTCCTGAGTATGCGTTTGCCCTGGATTTGTTGCTGGAGTCGTTGGTTGGTCATGAAGGCAAGTGTTATAGTAGAGATGACTCGGACCCATGCGGTCGCAACGCCCAAATCATGTCAGGACCGGAAGGTAGCAGCATTACGGGATGCTTGTGACAGGCGTGGACTCCGGGTCTTTTAGTTTGTCGCTGAACTGGAATTTCTCTACACCGTTTCAGCCGCCAGCGTAACGTAAGATTTCTGACTATCCTCAATTTTGCTAGTTTTGCTTAGCCTGGGGCTAGGGGGTGGGGTTTTCCGCCTGAGACGGCGTGCCATTGCCCCTGGTCATTGGGCCAGCATCTTTTCTAAGCTGGCAGGGTACACAGAGCAACGGGAGGCTGCTAACCATGGCCGGTTTTGGAGATTTGGTTAAGAAGGCATTTTATCTAGGGGTCGGGGTCGCTTCCTACGCGGGCGAGAAGGCGGGTGACACCCTCAAAGATCTGCGCGAACAGACCCAGGGCATTGTCAATGAGCTGGTGGCGCGGGGCGAAATTACCGCTGAAGAAGCTCAAAAACTGGTCAATGAGATGGTCAACCGTGCTCAAGATGCGGCAGATACCACGCCTGAGAACCTGGCCCAGCCCCGACCCATCGAAATTTTGGATGACGAGGCTCCCTTAGCCACCGTAGTGAACCCCACCGAAGCCCAAACGGCAATTCTGCGCGAGCAGGTGGCCGCCCTGCGCCAAGAACTAGAAACCCTCAAGCAAAAGTCGAGTAACTAGCCCATGGACGACTGGTCTAAGCAATTGTTTGATGCCTTTGGCAATGCCGTGCAAGATTTGACCCAGCAGCTCTCTGAGGACACCGAGCGCTGGCTCGATGAGCTGGTTGAACAGATCGCCAGCGCTTCCGATGCCCTGGTGCAGACAACCGATCAGTGGGCTGAGCAGGTGCAGGAAGCCATTGACCCCGAAATCGATCGCATTGTGGTCGAGATCAACCATGTGGTTGAGCCCTTTCGAGTCACGCTCAATGCTGAAATCAATTATGTGGCTGACGAGCTGAACGAAGTTTTGGGGCCACTGGTGACCGGGCTGTCGGGCATTGACCAGTGGTTTGAAGAGGTCTCAGGCCCCTTCAACAGCACTGTGGAGCCGCTGTTGCAAAATTACCCGGCCTGTGTGGGCTGTCGCAATTTCTGCGGTCAATCCTACGGCGGCAATACCCTGGTGTGCGCCATGCACCCCTTTGGCCCCGAAGAAGAACGCCAGTGCCCCGACTGGGAATCGGTGTGGCCGCAAACGAAGGATCAATAAATAGTAAGCGGGGTTTGATTAGGTTAAACCCCGCCTATTTATGTAGAAGCGGAAAGAAGTGACCGACGGGGCCTTGCCCTTGGCCGATCGCCAGGGCGTGCTTGAGGGCGTTGGTGACGTAGTCCTTTGAAGCTTTGACGGCGGTCAGCGGGTCTTTGCCCAGGGCTAGGTTGGCGGCGATCGCCGCCGATAGCGTGCAGCCAGTGCCGTGGGTGTGCTTCGTCTCCACCACCTCGGCCTCTAGCACCACCACCTCGTGTCCGTCAAACCAGACATCGGTGCTGCGCAGAGCATCCGTCATACCACCCCCTTTGACGAGGACGGCTTGGGGGCCAAGCTGGTGAATTTTGCGGGCAGCCGCTTCCATATCGGCCAGGGTAGCGATGGCTAAGCCGCTGAGCAGTTGAGCCTCGTAGCGGTTGGGGGTGAGAATGCGGGCCTGGGGAATCAGGTGGCGGGTGAGGGTGGCGATCGCATCGTCATCAATTAGCTGCGCCCCGGTGCGCGACACCATCACAGGATCCACCACTACCGAAGTCGTTGGCAATGCTCTGAGCGACTCCGACACCGCCTGAATAATGCCCTGGTTGAGCAGCATGCCGGTTTTGATCCCCTGCACCGCAATGTCGCTGGTCACCGCTTCGATCTGAGCGGTCACCGCTTCCGGCGACAAGGCATCAACCCGCGTGACGCCCAGGGTATTCTGAGCGGTCACGCAGGTCAGGGCACAGGTGCCATGGACGAGATGAAAGGCAAAGGTGCGCAGGTCGGCCTGAATGCCAGCCCCGCCGCCGCTGTCAGAGCCAGCGATGGTCAGGGCCGCAGGCCAGGGAGGTGGCGTCGTCATGGCTAGCGGTTGCCGTTAGGCCGCCGCCGCTGCAAAAACTCAGGGATATCTAGCCCAGCCCCCAAGCCACCTGCACCACCGCTGGCGGGAGGAGTGATGGGCGGCGTCGCCAGGTTGCGCTTAAAGGGGGTGACGCGGGCAACCTCGATCTCGGGCTGAGCCCCGGCGCGGGTGTTAAACCCGGTGGCAATTACGGTGATGCAGACTTCGCCCTGCATGCGCTCGTCGATCACCGCGCCAAAGATGATGTTGGCGTTGGGATCGACCCCTTCGTAGATAATCTCGGCGGCGGCGTTGACTTCGTGGAGGGTCAAGTCGGAGCCGCCAGTGATATTAAACACGGCTCCTGATGCACCATCAATGGAGGATTCGAGCAGTGGGGAAGAAATGGCTGCGATCGCTGCTTCCCGTGCCCGCGATTTGCCCGAGCCCATGCCAATGCCCATTAGGGCCGTGCCCGCGTCGGCCATAATGGCTCGCACGTCGGCAAAGTCAACGTTGACCAAACCGGGGATGGTGATGATATCAGAGATGCCCTGCACCCCCTGACGTAGAATATCGTCGGCAGTGCGAAAGGCCTCCTGCACCGGGGTCTGCTCAGAGATTACCGACAGCAGCTTGTCGTTGGGGATGATGATCAGGGTATCGACCCGGCCCTGGAGAGCGGCAATGCCCTCATCGGCCTGGTTCATCCGGCGGCGTCCCTCAAAGGTGAAGGGACGGGTGACGACGCCAACGGTCAGCGCTCCGGCTTCCTTAGCGACCTCGGCCACAATTGGGGCCGCCCCTGTCCCCGTGCCGCCGCCCATACCAGCGGTGATAAAGACTAGGTCAGACTCTTCTAGGGCCGCAGCAATTTCTTCTCGCGATTCTTCAGCGGCCTTTTGGCCGATGGCAGGGTTACCCCCCGCGCCCAGTCCACGGGTCAGCTTTTGACCGATGTGCAGGCTGTTGGTCTGGGTGGTGTTGTCGAGGGCCTGGGCATCGGTGTTGATAGACCAGAACTCAATCCCCGATAGGCCGCTGCTAATCATGCGGTTGACGGCATTACAGCCGCCGCCGCCGACCCCAATGACCTTAATGCGGGCGACGCTGCTGGGCAAAGCCGTGTTGTTGGTGTACGTTTCTCCGGGCATAGCTCTGGCATTGTGGGGTTGACTGGAGTTAAGCTCGCCGTGGCTAAACGGGTTAGACGGGCCAGCGAAGGCGGTCACAGCATCAGCTACCGGAACCAGGTCAGAGGTTGAAGCCTCAGCCTGATGAGACGAGTAAGCCTCATAGTCAGCGTCGCTGTGGCCAGCACCATTGCCGTGGGGTTCGTCGGGGGTCATAGAGGTTGAGGCCGTAGACAATATAGTAATTACCCGTACTAGATAACCGAAGATAACACCTAAGCCCTAAAAATCTAAACCCCGGCTGATGCTAGACAACTATAGAGTACTTCACCGGAAAAAACCAAATCGCCTTGGCAAGTCTTAAACTACTTGATTTAACCATTTAACTAGGAAAAATGGCCTCTTTGCATCAACAGCGTGGTTCTTATATTCCTTATATATAAACCTCTACTTAAAATTCAGGAGCACCCCTAGGATAAGAATGGGCTTGAGTTGTCTATGGGTTTGCGTTGGGAGCCACCGTTGCCGGGCTCGCCGTCGGATCGGCGGTATTGACCACGGCGATCGAGGGCACGTCGGGGTTGCTGAGATCAATGCGGGCCACCTCAGACGCGGCGAGCTGATTGGGCAGGTTGCGCATTTTGTCGAGGGTGGCCAGCTGCTGCTCGAGTTCTGGGCTGTAGGGGCCAAGGTAGACCGTGCCCAGGGCGGTCTCGAACACCAGGTTGTTGGGGTCGTGCCAGTCAATCTCGGTAATGGCCACCGGGCTGCCGACGATGGTTTCGTAGATCTGGGGCCAGTAGCGCTGGTAGTGGGGCTGAATGCCGCGCAGTTGCAGGGTGGGTAGCTGGGGCGAGGCGGTGCCCAGGCCAAAGCTGGCCAGGGGCATCCAAGCCCCGTGGGCGTCGAGAAAACCGGCCTGGAGATACTGTGTATCGGTGCTGTTGGCCTTGCCCACGGGCAGCACCACCGCTACCGGCACCCGCTCCTGCACGTGCACATTGAGGCGCGGCGGCAAGAGCTGCCGCGTGACTTCGGCGGTGGTGATGGGGGCGCGATCGCGCAGTTGTCGGGCCAGCACCTCCGGCTCCACCTTCATCAGCGGCTGGGGATAGCTCAGCGGTACCAGGCTCTGCACCATTTCATCGCTGAGCAGTTCGTTGCCGGTCACATTAATTTGGTTGGGGCTGTGGATCAGCCACACGGGACGGGTGGCTCCCCAAAAAATGGCCGCCGTCAGCCCAGAGAGCGCCCAAAACCGCCAGAGCGCCTGGCTAATCGAAACCCGCCGCCGTCGTCGGAGGCTTTTGCGCCGGGTCTTGAGTTCGTCGCGAGACAGGGAAGATACACGGGTCATGGCATCGGGGTGTGGGCGAAGTCGCCCGGCGATCGGAGCTGCCGCAAAACACAACTCAGGGGTTAGAAAGGGCTAAACCCCCGCCAACGCCAGGCTGCCGTTAAGCTGATGCCGATTTTAGCGCCTGAAGAGATTGATGCAACGCTTTTTCCCAGCGCTGGGCCAGATCGCCGTCGGTAAAGGGGATGCGGTAGGTTTCGCCGCTGGCGGTGGCCAGGGTAAGCTCCACCGATTTGCCCGTAGGGCTAGCCTGGTCAGCGGGCACGACCTCCCCATTGATTTCGAGCTGGAGGGTGGTCACCTGCTGGAGCGACAGGGTGGTGAGGTCGATGGGCCCCTGGCGGGTAGGGCGACCCCAGGTGAGGTCATCGCCCCGCTGCCCCAGCATTGAACGGATGTCGTACTTGCTGCGATCGAACCCGGTGGCCCAGGCTTCGTAGGCCTGCACCTTTTGAAACTCGTGTCGGCCAGCCCAGGCTAGGCCAAGAAATACCGCCAGCAGGGGCAGCCACAGCAGTCCTCGTTCCATAGTTTAGTTACCTCGCGGATGAGCAGTCGGCTACAAATGGCTCGGGGCAGCCTTGCTGAGATCAGATCGCCCGAGAATTCGCGAGTTAGAGCCGCGATCGCTGGCATCTAGACGCCTCCATTCCCCTGGCTCAGTCGTGAACACTTGTCCTATAAATTGTAAAGTCTTGCAACAGCTGCCGACCGAATTTCCTGGCTCCATGAAAAAGTGGGCCTAGGCAATCGATTTGCCGTTCCACTGCATTTATGGAGGCTGGTACATTGGCATTCCTACCGATTTTAGCTGCGGTTCCGAATACGCTCGAATGGAGCCCTAAAGTGGCCGTCGTGATGATTCTCTGCAATATTTTGGCGATCGCTATCGGCAAGTTCACTATCAAGCATCCCAGCTCACCGCCAGCAATGCCCTCCCCAGAGCTGTTTGGCGGGTTTGGTCTGCCCGCTGTTCTGGGCACCGCTAGCTTCGGCCATATCCTTGGAGCTGGAGCAATTTTGGGCCTGGCCAACCTCGGCGTGCTGTAGTCTTCCCCTAGCTAGCTGTTGCTCAAAGTTAGCTTGAGATCAGATGTAGCCAAGATGCCGGTAGAGAACTACCGGCATCTTTTGCTGTTGGGGCTGTTGGCAATTACAGGTCGTTGCACAGGCGGCGATCGCATCTTTGCACTTTCGGGTTGCCCATTGTGCGGTTGACCTCCCAGGCGATGAGTCTGTCCCGGCAGTTTTCTACTGCTTGCCAGGGGCCGGTTTAATACCAAATCCGAATCACATAGCCCCGATTCCCCAAAGGTCAAACCGTAAGGGCGTAGGCGTAGCCGAGCCAGAGACTCTATGGCATTCGCCCTGTTCAATCGGGGGTAACCAAGCAGGATTTGGTATAAGACGCTGGTTGCGCAGCTAATGCTTCTAGGGAGCTCCTGGCGTTGGCCCTAACGCGACGGGCCGTTCTAACCCCTAAGGGATGGTGTCACGCTGGGGCTGGGGGGCGGTGCCGGGGTAGCGAATGGACTTGAGATACCAGAAGGCTACCGCCAGGGGCAGCACGTAGCGATCCCAGGGGATCGCTTTCATCATGATCAGGGCGTTGAAGGCAATGACCCAGAACAGCAGATCTGGCTTGGCAAAGCGCAGGCAGGTGAGCAGGGCCAGACTGTAGTACATCGCCATCACCAGCCCGTAAAACGGCAGCAGGTCGGCCACCTTGCCCATGTTGCCGTAGGGGGTATCTAGGGGTGGGAAAACTAGGCAGACCACGAGCAGGCCCGCCGCAATCAGCAGCCATTTCTGCAAATTGTTTCGCAGGGCCTGGAGAGGAGCGGCGGGGCGAAACAGCAAAAATTCTGGAATCACGATGTAGGCCCCGACAAAGGCCAGAAAGTTGATCGCCCCACCGGGGGTGAGGGCCAGGGTGCTTTTTTGCACATCGGGGGATTTGGCGGCGATCGCATCGGCGGGGGCCAGCCCCCCAAACAGAGCAACCCAGCCCAAAAACGACAGGCTGGCGATCGCCGGGGCCAGCCAGCGCTGGTGTTGACTGGTGCTGACGGGCTGGCCGAGGCGGTACTGGTTGGCGGCGGCCAAAAACTCGTAGGTGGCGATCGCCGCCGGAAAGGCCAGCATGTACTGCCGTGAGGCGATCGCCAGCACAAAGGCCAGGCAGCTCACCCAGTGGCGATCGCGCACGTAGGCCACAAACCCCAACAGCACCCAGGTACAGGCGATCATCTCGGTGTAGAGCCGCCCGCTGAGAAAGAGAAAGTAGGGGCACAAAAACAGCCCCAGCAGGCACAGCAGCGCTCGCCCGCCCCGGTCTTTGCTGGGCCAGCCAATGGTGGCTACAATCCCCAGCGACAAAATCAAATTCAGCAGTCGGCCCGCCACCATGCCCCGGCCAAATAGGTATTCCAGCAGGCCAAACATCATGAAGGGCAGAGGGGTGTTGAGGCTGTAGTACTCCCGTAGATCCGAGAGCGACGGCAGCAGGCTGTCGCTAAAGGTGAGACTCGACTTCCAAAAGTCGGCTTCATCCCACCAGGCGGGACCCTGCAAAAAATCGAGCCAAGCGGCGATCGCCAGATAAATGGCGGTAATGGCGCAGAGAAAGAAGACTTTTTGCTGGGAATGGCTAAAGGATTGCAGTTTCATAGTGGAATCCCTCGGTACAGCGAGCTAGCGGTGCAGTCAGGCCAGAAAAACTCAGCAGGGGGTGGCGGGGGCTGAGGCGGGGGGCACTGGTTGCTGGCTGCGCTCCCAGAAAAAGCCCGCCACGTTTGCCACCTGAGACACCAGCAGCAGCCCCGACAGCAGCAGGCCCTGGAGTGGGGGCTGCTGTGCCAGGGGGTAGGTCAACAGCTGCCAGTAAAACCTCAGCGGCTCGACCTGGACTTGCGCGGCTGACCGGCGAGCCCGCACCTGGTGAAAGCAGTAGGCCCCCCGACCGTAGTTAAAGTGCTGCCGCCAAAACCGGCGCAGCGACAGGTGGTGGCTGTGGTCAACCCGCGCCTCGGGGGCGTAGGCCATGGGTAGCCCCTGCTGAAGCCAGCGATCGCAGAATTCCCGGTCTTCCCCCGCCGCCAGGGGAAAGGAGGTGTCAAACCCACCCAGCTGCCGAAACTGCTCGGCGGCCATGGCGAAGTTGTTGGAGGCAAAAAAGCTGGGTGCCTGGCGGCTGTTGTAGTAGTTGTAGAGGTAGTCGATCAGCACCTGGCTGGCGGTGGAGAAGACATTGTGGGGCAGGGCGTTGAAGGTGTGGCCGCCTACCAGGGCCAGGGGCTGCCGGTCGAGCTGGGTGGCCAGGGCGTTGAGCCAGTTGGCCTGGGGCTGGCAGTCGTCGTCGGTAAACACCAGGTACTGCCCCTGGGTGCGGGCGGCACCGGCGTTGCGGGCCTGGGCGGGGCCGCTGTTGACCTGCCGCAGCAGCGTCAGGTTGAGGGCTGACTCAAAGGGCTCCACCGTGGGAGCCATGGGCTGGGCGCTGCCGTCGTCTACCACAATCACCTCAAAGCCGTCGCGGGGATAGTTCAGCCGCGTCAGGCTTTGCAGACAGCTGGCCAGCCGCTCAGGCCGATTGTAGGTGGGAATCACAATGGAAAAGATGTAGGGTGTCATCGCTGAATTTCAATAAATCTACGAGGGACAGACGAACGTGTAGGTTGTAAGCCTTTGGCTTAAGAACCCCAAAATCTCACGGTTGCGGCTTTGATCTGGCCTTGAGCAACAGCTGAATGATGCCTTTGGCTTCGCGGTAGCCGCCCGGCAAAAGTAGCCAAATACCGATGTAGGCAAACCCATAGATCAGCCCCTGAATCAGCAGGCCGATCGCCAAGGCCGAACTCGGTGGCAGCGCCAGCATAGCTAGGTATAGCAGCCCAGCGGAGACCAGGGATGCGATCGCCGGCCGCCAGACAGCGCCCATAAAATCTCCCATGGTGATAGGGCATGACGCTACGCAGTACAGCACCGAGGGGTAGGTCAACAGGCAAATGCCGAGGGTATAGCCCATGGCAATGCCAAAGGCTCCCCACTGGGCACCGAGGGCCACGGCCACCATCATCACCGGGGTGTAAACCAGGCTCCATCGCAGCTGCCGCTGGGTTTGCCCCGAGGAGACATAGATCCATTTAGTGACGCGGTACAGGCTGCCTACAAACACGGCCACCGTCAGTACCCGAAACAGCGGAATAGCGCCTGTCCACTGGCTACCTAGCAGTAGCAAGATCACGTCTTGGGCGGTGACAAACAGATAGGCCAGAGCGGGCATGCAAACCGCAAAAATTGGCATGAGGCTGCGGCGGCAGTAAGCCCGGTATTGCTCTGGGTTGGGTAAGCTGCGGCTGAGACTAGCGATCGCCACATCAAACAGAGGAAAATAAATTTGGTTGAACGGGAAGTAGGCCCACTGGTAGGCGACGGAGTATAGCCCCAGGGCCTGAGCCCCGCTCAGGTAGCCCAGCAGAACGCGATCAATCTGAGTGCCCACCCGCGTTAAAAACCGATAGCCGCTCAGGTGTGCCCCGTAGGACACCATGGGGCGTAAGTCCGTCACCCCCCCTGCCGCTGCAGGCGTTGGCCGCCAGCTACATAGTAGCCAGTACGCCCCGCCCTGAATTACCTGCATTACCACAATCTGCAAGACCAGTGCCCAAAACCCCAGGCCAGAGCGGGCAGCGGCGATGGCGCAAATTGCTGCCATCGCCATGGCCACTACCTCAATGGTGGTCAGCAGCCCAAACTTCATCTGCCGCTTTAACAGCGACAAATGCTGAAATGACACACACAGGCTCAACGCGCCAATGGCCATACCCACGGTGATTGGAGTGAGGGCGGGCTCACCATAGAACCAAGCCAACAGAGGCCCGGCCAACACCATGGCGCTGATAATGAAGGCATTGATCTTGAGCGACAGCCAGAACATAGCGCTGGCCTGATCCTGGTCTAGCTCTTCTCGCTGCACCGTGACAGTTTCTAACCCCAGATTGCTCAAGCTATCAACAATCAGCAGCAGCGGGGCCACCATGGCCAGCAGACCAAAGTCTGCCGGTACCAGCAGGCGGGCCAAGATAGCTGTTGTGCCAATGCCAATGGCTAGTTTGAGCGGCTGGGCTGCCAGCATAACTACCCCCGATCGCAGCGCCTGGTGCTGGAGCCGCGATCGCAAGCCTGTGGTTTCAAGGTGAGGGTTAGACGGTGCCATAAACGCTCGTTGGCCAAAGGTTAAAGCGGATGCTTAGCGAGGGAGGGCTAGCCAGGGGGTTTTTAGAGACCTAAAGGGGCCGATTGACCTACGGGCAACGGCTTCGCTCGATAACCGTGCTGTAATTTTTGGTAAAGGGCCAAAAACTGGTCGGTGCGGCTGGCTTCGCTAAAGTTCGTCAGGGCGCGATCGCGCCCCGCCCTGCCCATGGTTTCCGCCAGTTCCCGGTCTTGCAGCAGCCGGGTTAGGCGATCGCCCCAAGCCTCGACTTCGCTCGGAGGCACCAAAAACCCGGTGCGATCGGCGTGGATGATCTCGGGCTGAGCCCCCACGGCACTGGCCACCACCGCCGTGCCCCGCATCATCGCTTCGGTGGTGACATTGCCAAAGGGTTCTTCCCATTGGGAGGGCACGGCCTGCACCCAGGCTTGGTCAAAGTGGGCTTCGAGCTCAGGTCGCGCCACATGCCCCAGCCAGGTGACGCTGTCTTCCAGCCTCAGGCGGTGGGCTAAATCTTTCAGCGCTTCGCCCTCGGAACCCTGGCCCGCGATCAGTAGTTGGGCGGTGGGCACCTGCGATCGAGCCACAGCAAAGGCTTTCAGCAGCACGTCCACTCCCTTCTCCTGCACTAGTCGCCCGGCGAAGACCACTGTGGGCTGGCCTTGCAGAGCCGGTCGGGGATCTCTAATCGGCACCCCGTTGTAGATCACCTCCACTGGGCTTAGCCCCGCCTGCTCCAGCTGGGTCTTCATGCCCTGGCTGAGGGCTACCACCCGGTCAATGGCCCCGCGCCAGCGCTGCCAGAGCTGGTGCTGCACCATCAGCGCTGCCCAGGTTTGAGGGGTGAGACAGCCCCCCGTGAGGCATACCCGCCCCGGAGCCTCCTGGCAGGGGCGGCCATCGGGCAAGACCTTGGTACCCGCCGGGCAAATAGCCTTGTATACAGCGGTTTGGTAAATGCAGGGCCGCGATCGCAGCAGTGGCAAAATCAGCGGCGACAGCTGCCACATAAACATGCGTATGTGCACCACATCGGGCTGAAACTCGTGCAGCACCCGCCGCAGCCGCCAGTAGGCCGAGGAGTTGGCGGTTTGGCTCAGCACCTGAAGCCGGGAGGTGGTGCCAAAGCAGGTGTCATCCGCCAGCTGGGGGTGCCCCGCTACGGGCAGGGCGTCGCTGGCAAACAGCCGCACCTGGTGACCGCGATCGCTCAAGCCCTGGCGCAGCGACAGCATTTGCAGTTCCGCACCGCCGCTGGCGGTGCCGTAATCATGCAGCAGAAGAATTTTCATTCACCGTCCCCTGGGGCGATCGCGCCGGTAGTTCAGTGGAGCTCTCTACAGCCGCAACTCGCGGCGGCCGTAACCACAAACGAGCATGGCGACCAGTCAAATAGCGGTTTATTACCCGGTCAACTGGTGCCAGCGCCCCATACATCAGCACCTTTTCCACCAGCCGGTTTTTCACCAGCCCAAAGGTCATGCGGTGCAGCAGCGGCGAAAGAATCATTCGGCGCCGCCGCCAGCCCAGGGCTTTGAGCTTCTGGCTAAAGTAAACATCCTCGGGCAAGTTCCACTTTTGGCGCAGGTGCACCAGGCTCTCCCGTTCCCAGGCATCGCTCCAGCGCAGCATGTAGAGGTGCAGGTCGGCCCAGCTCCAGGCAATGCCTGGCACGTAGGTAATCACGGAGGTCGGCTCAAAATAGATTTTGCCCCCCGCCTGGGCCACCCCCAGGCACAGATCCACATGCTCTTTGGTATTGAGAAACCCTTCGTCCAGCGGCCCCAGCTGCTCAAACACGCTACTGCGCACCAGCATGCAGTGAAACTCCACCAGCTCCGCTGGCGTGCGCTCTAGCTTGTGGGCTACCTGAGCCACCCGCTGCCCCTGGCGACACATTTTCTCGCGCAGTCGCCGCCGCCCCTTCACATCGACAATGATGCGGGCCTCGCCGTTGGCAAAGTGAATAGTCTCATGTACGGGCTCATCCTGGCAGGTGAGCGGCCCCACAATGGCGGCCCCAGTTTCGTTGGCGCACTGCACCAGCGCCTCCAGCCAGCCGGCCGAGACCACCACATCATTATCTACAAAGACGACGTAGGGCGTATCTACCCGAGCCAGGCCGACATTTCTAGCCTGGTTAGGCGTAAGAAAGTGGTCAACCCGCACCAGTTCAAACCCTTTCTCACGGGCCTGGGCCGTGAGATACTCGGCCACGGGCTTGGGCGAGTTGCCATCTACATACACCAGCTTAAAGGGCATCTGGGTGTGTTCATAAATGCTCTCCAAGTTGGTTTGGGTGTAGCTAAAGCGCTCTCGGGGCGAGACCACCAGGGTCACGTTTGGCACTGTCATAGATCAACCATCCTTAAGCATTAGGAGACTCGTCGAGGGGGTTGCCCGCTACAGGTACAAATCAACAGTTCAGCATTTTTTGTGGGGGCAAACGGCAGTTTGCCCCCACAGGGCGCTAGCTAGACGGCTTGGGGAAGCGATTGACCAGCGGGCACCACCTTACCCCCCGGTCTGAGCTTTGACCACTCCTGGTCAGTAAAGTTCTCATGGTACGAGCGCTCAACGTTGATATTCCAGATGTCGTGATTTTCGCCCACGATGTTTTTGGCGGCCAGCAGTGCCGACAGCATCGAATGATCCTGGTTGTTATAGCGATGCATGCCGTTGCGACCCACAGTTTGCAGATTCTCAAAGCCGCGAATGTAGTCTTCCAGCACCTGAAGATGCTGTCGATACTCGCCGTCGTATACCGGGTAGGCCTTAAATTGGCGAATCACGCAGCCATCTTCCACATCCTCGCGCTTAACCCCTAACCCCAGGCGAGTAATTTCTGCTGAGGCTAGCTCGATTAGCTGCTCATTGGGCATTTCCCAGAGGTCGTCCCCTTCGCTGCAAAAATACTCCATGCCCAGGCAGGTTTTGCTGGGGTCGGGCACCATTTCGGGGCTCCAGTTCTTGAAGTTTTGAATGCGCCCTACCTTAAATTCAGGGCTGTGAATATAGAGCCAGTTGTCGGGGAAGAGATCGGGGTTGTCGATAATCAACGACACAATTAAGAAGTCGCGATACTTGAGCCCCCGTGCCGCCGCCAGCACCTCTTCGGGCGGCAACGGATCTAAGCGATTGACGAGCAGTGCAATGGGCATGGAGTTAATAAAATGATCGCCCACCAGGTCAAATGTGACATCGCCCTTTTTGGCCACCACCTTAGTTATGCGCTTGCCCTGCCGCTCTACCCGCACTACCTCGGTGTTAAGGTGAACTGGCGAACCGTGCACATCAAGTAGCTCCTGGCAGCGCTCCCACATCATGCCGGGGCCGAGGCGGGGGTAGTCAAATTTTTTGATTAGACTCTTGGCATTTTGGCTGCCAAAAATAGCGTTAATTACCGCCTGCTTGAGCGACATATTCTGAATACGCTGAGCCGCCCAGTCGGCGCGAATTTGGCTACAGGGAATGCCCCATACTTTCTCGGTATAGGTCTTGAAGAAAATTCGGTAGAGGCGTTCACCAAAGCAGTCAATTACCCATTCTTCGAAGGTTTCAGCTTCAAATTCGGGGTTCATATATTTTTGCCCTTTGGCTTTTAGGTAGCTAAAGAGAATCAAGGCGCTGGTGACGGGGCCGAGATTTTTGAGCGTCTTCATCAGCGACAGCGGATAGTCGTAGAACTTGTTGTCATAATAGATGCGCGACATTCGAGGTGTCTGGATAAAGTCGTCGCCTAAAATCTCTTTCCACACTGCTTGCACTTCGCTGACTTTGGTAAAAAAGCGGTGACCACCAATGTCAAAGCGATAGCCTTTATAGGTTTCGGTGCGAGAAATGCCGCCCACTTTGTCGGCTTTTTCGAGCACTACCGATTTTTGGCCGTGCTTCATGAGTTCGTAGCCGGCGGTCAGACCCGCTGGCCCGCCACCAATAATAACTACAGGTAGAGACTGCATTGATTCAACTCCAAAAATTGGGGTAACTGCACTAATTAAAATTTGGAAGAATGGCTGGGAAATTAGTCGGCAAAGGTAGAAAATTGCCGAAAGCGGTAGGTCGCCAGCCCGTAGGCAAAGGCAGCACCGCCGTAGAGAAAATAAAACCAGTGCCAGGGAATGACGCGCAGGGCAAATAGCGGCCCTCGCTTGTGCCAAAAAAAGCTGTAGACCCGCTGGTTGATGACCAGCAGCCCAACCATGATGGCAACAGCAACGATCCACAAAAAGGGTTCAATCAATCCGCCGATTAGGCAGCCCAGCATCGCAAAGCTGAGTACTACGCTCAGGCGATTGGTGCGATCGAGGTTGAGATCATTCATCGGCTGTCCCTGGCTGAGAATTAGCTCCGTCCAGGGCAGGGCGCGATAGAAAATTTCGGCCCGCAGCAGTGAAACAGGCTCCCAGCGTTTCAGGTGCTTGACCTGAATGTGCTTGCACAGGCGAATGGTGTATCCCGATCGCCGCAAGCGGTAGCCCAGCTCAATGTCTTCAACGCAGGGTTTGACGTAGCGCTCGTCAAACCCGCCCACGGCACGAAACGCCTCGGCGCGAATGGCTCCGCAGGCTCCCCAAAAAGTTGAAGCCTTTTCGGATGAGATTTGGTGGGTGTAGTGGTGAAATAAATTTTTATACTGCGATAAAAAGTTGGTGGCCCCTGGCTGGTCATCGTAGGAGCCAATTAGCGCGGCCAGGTTGACATCTTTTTGAAAGGCCGCTTCGACGCTGAGAACAGTGTCTTGAGCGACGGTGACATCGGCATCGACGAAGAACAGAATGTCTCCCTGGGCCATGGCAGCGCCTCGGTTGCGGGCACGGGCTGGCCCACCCGCCGAGTCGTAGCGAAAGACCTTAGCTCCAAACTCCTTGGCCGCCTCCCACGAGCCGTCGGTGTCGCCGTCGGCAACCACAATCACCTCGTCGGGCTGGCGGCTGGATTGTCTGAGGCTGTCGAGGCAGCAGCGGAAGCTTTCGCCACCGTTGTGCACAGGGATAATGATAGAAATACTGGAACGTCTGGATGCATGACCTGGGCTGGGATTCATGAACTCGTTATTCCTAAGAATAAGTGATGAGTCTTACAAAAAAGATGATGAACACAGAGCACTGATTCGCTAGCTTTTTATGAAAACAGGGGGCACCTCTGAGAAAAATGAAACGACCTTTGTAATATCTCGGATAACTTCAGAAAAATAAAATGCTTATGCCTCAATGCTTTTAGAGGTATCTCGCTGCTCTATGTCAGGGAAGTTATCATGGCCATTTTGCTGGAATCATGAAAATATTCTCATCTTCACGCTTTCTTTATAATTAATTATCCGTGGAGAATTAACTACATCTCTATCTTTGGATAGATGGCGTTTGAATAAGACTTAAATCGGGTTGATTTTGTTCCTGAATAACGCTTTGGGTATTAGGTAATACACAAAAGATGTGTTGATTAATACATGTAGGGGCGGTTGTCATTAGGCTAGAACTAAGCGAGGCGGCTCACACAAACTGCTCAAAAAGCCTTTGGCAAGTCGTCCTAAGCTTTTGGGGCGGGTGCTGTAAACATGGCTGTAGGGCTGCGATCGCTAGGGTTGTGCAGCGGCAAAAACCTCGCTAGCCTGGGAAAGTTCTAACTGTGCAATCCGCTATGCCCACTGGAGCTTTGTGCGCGATCGCCTATGCTGCCCTCTCTGCGATCGGCGGTTTGATTGGTTATGCCCAAGCCCGCAGTCAGGCGTCATTGGTCACTGGCTTGGTAAGTGCCGTCCTGCTGCTGACCGGAGCCTGGCTGTGGCAGGCTGGTTCTGCTGGCGGGGCCGGTATGGCCATGGGGGTAACGGCGGCCCTGGTGTTTATCTTCATTCGTCGCTGGATGCAGACCCGCAAAGCCATGCCCGCCGCCATCATGATTGTGGCGGGGGGGCTGGCGTTTGTGGGGATGGGGCTGTCGCTGTTTGGCGTTATCTAGGGGGTGGGTGAGTGAGTGAGTGGGTGAACTTGCCCTGTCCTCGCCGTTGGTGAAGGAGAAAATGAGAGCACTAGCTCCAAGATGGGGATGGATTTTGAAAAATTAAAGAGAGTTTGTAGAGTTGGTCGGTTCTGAAGAACCTGACTCGGTAGACGATCGCCCTAACAAGTCTTCTGCAGAGATGCCTTCGGTTTGGTTGCCAAAGCGCCAGAGGGCAGCGGCGGCCTCCGCCTGGGTAACGCCTTTCTGGGGCTGAAATAGCGTGGTATAGCCAAAGGCGCGGCGAATATTGGCAAAATCGCCGTTCTGGTGGTCGGCCAGCACTGCCCGCATTGCCAGGGGCTCAATTTTAGCGGCATCCTGAAAGCCCCAGGTGGTAGCGACTGTGTCGGCGGCAGCGGTCGGCAGCGGCGCGCGCGAATCTAGAGGCACCTTCCACAGCACCAGGGTTTCTCGGGTGAGGGGCGCATCGGGTCGAAAGGTGACGGCGGTGGCATTGCCGGTCTTAGCACTGGGGATGATACCGGCCTCGGCTAGCCCCTGAATGGCGGCAAAGTAAGGATGCGAGGCGGGCACATCCTGAAAAGCTGGGGCCGTGCTGGCGGCAGCGGGGCGCATGCGCTTAGCCGGTACATCTTTATAGAATGTGTTGTTGGCGGTGAGCAGCCACTGGGCGAACTCGCCTCGGGTAATGGTTTGGTTGGGCTGAAAGTTGGGGGACGTAGGGCTACCGTTGGTCGTTTGGCTATCCGCTGGTTTGACGATGCCGAGGGCCAGCCAGTTTTGCACGTAGGGGCGCAGGTCTTCGGGCACTTCGTCGAGCAGGGGCGTGGCGTTGCCCTCGGGGGAGGTCTCTGATGAGGGGGTGCTGGCCTCGGGTTGGTCGGCATCCTCCAGGGGGGGCTCGGCGGGTTCGGGTTCGGCCTCTGCTTCGGCAGGGGTTTCGGGGTCTTCGCCAGTAAATACGGGCCGATCTTGCAGTTGCGGATCGGCCTCAAGGGATTGTTCTAGGGAGCTACCCGCGCAGCCCGCCACGAACAGCAGACTGAGCCCAGATACCATGAGAGTCGTGAGACGCAGCGCAGCAGACAAGGGGGCAACCTCCTTAGCGGGGGAATCGATGCAGTACCTACACAGCGTATTTTAGGACAGCGCCCGCTGCCTCTGCTGGCTGCGCTGTGCCACCCTCTGTAGAGACCCCAGAATTAGAGACCCGAGAACCTGCCAATGCTCCCTCGACCATTGATTATTGACTGCGACCCTGGGGTTGACGATGCGATCGCAATCCTCCTCGCCCTAGTCTCCCCTAGTGAATTTGACCTGCTGGGCATTACCACGGTGGCGGGCAACGTGCCGCTGGCCCTCACCCAGGCCAATGCGCGTCGTATCTGCCAACTGGCCCAGCGCCCTGACGTGGCGGTGTATGCAGGGTGTCCGCGCCCGCTGCTGCGATCGCTCACCACTGCCGAAGACATCCACGGGGCAACGGGCTTGCAGGGGGCCGATCTGCCCGAACCCACCCTGCCGCTGCAATCTCAGCACGCCGTCGCGTTTCTGATAGAACGGTTCACCACCACCTCGACTCCCATTACCCTGGCTACCCTCGGCCCGCTTACCAATCTGGCTGTAGCCCTGATCCAGTGTCCTGCGATCGCCCAGGGCATTGACCAGGTGGTGATGATGGGTGGAGCCTTAGGCAGTGGCAACATCACCCCCGCCGCTGAGTTCAATATCTACGTTGATCCCCACGCGGCGAAGGTAGTGATCGACGCGGGCCTGCCGCTCACCATGATCGGCCTGGATGTCACTCACCAGGTTGTGACTACCCCCGCACGTCTGGCAGCTCTTGAGGCCCTGGATACCCCTGTGGGCAAAGCCGCTGCGGGCATGCTGCGCTACTACGGCCAGCTCGATGTGGAACGCCATGGCCTCACGGCCCCTCCCCTCCACGACCCCTGCGTGATCGCCTACCTGCTGCGCCCCGACCTCTTTACCGGTCGGCCCATGCGCCTGGCGGTGGAAACCGAGGGGTCACTCTGTATTGGGCGAACGGTGGCTAGCGTCTACCCGACCGCTGCCCTTCCCGCCAACGCCACGGTGATCAAGACCGCCAATGCCGAGGGCATCTATGCGCTTTTGACAGAACGCCTCGGGAAACATATAGCCGGGCACAAAACTCCCCCAGCGCGCTTGATAAGATAGCCCTATGGCTTACACCACCGAACAACTCCTGGACTTTCTCGATCAGGAACTTCGCGCCACCTGGAAGGGCGAGCGGGTGGTGCTGTCCTCCGCCGATCGCATCGACAATCCGGTGCTCTCCAAGGCGATCGGGGCCGACAAGCTCAGCAAAGTGTTTGCCATTCAAGACTTTCGCGCCCAGATCCACGACTACCAGCACGAGCATGGGGTGTCAGGGCTGATGTGGCACACCTGCCGGTTTCAGGGCCGCAGTCTGCGCGTGCCCGAACTGCATCCCCAGTTGATCGCCATCCCCGCTGACAAGCTGGCCCTGGTGGGGGCCAAGCCCGCCATAGTCGAGTTTTGGCGACAGTCCATCGCTGGCCTGCGCCTGTGGATAGCGGGAAACGACCCCCAACCTACGACTCTGGGCGCGGTAGAAGAACTCATTGTTGCCTGCGAATGGGCCGAGCTAGCCGCCACGCGGCATGAGCTGTACCTCAGCCTGTGCTGGGGCGACCCCAAAGACTGTCACTGCGACTGGGCCAAGCCAGAGTCGGGGTGCGATCGCATCATCGCCACCGCCGGAGAACCCAGCGGCATCAAGGTATGATTGAGAGTTGAATAACGCAGCTTTCCCCTAGGAGCACCCCCATGGCCATTGCCGTCGGCGTCATTGAAACCCAAACCTTTCCGGCAGTGCTGGCCGCCGCCGATGCCATGGTCAAAGCGGCCAACGTCACCGTTTCGGTACAAGATCGCTCCGAGAGCGGGCGGCAGTTTGTGGTAATTCGCGGCCTGGTGGCCGAGGTCAAGCGGGCTATGGAAGCGGGCCTAGTCGCGGCCAACGCCTGCCCCAACCTGGCCGAAGTCACCACCCACGTCATCATCCCCAACCCCACCGACAACATCGACGCGATTTTGCCCATCGGGTTTACTGCGGCCTCAGAACCATTTCGGGTATAAGCTCTACTATTACAACCCCCCCACAGTCTTTAATAAATCGACACGGCGCGATCGCTACCACCGCCCCGTACAATGAAGGTTGAATTTTTTACCCACAAAACTTTCTCAGGAGTACAACCATGCCACAGGCTGTCGGGTCGCTCGAAACCAGAGGGTTTCCCCCGGTGCTAGCCGCCGCCGATGCGATGGTTAAAGCCGGGCGCGTTACGCTCATTGGCTACATTCGCGCCGGTAGTGCTCGCTTCGCCATCAATATCCGTGGCGATGTCTCCGAAGTTAAGGCCGCTATGGCCGCTGGGGTAGAAGCCGCCGAAAAAACCCCCGGTGGCATTCTAGAAACCTGGGTGATTATCCCCCGACCCCACGAAAACGTGGTGGCCGTGCTGCCGATCGAATTTAACGAAGAGACCGAAATTTACCGCCAGGCCGTCGAGCAACCCATCCTGCCCGGCTCCACCGGTCGTCGCTAGGGCTTCGTGCGCTTAGACCCCAGGGTTCTCCTGCGGGAAGCCAGTGACTTTGGCTGTCCTGTAGAAGAACCCTGGGGTCTTGTCATGCAGTGTCGATGCGCTTAGCTAGCTTCTTGCTGTCACTGGTCAGAGGGCTAAGCGTTTATGATAAAAGTCAGCTACATCGTAGGCATTGCCCACCATTCCCTCGGTCGCAATCTCAACCCCCAGGCGTCACCATGACTGCCACCCTCATTCAAAGCCCCGATCGCGTCATCTTGCAGAATATTAGCTGGCAGACTTACCGTTCGCTGGTGAATGATTTTGAGCAAGAACCCGCAATTCGCCTCACCTACGATCTCGGTACGCTTGAAATTCGGATGCCCCTCGACCCTCACGAAACGTTCAAGAAGCTGCTGGGTCGGTTGATTGAAGCGGCTACAGAAGAACTAAGGTTAGAGATTCGCAGTTTGGGATCACGCACCTGCGATTGTGAAGACTTGGCCAAGGGGTTAGAACCCGACCAGTGCTACTACATCCAGCATGAGGCCGAGGTGCGCGGCGTGGTCCAGATAGATATGGCCCACTACCCGCCGCCAGATCTAGCGGTTGAGATCGACATCACCAGCAGCTCGCTCAATCGCCTAGCGATCTACTCCGCACTGGGTGTTCCAGAACTCTGGCGGTTCGATGGTGAACGTCTGACCATTTATACACTGCAAGGCGAAAGCTACATCCTCAGCCCAGCTAGTCTAGCTCTGCCCCCGCTCATCGCCAGCGATATCGAACGATTTCTGCAACTACACCCCACCACTGGCGAAAATAGCCTGATCAGACAATTTCGCCAGTGGATAGCCAGTCAAGTTGCTTAATCTTCTTTGGTCAAAGCTTCGGGTTTGTGAGCGGCTTGGCTGCCGGTTTTTTCGCTTTCTACCAAATACTGAGGATTTTCTTTCGATGCGGCAACCGTGTGACCCTTAACTTCGGTGCGGGAGGTGAGTTTTTTTACCACCTTACCTACGGTTTTGCCCTGGGGAGTGCTCCAAGAAACCTTGTCGCCCTGCTTAAAGGCTTGATCCATAACAATCACCTGCTTGCAACGATATCGACTTTCGCCAATCGATCAGTAAACCAGTTGAGGCATAGGTCGGTTGTGCTTTGTTTTAACTCAACCTATGCCTCAAAATTATCAGTCGATTAGCTCGTTAATTAGGCCCAACAAAAAATAGTGTTCCTGAGAATCTAAAGCAAAACGCACGACGATCCTCAGACGGTTGGAGACCATAAGCTACTTATCGTCGTTGGGCAGCTCGCCGTTATCTACGCCAGGAACGAGGGTTTTGACGTTTTGGGGATAAATCCCGGCCATGTTTTTAACTGCATCCGCTGACTCTTCGGCAATACGCTTTAGCTTTTCGCCGGGTTGCCCTTCCAAGGCTTCATTTTCGGCTTCCCACTGGCCCATGGTGCGGGGGCGACCGACTTCCTGCGTGGGCGGTAGTTCGTTAGCGTAGGTGCGTCCACCCGTGGTTTGATCGGCTTTGACACCGTTGGCGGTCAGCAAAATAACAACCGCAGAGCAAGCAACGGCAAACTGCTTCCAGTGAAAACGGTTCAGTACTGCTTTCAGGGTTCCAAAAATATCTTTCATCACAAATCACCTATGGGTCAATCCAAACTGCGAATCAGTAAGCGTTCTGCTTGCTGAACCACTAGTCAACACGGTAGGTAACTCGGTTAAGAAGCTTATCGCTCGAAGGGCATATCTTCATAGGTGCAGAAATAGCCATAAAATCGGCGCAATCTTTGGAACAATAGTATTTTTTCCTGTAAGAAGATTATTTCTCTCTAAAGGATGAGCCTAAAACTTCATCATGACAGGGGGTGAATGCTAAGCGTCGGTTTTAAGGTGCTGACATAACCTCTATGGAGAGTCATGGCTTACCTAAATACATCAATTGCCCATGCAAGGCATGACGATAGGCTTGAAACATTGATTTGCCAGTTGCTAGAAGCATCGCCGCACAGCCAAAACTTGGCGCAGGTGATGGCCGATCTCTTGGCTACCCTGGGGCAGCAGTTGCAGTGCGATCGCGTCTTTCTCTACCTGCGATCGCCCTGGTCTACCCTGGGTCGAGTGCCCTTCTGTTGGCGATCGCGACCATCAGTGCCCCTGGTTTACGACCCTAACTGGAAGCCGGAATATGCGGCTTTGGCAAAGGACGATCCAATGTTTGCGGCGGCTCTCAACACTCAGCCCAGCATTTTCGTAGAAGATGTAGAAACCGCCAGCCCTAGCGTCTTGAACCGAGACTTTGAGCAAGACACCTTTGGCCATCGCGCCCTAATTCACGCCCATCTGTGCTCAGGGCAGAAACTCTGGGGCATTCTACAGGCTTGTGTTTTCGATGCACCGCGCGAATGGAGCTGGAGCGATCGCCAGCTCATCGAACAGGCCGTCTCCTGGCTCACCCCGTTCGCCATCGACTACGTAAGCGCCCATGCTCCTTAATTTTCAAGCGATCGCGAGCTAGGGTGAATGCCGGATGGCATTCACCCTAATAAACGCTGTGCTAGAAAACCGCTTGAGGCACGGGTAAAACCCCTTGGCGCTGGGTCGGCGTTAAGGTCGCCAGCCCTCGGTTAGCGGCACTCAGCACCGCCAGCAGCGAGGCGGTGACAATGCTGCTGTGAATGCCGACGCCGTGGATGGTGCCCTCTAGCCAGTCGGCAGCAATTTCGATTAGGGCGATCGCATCGGCATCACTGCCATGGCCAATCGCCTTTTCCTCGTAGCTATGGATCCGAATGCCTAGATGCAGCGCATCCACAAAGGCATCAATGGGGCCGTTCCCCCGGCCTTCGCGGCTGAAGACTGTGTCATTGCATTCCAAGGTTGTGGAAATAGCCGATGGGGTTTCATCATCCTGCCAATGGTGGCTGACGTACTTAAACGGCGCATTGGCCCGCAGATATTCCTGCTCAAAGAGATCCCACAGCATGGGTGCAGTCATCTCTTTGCCCGTGGCATCCATGGCTCGCTGCACCACCTGGCTAAACTCAATCTGCAAGCGGCGGGGCAGGCTGAGGTTGTAGTCGCGCTCCAGCAAAAAGGCGATGCCTCCCTTGCCCGACTGGCTATTCACCCGCACCACCGACTCGTAGGAGCGACCCAAATCTGCCGGATCCAGCGGCAGGTAGGGCATGTCCCAGAGGTCGTCAGGATTGCGGGCCGCAAAGCCCTTGCGAATCGCATCCTGGTGGGAGCCGGAGAAGGCGGTGAACACCAGGTCGCCTACGTAGGGGTGACGGGGGTGAATGGGCAGCTGGGTGCAGTCTTCGACAATGCGCGCCCCCTCGTTGATGTGCGAAAAATCTAGCCCTGGGTGAATGCCCTGGGTGTAGAGATTGAGCGCCAGGGTGACAATATCAACATTGCCGGTGCGCTCGCCGTTGCCAAACAGGCAGCCTTCGACCCGATCGGCCCCGGCCATTTGGCCCAGCTCGGCGGCGGCGATCGCACAGCCGCGATCGTTGTGGTTATGCACGCTCAAATCGACGCTGTCGCGGTAGGCGAGGTGGCGGTGCATCCATTCCACCTGGTCGGCGAAGACGTTGGGGGTGGCGCTTTCTACCGTGGCGGGCAGGTTGATGATGGCTTTGCGATCGGGCGTCGGCTGCCAGACTTCCAGCACCGCATTGCAGATATCTCGGGCAAACTCCAGCTCCGTTTGGGAGAAAACTTCTGGCGAATACTGGAAGCGCCACCGGGTTTCCGGTCGTGCTGTCGCCAAATCGCGGATCAGCGTCGCGGCCTTCACCGCTAGGTCGATAGTGGCCGCTTTGTCGTTGCGAAACACCACTCGCCGAAACACTGGAGCTGTGGCGTTGTAGACATGGACGATCGCCCGTTTTGCCCCCGCTATTGCCTCAAATGTGCGGCTAATCAAATCTTCTCGCGCCTGGGTCAGCACCTGAATTTCCACATCGTCGGGCACGCGATTTTCTTCAATCAATCGGCGCACAAAGTTGAAGTCGGTCTCCGAGGCGGAGGGGAAAGCCACCTCAATTTCCTTAAAGCCGATCGCCACCAGCAGCTCAAACATCCGCAGCTTTTGCTCGACAGACATCGGCTCAATTAGCGCCTGGTTGCCGTCGCGCAGGTCGGTGCTGAGCCAGATTGGGGGCTTGGCGATCACCTGGCTGGGCCAGGTGCGATCGGGCAAGTGAATGGGAGCAAAGGGGCGGTACTTCTGGGCAGGGTTAGTCAACATGGGGAAGATCTCTTAAGTTTCTGATAGCAATACTGAGGTGATTTCTAAACATCACCTGACTGGAATGGTGGGCACCGCCCACCCTACAGAGCTTGGGAATTGGTGCATCGCGCTAGGCGGGTCAAGTACCCTACAGCAGCACAGGCTCAGTACATCGCAAAGTCTCTACTAGCCCTCACCCTAAATCCCTCTCCCAAGCTGAGAGAGGGACTTTGAAAGGTTTTCCGGCTCCCCTCTTCCAGGGAGGAGAGGGGCTGGGGGGTGTAGCTTGCTTCCCGCAGGGTGGGCTAGATCTCGCAGGAGAGATTGTTTTCGATCTACCGAGGCTGTCTCGCAAAACTCCCAAGCAGTAGTCAGGTCTAGGGAAAACCTGTGACCTGGGGCGTCGAGCTATTCAGGGCATTCCGCCTTTGTTTTAAAAGTTAGTTGCGCCCAAGGCGCAGCAGCAGCCCCAGCCCTAGGAACAGGCTGAAGAGAGGGGCGAGGGTGAGCTGCAAAGACAACATTGAGACTATTAGGGTGCAAAGTTGCACAACATACGGATACTAACCGCACTGGAAAGCAGCGTCAAGGGCTAAGACCGTGCTGAAAATTATGGTTTGCTACAGCTTTAAATGGGTGGCTCGACGACGGGCGGCGGGTCTCGAACCAGATTGGTGATTGCGGTGAGGGTGCGCAGGCGTAGATTGCGGTGGCCCAAATCGGTGATTTAGGTGATCTAACTGAAGCCAGTTATATAGCGAACTCACCACTTATTAGTGACAATAGGAGTTGGGTCTTCAACTCCTACGGCTGGCTGGTTTCCGTGACGCAATGGATTGCCCTGGGCAACTCGTTAGCTATGGCCCTGGTTTGCTGTCAGCCCCCTGCGTCAACTGGCGTGGGGCCTTTTTAGACGCTTAAATTTTTATTGCCCTACCGTGCCCGAGTATGACCGCTGAACCCAACTTCGTCCTTGATCTCACCCTGGCCCTGGGGTGCTCTGCCATCGGCGGCTATATTGCCCATCGTCTGAAGCAGCCAGCGCTGCTGGGCTACCTGGTTACGGGGCTAATCATCGGCCCCTTTGGTCTTGGGCTACAGACCGATGTAGAGCAAATTCAGGCTTTGGCGGAGGTGGGCATTGCCTTTTTGCTGTTTGCCCTGGGGGTAGAGTTTTCGCTGACTGAGCTGAAGCGAGTTAAAGATATCGCCATCAAGGGCAGCTTTTTGCAGATGGGGCTGACCACGCTGCTGGTGTGCTCGGTGTCGCTGCTGTCGGGCACGGCCAATTCGCCACTCCAGGGCATTTTTTTGGGGCTGGTGCTGTCGCTATCATCGACGGCGGTGGTGCTCAAAACCCTCACCGACCGGGGCGAAACTGCCACCGTTCACGGCCAGGTGATGCTGGGTCTGCTGATTTCCCAAGATATTGCCCTGGGGCTGATGCTGGCGGTGCTGCCGGTGCTCAACCAGCCCGATGCCCTGGGGCCAGCGCTGGCGATCGCGGCGCTTAAGTTTGGGCTGTTTTTGGCGGGGGCGATCGCCCTGGGCCGTTGGGTAGTGCCCCAACTCATCCAGCACATTGCCGCCACCGAAAGCAGCGAGCTGTTTTTGCTCACCGTGGTCGCCCTCTGCCTGAGCATCGCCTGGATCACTTCTTTTCTGGGCCTCTCGATCGCCATGGGAGCCTTCGTCGCGGGCCTGATGATCTCTGAAATCGACTACGCTGACCAGGCCCTGGGCAAGATTTTGCCCCTGCGCGATACCTTTGCCTGCCTGTTTTTTGCCTCCATCGGCATGCTGATCGACCCCCATCTGATCGTCAGCGACCTGGGCCGAATTTTGGAGCTGGTGGCGCTGATTATGGTAGGCAAGGCGCTGATTATTTTGCCCATTGTGCTGGGGTTTGGCTATTCGCTGAAAACGGCGGTGAAGGCCAGCTTTGGCCTCAACCAAATCGGTGAATTTTCCTTTGTGCTGGCGCTGATGGGGCTAGAGCTAGGGTTGATTAACGAGGAGCGCTACTCGCTGCTGTTGGGCACGATTGCCATTTCCCTCATGCTCACCCCCCTGTGGATTAACCTAGCCCCCAAGGTGGCCGACTGGCTGCACAACCTGCCGGTGCTCAAAGATTTTCTCAACCAGGCCGAAGATCCCAAACTGCTGTCGGTGCCTGGCGATATTCAAGACCATGTGATTGTGGCGGGCTATGGCCGGGTGGGCGAGGTGCTAGTGAATGTGCTGCTCAGCCGGGGCTACTCGGTGCTGGTGATCGACAACAGCGAAACCGCGATTCAGCGCCTGCGCAATCGCCACGCGCCCCTGGTGCAAATTCCCTTTGTCTACGGCGATGCCGACAGCGAACTGGTGCTAGAGAAAACCTCGCTAGAAACCGCCAAGGCTCTGGCCATCACCCTGCCCGATCCGACCACTACCCGCCTGGTGCTGCAACGGGCGTTGCTCAGGGCACCCGAGCTGGATATTATTGCGCGATCGCACAACAATGAAGAGATCGACGTGCTCACCCAGCTAGGGGCCAGGGAGGTGGTGCAGCCGGAGTTTGAGGCGGCCTTAGAGCTAGGCTCACACTTGCTCAACACTCTGGGCGAAAAGTCGATCGAAATTCAGTCGGTGCTGGACTGGATTCGCCAGGATCGCTACCGCAGCATTCGCCCGGCGGTGCAGGTGGGTGAGGGGTGACGAGATAGAGTCTTGTAATGATGTTTCAGTGTCATGTTTGCGGCTCTAAGGAGTCGAACACAACTTATGTAACCGAGGTTTTTCGCATTGGCGATAAGTTTTACCTAGTTGAAAATATCCTGGCTAAGGTGTGTGCCAACTGTGGAGAAGAGGTATTCAGCCGAGAAGCAACAGAGAACATTCGTGCAATGCTATATGGCGAAGGCGAACCTAGTTGATCGATCTCGGTTGATGTCTTTGCCTATCAACCTAAAGCGTCTTAAAACTACAAGGTTAGAGGCGGGCTACTGTACTGTCGGCACTTAATGTACCATTAGAAGTATTAGAATATTTTGTCTTGATGATCCGTGTGTTACACCCGAGACAAACACCCTGGTTTGACCAAAGTTGTTGATAACCCACCGTGCATCTTTCTTATAGTTTTTTACTAATATTTGTTGTTCTGTTTTCTTAACCATTCTTGTCCAACACGATGTGCGAATGATTTAGCTTCATTCTCATTCATGGGTTTCGGCGGCAGTTGATTCTTGGAAACGGCATGTCTAGCCTTTAACCCCATAACAGAAGGATGATTTATCGATCGTTCAAATCTTGATTGCTCTGCCTTAGTTGTAAACTCTGTCAAATCTCCATCACAGTCTTCAACTATCAGTTCTATGATATGCCCAAGCTCAGTCATAGAAGGGTCTGAGATGGATAGCAATTCCATGACATATAGCACGGCAGGCTTCGTTAATGCACTGCTCATTCGTCTGATTAAGGTGGCCTCCTTCTTTTTCTTCTCCAATTCCTCTGCCTCTTTTATTCGACGAATTATTTCATCCTCAGAAAGATGAGAATTTCGAATTATTCGCCCTTCACCTCTCAATTGAGCACCGCCCAATACACATGTAGAAAGTTCTGCGAAAAAGTGTCTCTTCATTATTCCGCTTGAGCTTTCATATCGAACAGAAACAAACTCTAAGCGAGAATCTTCTTTTTCAATTTGAGCTGTTTTATTGAATTTTTCTATAATTTCAATCGCGTCAGTGTATACTTCTTTAGATGATGAAACCTCAGAGTATTTAGGGTGTTCCAGCAGCCATTTACCAGAATCTTGGTGCTTATCTTCAACAAATTTATATCCAACGTTAGCAAGAACGGAACCAATCACATCTTCATTTCCTGAAATTATTTTTAGCTCCGCACACCATGTCATAAGATCTAGCTCTTACTATGTGTATACCCGCCGTCTACTAAGGCAAAAGCCCCCAGAGGCATTGCTGCCCTTAAAGGCTTTTGTGTGGCTCACTTATAGCTACGTTGTGTGAGCTGTACATTCTCAAAGTCGAGAGTTTCCCGGTGCAGCTGGGGCGATCGCCCTTCCCCTGCATATTCCCACGCCGCCACAAAGGCAAAGTGCTCATCGTCGCGCTTCGCCTCGCCATCGGGGGTTTGGTACTCTTCGCGAAAGTGCCCGCCGCACGATTCTTCTCGTTGCAGAGCGTCCCGCGCCATCAGATCTGCCAGGTCGATAAAGTCGGCCACGCGCCCAGCAAACTCCAGGTTTTTGTTCAAAGTGTTGGCCTCGCCGGGGAGTTTGAGGTTTTGCCAAAACTCGGCCCGCAGGTCTTGAATCTGGGCGATCGCACTCTCTAGCCCCTCCCGATTCCGCGCCATGCCCACGTTATCCCATACAATACGGCCCAACTCGCGGTGAAACTCCATCACCGTTTTTTCGCCCTGAATGCTCAGCAGCTTAGTAATACGAGCCTTAGCACTGGCCTCCGCCTCCCCAAAGGCATCGTCGTCGGTGGTCACAGGCGCGAACGACTGCCCCGCAATGTAGTCACCTAGGGTGTAGGGAATTACAAAGTAGCCATCTGCTAACCCCTGCATTAGCGCACTGGCCCCCAGCCGATTGGCCCCGTGGTCAGAGAAATTCGCCTCGCCCAGCACAAACAAACCGGGGATGGTGCTCATCAGATGGTAGTCAACCCACAGCCCGCCCATGGTGTAGTGCACGGCGGGGTAGATGCGCATCGGCGTTTCGTAGGGGTTCTCGCCCGAGATGCGCTGGTACATGTCGAACAGGTTGCCGTAGCGGGCGGCGATGGTGTCGCGGCCTTGATGGGCGATCGCATCCCGAAAATCTAAATACACCGCCAACCCGGTCTCGCCCACACCGCGCCCCTCGTCGGTCATTCCCTTAGAATTGCGCGAGGCCACATCCCTCGGCACCAGGTTGCCGAAGGCCGGGTAGCGCGTCTCTAGGTAATAGTCGCGCTCCGCGTCAGGGATGTTGTCAGGATGACGCGTATCCCCAGCCTTTAGCGGCACCCACACCCGCCCGTCGTTGCGCAGGCCCTCGCTCATCAGCGTTAGCTTCGACTGATAGTCGCCCGACACCGGAATGCAGGTGGGATGAATCTGCGTGTAGCAGGGGTTGGCAAAGTAGGCTCCCCGCCGATGGCAGCGCCAGGCCGCCGTCACGTTGGAATTTTTCGCATTGGTCGAGAGGTAATAGACATTGCCGTAGCCCCCCGTACACAGCAGCACCGCATCCCCGGCGTAGCGCTCTAGCTCCCCCGTCACCAGGTTGCGCACCACAATGCCCCGCGCCTTGCCGTCAGCCACCACTAGCTCCAGCATTTCGCGGCGGGCATAGACCTCGATCTTCCCCGCCTGGATCATGCGCATCATGGCGCTGTAGGCCCCGAGGAGTAATTGCTGCCCGGTTTGCCCCTTGGCGTAAAAGGTGCGCGACACCTGTGCCCCACCAAAGGAGCGATTGTCGAGCAGGCCGCCGTATTCCCGCGCGAAGGGCACCCCCTGGGCGACGCACTGGTCGATAATGCCGCTGCTGATCTCCGCTAGCCGATGCACATTGGCCTCGCGAGAGCGATAGTCGCCGCCTTTAATGGTGTCGTAGAACAGCCGCCACACGCTGTCGCCATCGTTGGGATAGTTCTTAGTGGCGTTGATGCCCCCCTGGGCGGCAATGCTGTGGGCGCGGCGCGGTGAGTCTTGAATGCAGAAGCTTTTGACGTTGTAGCCCAGCTCTGCCAGGGTGGCCGCTGCCGAGGCCCCCGCTAGCCCGGTGCCGACGACCAAAATGGTGTGCTTGGCCTTGTTTTTGGGGCTGACCAGGCGACAGTGGTCTTTAAAGTCACTCCATTTTTGGTTCAGCGGGCCAGCGGGAATGCGAGGGTCGAGCATGGGGAAGATAAGGCGCGGATGTGCCCTTATTTTAGACCTGTCGGCCCGTTCGCGCCGTTAGCTATTTGCGGCCTGCCTCAGTGAGCGAGGAGTTGATAGCGCAAGAATGACCTAAGTGCGACTGTGCGCCAAGGTTGACTGATCGCCCCTTCAAAGCAAGTCTTTGACCATATTAGTTGACCGTAAACTTAATATCGCTGCTGCTTTCCGACAGTTTTTGGTCTTGGTCGTTATAGGCTTCAACTTGCCAGCGGTAGACGCCCTTTTGCAGAGGATTATCTAGTACAAAAGAGGTGCCATCGACACGCTCGCCAATGTAGTCAGCCGTAGCGGTGACTTCTTCAGGATAGATGTTGAATTTGTAGTAGGCCGCGTCTGGATAGGCTTCCCACTGAAGTTCTAGGCCCTCGGCACTTACCTTAGCACCCGCCTTGGGGTTGACCAACTTCAGATCGCCCTTGAATAGATTGGTTGTATCAGCAAACAGTGTCTTATCCGCAGCAACGTCATACTCGGCTGAGCTAACGCCCGCAACTCCAGTGGTTAAAAAAACGTAGGAATCAGTGTCAAATACGCGGGCCAAAAGCGCCTGATAGACCTTGGGTTCGACATCGGTGATGACGTATTCGCCGTTCTCATCAGTCTTGGCTTCATAGATTTTGCCGTCGCAGCCGCCAACAAACTGGCTAAACTGCTCGCAAAGCTGCACCTCAATTCCGACCGCAGGCTGGCTGTTATATAAAACTTTTCCCTGCACGTTTCCTGTGCCGGGGGCGGGCTTTACATTTTCAACTTGTGTTTCTTGAACCTCTGTTGCCGCACTCTCATCAGGGGTGTCAGACGATGAGTTTGCGGTTTCACCGTCGCTGCCGCAGCCTGCTAATGAAATCGCTGTTGCTATGCAGATAGCAGCTGCTAAGCGTTTGCCAGAAATCATAGGATGTGAACCTCTTCGTATAGGATCTAATCGGACACAACTCCTCCTAGATATTTCTACAGAGGGTGCCCGCTGATTCCGTAATTCACACAACTTTGCCTGTTTGAAATGAACCTTAACACGTTGTATAGTGCTAGGAATCCTTAAAAAGCGGGTCGCCTAAGATACAAGAGCGATCGCGATCGCCCTTCAACCAAATCTTTGGCCATCGCCCCATAGACACAATCTGGGACAGGGAATGAAGTCACTGCGCCGCTTTAGGCAAACGTCATCGGTCCATGGCTTGCCCAGTGAAAACGGCCAATTGGGCGTCAAAAGCACGTTTGAAGGCGGGCCGCGCTTCGCCACGGGCGACGTAGGCGGCGAGGGTCGGATATTGCTCCAAAATACCCGAGCCGCTCAGTCTGCGCAGCACCTGCACCATCAGTAGGTCACCGGCGCTGAACATATCGTCGAGCCAATCGGCATCGCCAAGCCGACTAGCAAGGTCATCTAATCGGCTACGGATGCGATCCTCCACGAGTGGCAACCGCTCCTTGTACCAGGTCTTGTCGCGCTCCAAGTACATCGCGGCTTCTCGCTGAACGACGGTTGGCTCCACCGTGGCGATCGCTGCGAACATCCAAGTGATTGCGCGTGCTCGGGCATTTGCATCCTGTGGCAGCAGACCCGTAAGGCGCTCCGCAATATGGAACACGATCGCCCCCGACTCGAACAAGGCGAGATCGCCTTCTTCATAGGTCGGTATTTGCCCGAAGGGATGAAGCGCACGATGGGTAGCTTCTTTCATCGCACTGAATGAAATGAGACGAACGTCATAGGGCTGGTCTACTTCTTCGAGCGCCCAGCGTACGGGCATGTCACGTGCTAGTCCCTGGCCGCGATCGGGCGACTGTTCAAAGGCGGTGATGGTTGGGACTGTTTGAGAACTCCCGCTGTGCATTGTGCTGCTCCTTGATGGATTATGTGCTTGCTCTCGTTAGTCGAATGGCACAACACAAAATCGACAACCCACAGAATTTTTCACCGGTAGCCAACTAGCCTAACTGTGTATTGGGTGCATCCCAGTCTTGCAAGACTCACCTTGAGAAATAGCCATTGAGATACGCGCACCGATGATGCAGCACTTGTTGCACGTTGACTTCGTCCCACTGAGCGCCCGAAATCTTCAGGCGACGCCC
>JAESGV010000212.1_pt1 | contig 31078 bp, 28 predicted proteins | sample 9269781 | NCBI WGS metagenome assembly JAESGV01 (sample SAMN15741586, study PRJNA653496) | algae metagenome | isolation source: Tildeniella torsiva UHER 1998/13D and co-occurring heterotrophs from... | place: Slovakia: Slovak Paradise National Park, Hrabusice, Kosice Region | collected 2000-01-01
TAGAGTGTAATTTTTTGTGGGTTAATGAGTCCGCCGTACAACCCTCCTGTAAATTTGGTTTTTTCGTTCATTAAACATTCTTTTAGGTTGTCACGAGCGTGTGTAGTTGTTAAAGATAACGACAGCGATCCATTGACCATTTCATTCGCTATCCATATACCAGATAGCGTCATATCTTGTGTTCCAGTGATGTAGGTTGCTGCAAACTCGTTTGTATCGAGTTTCATGGTGAATCTAAATTTCGCGAGCTTGGAACCCAATGTGTCATCTTTTGTGAACTGTACGATGTTATCGTCTGTTGGTGTCATGTTTCTGTTTGAATTTGAAAGGTCAAACGGAGTTGGAAATGCGTAACCGTGTATCAGAGCTATCGTAACACTGGTTACTTTATACAAGGTCACAGTTTTGCTAAAAATACAAATAATTTAATCTATTCTCAATCGAGCATTGGAATACTGCATAAACTGTTCTACGCTCTCAATTGCTTTCTCGTGCAAGTACGATAACGGTCCTTGATAAAAATCCGCTTTTCGTTCCAAAATGCTAATCAACTCTTCATCACGACACAATGCCACCGCTTCATCGAATAATACACCAACGACTTCAACATTTGTCATTGTTTTGTATTTTTCTTCAATATCCTTATTTGAATACAAAATCATCATTCGATAACAATGTGCGTAATAGTTTGTTGGATCAAGTTCCAAACATTTGTTCAAGCATGACAAAAAGTCGGCCACTTGACGATCATTTTGGTATTTCAAATATCCTCGTTCACAAAGCATATCACTCATCACGGAAGGAAGTTCCGGTACCAACTCTTCAATACAAAACGTTAAATTTTCAATTCCTATTTGTCGCTTTTGTATCGCGTCTGGATCATTGTTATCAGCATCATGAAGTCTGGATCGAGTATAATGTGCCCATCCAGAACGCGGATTAATGCGTAACGCTTCTTGAACGTACTTGAGAGTGTTTTCTTTATCTTTTAAACGATTGTAAGTACTTGCGATATTGTTATAAATTAACGAGTGGTAGATGGGCGCATTCAACACGTTAGTACACTCTAGTGCTCGTAAAAAGTGACCAATTGCTTGTTCAAACATTTCTGTTTCTGTTTGTGTTGTGTATTCTGGATTGTTGTCCAAGTAGGATAAATAAAAATGTGCGTGTATGCATTGTGGGTCGTACCTCAACGCGTGTCGGAAGTGTTCATTTCTGTTGAGTCCTTCTAGTCGTGGGATACCTTCTTTTCCATCACGTACTGATATTATGCGTCCAAGCAGTAAATGTCGAAGCGACAAAACTTGATTGTATATTGGTACGAGAACTTGAGCATTGATTTTGCATAGTTCACTCACTGGTGGGATACTTGCCAACAAGTTGTCTATGCATCGAACGCCTCGTATTGCCATCTTTGCAGATGTGATATCGTGGTGAAGTTCTTGAACGACGTTGCAAAAGTATATCAGCACTTCGAAATTGAAGGGATTGAGTTCCATAGATTTTTTGTAGTGTCGTATCGCTGTATGTGGGTGGAATTGACTCTTTTCTCTTGTTCCACAAACCATATGGTCATAGGAAGTTTTTTCTATACCCTTATTTTGTGAAACGAATTTTTTAACTAGTGCGTGGTCTCTACGTGACAGTATGTAGTTCAATTGGTCTGCGATTTGCCACCTAACAAATAACTCTGAATTATGAGTTTGTTGGTTCTCAATGTATGATAACGCGTGTTGAAAGACGTCTAGTTGTACATGGTGTAGTGTGTATAGTGTAAAATTTAACAAGTTGTCGAGCTGTGTGGAAGTGTAAACGTTCATAAATTATTGTTCAAGCGGCCGTAACAGGCCAAGTCCTAATCGTGGGGACGACCAGAGCAAACGCGTGGAACTGTTGTAGAATCATAACTAAGTTTACGTTCTCGCGACTGTGCTAATTATGAAACTATTTAGAAAAAAAACTCATTTTATCAAACAATAATTGGCAACAAGAGCGAAATACTACTTGGATAAATTTTCGCTAAATTTCGTTGCAATAGCTGAACATCGCACTAACATTTATTTGTGCAACGGCTTCAAATGATAGCAGGCACACTACTGTTCGCCACACTGTTAATCTGTGTGACTACTGCTGCACAGTCGTTCTACACGATAGTATGTTCTTCTGTTCACAACTTACTGTAATAGGGCACAGGATATGATGGTGAACTTGGAAATGGCTACTCAAGTCGCCTAACGTTTCCTCAAGAGGCGAGCAGTAAGGGTGTTCTTGCAACAAAAAATGTTACCAATGTCTTTACAACTTTAGCGAATACATTTGTTCTCACCTCAGACAACGAGCTTTATGGCTGGGGTAAAGGTGCGACCCTCGGGTTAGGCACATCTAACGATGAAATTTATCCATTGAATATTCCCAAGACAGGAACATTAGCTGGCAAGACAATCGTCAAAGTAGATGGCTACCAGTATATAGTCATGTTAACGCAAGACGGTGCTGTCTTTGGTTGGGGACCCAACCATAACTGTATGTAATGATATTGTAACCAACTTTTAGATCAACTCGGCGTTACAACTCCCACAGTTGTCAGTACACCGACGCGCATTTTTGACACCGGTGTACTAGCCGGAAAATTATTACCGATATAAGCGCTAGTTCAGCTGCGACCTGTGTTCTCACAAGTGATAACAAATTGTACACTGCAGGTAGCAACAGTGCACTTCAGCTTGGCGATGGTTCCGCTGTACAAAGGTCTGTTTTGGCAACTGTATGTTTGGTTTTCTTAATTTACATTTAGGTGACAATGAACGGTGCATTAGCAGGAAAGACAGTAATAGCAGTACGTGCTGCCACTCATACATTCGCTGTGTTAACACAAGGTTTGTATACTACATCTTCACTTAACCTGTAGATGGTTTGGTATATACATGGGGTGCTACCAGCGCGGGAGAACTAGGTACCGGTACTAGTACATCAGGATCAGGAGTACCCGTGAAAGTGTCAGTAATATCACAGATCTCTAGTCTTTATTCAATGTTTCAAGGTTTTCTTGTTCTAGATACATCCAAAAAGCTATATGGATGGGGTTACAACTTGAACAATCAATATAGTAAGTGATACAAACAATCTGTAACACTTAGACGCTTCCGCTACTTCAATTATGCTCACACCTGTTCTTATCGACACTACGGCTGTTGGCACTATTGGAAAGGTGTGTACAAGAATTGGTAGAACTGTGAGTGTTATTGGAGCAGATGGAACACTATGGGCGTGGGGTGGCAATAAAAATATGCTTGCTGGGGTTGGAGTAACTAGTCCAGGTGTTGCTAGTCCAAGTCGTGTAATCAAATCTGATTATGCTGGCAAAAAGGTTGCTGCCTGTGATAGCACAGAGAATTATGCAGCTCTTGTCACTACCGATGGTACTTTATACACATGGGGTGACTGCGTTGGTGCTGTAAGTTGTGGGTATGAAATAGGATCATCACTTGCTACTCCCAACTTGAGCGTTTTTAATGGATCAGACATAGATTCCATAGGTCTTGGTAAATCTAACATGATCGTGCTCAGTAGAGACACTGTTTACACAATCGGAGATAACACATATGGCCAAATCGGTACTGGAGCGAAAAGTGAATACAGTACTGTTACATGGACACCCATTAGCAGATCAGGCGTTCTTGCAGGTCTATCATTCAAATCTGTGTTTAGTAAAGGTTACGTATCAGGAGTGATCACAAATACTGGTGAGTTATACATGTGGGGAGCAAACGTTGGTGGAGTACTTGGCGGTAAGTATATTTATTCAACTTACATGTAGATGGAACAACTGATGACAAGTATGCACCAACAAAAGTGATTTCAACAGGCGTACTCAGCGGCAAAGTAATCACAAAAGCCGTCACAGGTGCTTCAACAGTATGTTGTCTTCATATGATATTAACCGTACAGCTAGTGATTGATACAAACGGTATTGTGTATAGTTGGGGAGTGAATATCACCAATGGTGATTCAACATTATCATCCAACTATAGATTGGAACCAGGTCTTGTAAACATGACTGGCGCACTGTCAGGAAGAAGAATTGTCGATTTTGACACTGCTGGAACGACAGCTGTCGTTATTACATCAAGTACGAATGTTTTAATATTTATTAACTGTTGTTAGCCGGTACCGTGCACACATGGGGTTATCAAGATAGTAATGCTTTAGGTACTAATCAAATACCAGGCTACTACTACAATCCACAACCAGCGTTAGCTGGGTCACTGAATGGCAGGTTTGCCGTAGCAGTTAGTACTTGTGGCCTGTCATCTACGGTACTAACTAGCAACGGCGCTATACATGTCTGGGGATATGGTTATACTGGTAGAGGTAACATTAACTCAGTTCCATTACCAGTACAATTAACTATGCCAATCACTGGATTTGTACCAAAGTATGTATCCTCTGGTGTGTATCCTGAGACCAATGCGTATAAAGGTGTTATGACTTTTACTTTAATTACGACTGTAAATGGCACACATAGTCAAGTGGTTGGGTGGGGATCAGCTAGTAAGTTTTATTTGTAGTTGTATTTATATTTTTAGCACAATCTTTTTTAGGACCAGATTTTAATGTTGCTACACCTTCCCCGGTCGTTGCACAGACTGTAGCAGGTACAAAGATCAAGGCTTATGCAGGTGGTACTTTCACTGCATTGCTTACAGTTAAACCTGTGGTGACACCTACACCATCTCCAACACCCACTATCACTGCCGCTCCAACTACAACAGCTGCGTCAACAACTACCACTATAACACCTACACCTACTGCAGCTCCAACGACTACTGTGACTTCAGCCACTACCACTAGTCTACCTACAACTATCACTACCTCACCAACCACATCCTCTTCTACAACTACTGCACCAACTACTGTTCCATCAACGCCAACGGCAACTGCCACACCTACGATCGCACCTAGTACAGATGTACCTACAACAACTACTGCACCAAGCACAACAGCTGTACTAACTTCTGCTACGCCAACAGTACCAGCTACCGCAGCACCTGCAACTACTGCTAAACCAACAACAACTACTCCAAAACCATCGCCTACAATCGCTACTATCTCTTGCTACGGTATCACCAGTACCAGCACTAGCGTTTGCAGTAGAAGAGGCTCGTGTATCTCCACAAACAATTGTGTATGTTACGCGCAAAATGTTATCGGCAAAGAATGTGAGATACAATTAGATGTTGTATCGACCAAGTTTTTAAACATATCTACGACACCGATCAATGTAGATGTCTCTACTGCTGTTAAATCTAGCACTGGTTTGTTATCTTATTCAATGGTAAACAATTCGATACATATCTCTACTAGTGTGCAATCAGGAAAGAAGAGTTTATGTTGGGATGTGTCGCAAGTGTTACAGGGTTATCAAGCATTCTTGGGTTTCAATTTTCCAACTATTTTACCAAGTAACGTTGATACAAATCTTGTGCTACAACCAAAGGACGGAAGTCAGTCGATCTCTACATCGATCAAGTTCAGTGGTTCAACGCAAACGCATAGCGTGCAAGGAGTTTTGTCAACATCGGTGACAATTCAGGCACAGTCCCTGTATTTACTGATTGTGTCAGTAGACACTGGATTGAACAAGGTATCGTCACAGATAGTTGATCGCAAGAATGTAACGCTATCGTCGATATCCGCTCCGATTTCATCAACTGATCTTTCTTCATCGCTTTCAAAGAATGCATACTTTATGTGTTTGACAATGTCCAGTGCAGCAAGATCAGTACAAGCAGAAGCTGATATGGCCGTTCCGTACTTTGGATTTCAAAAGATTGGAACAGTAGGAACTCTGATAGACAACACCGATCTGTCAATAACGAATAATGTACCTGTTGCTGCACCTGCCTCGAAAATCGGAATGGTGTTTGGCGCAGTGTTTGGATCTATTGCTGGTTTCGTATTTTTACTTGTGATAGTGATTATCTTGGTGCTGCTCATCATCAAGGTAATCAGACAAAAGAGATCAAAGAGCTTCAAATAAAATTTAGTTGTAACTTTAGTCAACCCGCAAATATGGAAGAAAGTTCTTGGTATCAAGCGTGCTACTTGGATGAAATCCATTCACTGAACAAACTATTACCACCCACAAATATGCCAAAGAGTGAAAAATGGCAACAACGTATTTCTGGGACTTGTTTCGGAGTGTTGAACTCGAATACACTCGTTCTTGTGATTGATACTAAATTGGCCATTTCTCAAATAGAAAAGCATTCAACGCATGTGCTAGATACAAATATCACTGGCACTTACTCCATTGCTGTACCACCACGAAACTTTTTTACAGAACAAATAGACGGTAAAAACTATTCCCAATTTGCTTTCATGCACAGACAAAAACTCGTGTTGTACAATTGGAAGACTCTAAAAACAATAAAATCAATAGAGGGAAACAGCCACCTGTCGGACTGTCAGAAAAATCTTTTATATTTAACCAAACAGCACTGCATATCCACAAAGAACAGTAAAGTTGCAGTTTGGGACTTTATCGAGGAGTGCGAATACGATGTTCTCACAGAGTCTGTACAAATCATGTGTTTAGAGAATATTGGAAATGGAAAAATAGCAACTGGTGCAATGGGCGGTACAGTTCGCATCTATCAGGCTATTGAAAGCGATCACGTGTTGCCACATTTCAAATTATTGCATACATTGCAAATACCTGAAGGCTCATCATATGGTGTTTTATGCATGTGTTTAGTCGACCAATACACAATTGCCGCATCTGGTTGGACGCAAAAAATTCATGTATGGGACTTGCGCACTAAAGAATGTACTTTTACATCAGCACCACATAATACAAAAAATGTAAAATTTTTATTGTCTTTGGGTGACGGCCATTTGGCGAGTTGCGCAAGAGATGGTCACATAAATATTTGGGATGTGCGACAAGGTCGACATTTGTCGAGATTAGAAGGACACAAAAAAGACGTCTTGTACCTTGGTATGTTGGGTGATAAAACGTTGTTGTCGGCAAGTGACGATAAAACGTTACGCGCGTGGACTATTATGAGCAACGAAAAGATGGTAACAAGAATGTTCGACAAATTGCGGCAGATGGTTGGTGTTGAATCGTTCAGTGATATAATAGTTACATAATTCTGAGTTTTATAAAATATCATCAAAGTTTCCGCCATCATTTAAAATCTTTGTCGCTTTTGCAAATTCTTGGATAATTAATGGTAAACTTTCCTCGTTCACATGTCTAGAAAAGTTTATACCAGGTTCCAATGGATCTTCAATAACCAACAACACATTTTGCGGGTCAAATCTCTCTGGCTCTTTTTCTAGAAATCCACCATGAAAAATGGAAATTCGTTTTTTGACATGATCAAACTTTTGCATAACTCCAAAATAAATTTTTAACAACTCTCCAAGTGACATGGTATTTGCAGCGCCAAAATCTTTATACAATTCTGCAGATTGTATTTCTCCATTTAATTGCAAGTTGGGAAGTACAGGTGGGTTTACCGTTTGCAAAACAGCAATAGCTGTACAACAATATCCAAAACTATTAATTGTTCCAGAAATACTATGAGAAATTTGTCTTTTTTTAGCCCAGTACTTGATCGCCTTGAGTAGAGGATGCACACGTGGATCAATGCTCAAATACTCTTGGAATAATTGTAGTTTCTGGTCGGCACTTCTTAACGAGATATCGACATCAATTTTACTCATTTCATCTTTGATTGTGATGATAGGAACGCGTGCCTGTAAAGTGCCAAAACTTGTTAGACCTTCTGCGTTGCAATTGTTGATCAATTGTGTGACCCTTTTGAGAATGACGGCATCTTCGTCGAATGGACGATTCTTTATGGTCACACCCATATCAATGTCACTTGTCTCGTCATCTAGAGAGCAAACTACTGAGCCGTATACTTTTATTGTACATTCGCCGAAACAAAGGTTACAGAGTTGCGTGACGAAATCTATCAAACAATTACGCATATCTATTGTTCTTTGTGATGGTCTACTCGTTATGTAATGATATAAAATCGATTCAGATAAATCGTCGACGCGTACAAGCTTTTTCCTTTTGGTTTTGTACTTATAATGGTTGCCATATCGATTTGGAACTGATTGATGATTTGATTGGCTTGGGTTTGGCGTTGTGTTACCCAAGAAGATTTTTCTTTCTTTTCTCGTGCTTTTTCCATTGCATTTTCGAGTGCATCAACTCTGTATACGTGAGGAACAGATAACTCGTGCTTTTCTAATAGTTTTTGCGATGGAAATGTAGTGTTACACGGTAAACATGCGAATGCATTTGAGTTCTGTTGTGGTTTCTTAGGTGGCATGTTGTGATGCTTTTGTAAATTTTTATGAAACAAGACAAATTTTTTTGCACAATATAACAGACCCGCATTGATAAATTCACTTTATAATACTTAACACATATACATGATACAACCACTAAATACGCCATACGATGACAATTTTTCTCCATCGACAAGCACCTGTTGATTGAATAACAATCGATTAAAATCACACTTTTTTCTCAATTTCTCTTTCAATTTGGAAACCAAAGAATCATGTGTGATCTTTTCTTCACTTGCATGACCATCAATTACAATCGTTCCGCCTTGTAAATTCTTTACATAGAACAATAATGGTTTCACCAACACGAAAACATTTTCTTGTGGAACTTTTTTCCAATCAATTTCTTCTTGATGTTCCGCTTCTGTCGTGTACACTTCAGAAATCTTTTTTTCATTTTCTAATTCTTTTCCTTGGTAGATCAACGTCATGTCAACGGGATTGACTTGGATGATTTGTTTACTGATAAGTTGTTTCAAATTGGCGATGGTGCCGTCTCGTTGCTCTAATTGGAGAGAATTTTCTATGCCAACGGGAGATGTACTGCCTACTGTTCGTACGACAAGTACTAGTGGATTTTTAAGTTGTGGTTTTGGTGTTGGTGGAGTCTCTATTTTTTGTGTGGGAACATATGTAGTTGGTTCCTTGTTGGTTGTATCTCCGAGTGGTTCCGCTGTTTTGTACAAAAACTTTTCATCGCCTCGTACAATGAACAAGATATCGTTTTGTAGTAATTCGACATGACTTCGTACGAGTCCACTTCGCTTGTATGTGCTCTCCAGCCACTCGCGCTGTATCCTGAGTTTAACTTATTGGCACAATGTTCTAAAAAGTGTGGCCAATTGATTTCTTGTGCGACATCGATGAGAATGACTTCTCCGTATTCGCGGTTGTGGTCGCCGTTTTTAAACAAGTTGATGCGTAGTATCATTTACGTGTCTTTTTCGTTTTTTAAAACTTCAAATTGGAACTTACGGTTGAGCTAGAATTACAAAACACTTTTAATGCATAAACTAAGTTTTATAAAAATTAAAATGTAACTTTATCTGTAATTAGTGTACAATGTTTCGTCCAAGTAATCCTCTACGACTAGCTCACCATTTCGTATTTGTGATTGTATCTCTTTTGGATTTTTTCCATTCACCAAACATTGAACTGATACGCAGGTTCCTAATACCTGCATTACTGACGCAGAAAGTGACTTGGCGTTCGTTTTTCTCGTTTGATAGTTTTCTTTCGCTATTTGCACCACTTTTGACAAGGATATTGACCCATCATGAGAGACAAATGGGTGACACCCTTTTACTCGATTCCTGTATTGTCCATAATTGCCTGACTCAATTGTGAATTCCTCTTTTGTTGAAATACAAGGTTGTATACATTTTGTTATTTTTTTTGCTGTTGTTATGTCTTCAAAAATTGTGAAATCTCTTTCTTTTATGTTCATAACTACGCCAATCATTCTTTTTTCGCTACACGGTGGAAACTGTTCCTCAATTCGTTGTTTGACTTGTGGAACTGATACATACTTCGCACACTTTGGCCCAATCAGTGGACGCTCTGCTGTACGATAACGCTTCAATGGTATGCGAACTGTTTTGACATCATCCTGTTGCATTTCAAAGTTTACACGTTACAAAAAAGCAAACTTTACAGTTCTACTTGTGTTGGTATTTTTCTCTTTGGCATACACGGTCCAAAACATTTTCCATACAGGTGGCTACATCGTCCTCTCTCAGATTCAAACAAGATATAAACTTGCATCCAGCCAAACATCATAAACGCGAGATCTATGAGTGGTGCCTTGAAGATGATCACTAGAACCCATACTTGATCAGCCGCAGCGTACGTGATGCCTAGTACCAACGTCCATACCGCTGAGTTGATGATAAAAATAACAGAAACCAACATCAGCCTAGTTAACTTGAGCTTCAACAAATTCATCTCTGAATCTGTTCGGTAAAGGATGTAAATGATTCTAACACCATATGCTGTGAATCCAACAGCCACCGTAAGCAAAAACAACGTTGCTACGAACAATAGAGTTGCAATATAGTAGAACAAAATGTTCTTAGTTACAGTGATCAGCACTATGTAAATAATAAGCGGCACCAGAATCAAAAACGCTATAAATATGTAGAAACATATTAAAATAATCCGCAGTGGGCGAGATAAAGTGTTTGAAACTCGCATTTCTTGCGTCGAGTGGAACACATGCGCCCACTTGACTACTAGTATACCTGCACCAGTATAAAAGAATATAGACATTGCAGCACGGAACAAACCAGACAACCCTCTCAGCCCCATCGACGTAGATGGAAAATAAACAAAATCTTCGATCCATCCTATAAAGAAACCCAAAGTAATAAACCACGTAGCTTGGAATTGAATATCTGAGACCATCAGCCACACAAATTTCTTGATTTGTTCTCCATTGAACACTTGTTGTAGTGTTTTAGAGTATGCGTCGTAAAACTTGGGCAACCAGAGAACAAGAAATACAACTAGCAAAGAAATCCATCGCATTACCATGAAAATGAATGGTATTGCGGCAAAACGTATGGTAAGGAACGCTGTCTCGTATACATCACCTACGCTATAGTATGAATTAGAATCTGGGAAATAGCAAATGTATGGAAATTCCCATCTTTCTTTCTCGGTAAGGTGATCCTCAAAAATGGAACGAACGCGAGTAAGTTCCAAAAAATCATTAAAATCATATGTCAAGTCAAACGAGGCCATTTCTGGTATCGTTTTCGCTTTGTATGTCAAGTAGTTTCGATGCGCGAATGTGAGTATTGTTGGGTTTTCTTCCACGTTGTTGGAATTATTGCAATATGATTTTTCATGCCGCCAAAAGTAGTGACATTTCGTGCTATCGTCTAACTGGCTAAAAAACTCGTTTTTGTTCGTGTAGTTGCAATAGTAACAGTAATTAATCATATCAAAGTGTACTGTTTGCCATCTGACGTCAGGCAAAGGCGTTAACAAAGTTTTGATGATGTAAGGTGCTTTCCAGGAGCAAAAATAATCAGAGCAGGTGTAGTTACCGACGAATGAGCGAATGCGTGAGGCTGAAAATTAGAAATTGTGTGGAGGTGAGACGTACCGTCGCAAACATCGTACGTGTATCGTATGTGATTGATAAAGGTTCTACCTCTGTCGTTCTGTGAGTCAGTGTCTATGCCACCCTCAAACTCGGGACCAGGTATGTACAGTTTTGTGTAGCATGGGTAAGTTGTAGAGTGGTTACACTTTACATGTTGTTCATCGATTCTGTTTGTGAATACAGCTTTGAAACAGTGTCCTAATTGTGAGCAGAGGGTCACCGCTAAGAGCAAGGTCAGGACGAACCGTTGCATCCAAATTTTCTGTCAGCTTTCAAAAGAAAAGCCATACCTAGAGATGTAGATGAGATTATTGAATAAAACGACTTGTACGATAAGAGTATACAAGTTGTTGGTGTGTAATCGTTTCTACGATTGAATGTTCTTTATTAAACTAAATGTCCGCTTGTAAAGAGGGACACGTAGTTGACTTCCGCATTCCTAGCTTCTCCGGAATCTCGTAGCTATTCTCGCTACGATTTCCTAAGTCCCTATTTACAACAGAGATAATACCGAAGCTTTTACTGAACACTTAGAAGAGGACTGTAGCACAAGATAAAACAGAGCTTTTGTTAGCAGAAACTCACAAACATCAACGCGTTACAACTGCACAAATATAGCATATGATTACTTGATGTTTGACATGTGGCACAACCGTTAAATTTGTCTGCTAAGCAGGAGCTCGCCACAGTTCCACATCACGTACGTTCATTTTATAGCGCTAACATAGAAGAAGCAACGAATGGCACGAATTTCTGTAGGACCAGTAGTAGGACTGGTAACATCAACATCAATTCGTTTGCTTATTGAATTAGACACAACGGCTACGACAAAATGCACTGTCTCCGACGCGAAAGAGAATGCCTATAGTTTCGATGTATCATTCACGAAGGACGTACCACTTACGTTTACCATTGCGGGACTTGCACCAGACACACCTTATACAATTTCGTTTGGCGGAATCGAGAATGCTACCCATCGTAAAGCATGTGTACGGACATTCCATACTGACGAAACCATACAAAATATAACATCCAAAACTAGAACAAAATCATCTTTGTCAGTTCGCGTTATCGCACTATCCAATAATGTATATGATAATCGTGAACAAACAGACCTATGGGTGGAAATGCAGAACTTGTTACAAAAGGCAAAACAAAAACCAAAAAGAAATAGGAACTATGTCGTATTACATTTGGGTAACCAAGTAGACGCCACAGAAACGTTCCAATATTCGAAAGAATATATGGCACTAGAGATAGAAAAAAGTATGGGAGATGGCGACCTCTCGCACTCGTTCGAGGAAGAGTTACGACAAAAGGTTATTAGGATATGGCGGGAGGTTTATCGCGTTCATTATAATATTCCAAGCGTGAGATACGTCGTTTCACACGCGTCGAATTTGATGATTGGAAATGACCGTGAGTTCACAGAAGGTTGGGGATACTTACCAACGCATAACCAAGCGTCAACAATGGACGTTTTACGCAAGTATGTAGATAAAAACTCACAAGATTTTTACGTTGCTACCATTGCACGTACAGTGTATTGGGAATACCAACGTTCGTTGTGGGATGATTCAATAGGACCAATATTTTCCACACAACCAGAATTTGTTCCAGAACCACTATTCAAGAACGCGAATCGAGAACACGAAGGGTTCTTACACATACTCCCAAGTCCATACAACACTGCCATCTTATTTATAGATCAAATATTCGCAAGAACATTTTCTCAAGACAATACACGTTCGTACCTGGGAACTAGTCAATGGCAAGATTTGTTACGATATTTCGATCCAGAAGGACCACTCAAAGATACCAAAATGTTAGTCGCAGCCACTACAGTTCCATTACTTTTTCTAAATGATTTGAAATCAGAAATGGCCAAACAGATCGCAAAATGTAACGAGTTACGGGATCATTGGGCACATGGAACGTACAAGATTGAACTACTCAAGTTGATACACTTACTCGATACATGGCAACAATCCAATGGCAGAAAAGTGTTAGTCATCGCCGGAGAGTTGAGTATCGGAGGGTACAGTACATTGTATAGAAAACAAGATGAAAGACAATTAGTGTTACAACAAGTGATTACAAGTCCAATTACGGATCATGTGCCGAAATGGGTTGCGCATCATTTGATTCGTCGTATTTGTGAAACAGAGATAGAGTTATCATCGGATCCGTCATCGTTAGAATCGAGAATTGAGTTGGGTGCTCCAGAAGAGTTAAAAGATGCACAATATGTGTGTAAGCATTACGAATGGTGCAAAGAAAGGAATATTTGTATTGCCGATGTCAAATTGACATTACCGGAGAACAAGGTTGGATTCAAGGCAAATATCATAAAAGCCGCAACAATGGTGTCAAAAGATGGGTTAAATCGGTATGACAGCCAGAAACTTGTCAAATTGGAACATAGTAGTTCCATGATGAAACATATTCATGAGCAATTTGGCCAAAAAAGCGCCCGCGCAGGTGTTAGTATGAACCAATTTGAAAAAATGGAAAATGGAATGGACACCAATCGCTACGGTGCGATTTACGGTGATGACAATCCAATGACAGCACGTGTAAACTTTGACACGGCTAGTACATGGAATAGTCCTGTAAAAAACAACCAGTATTCTAGGTATGGTTCAGGAATGTTAAAATCAAATCCAATGGAACAAGATGTTGCGCTAGATGCGATCAAAAAGTTCCAAAAGAATCAACCAAGAGAGGTTATAGCTGTAGAAGAAGATAAAGTTGGTGGTGCTGGGCCTGTTACGCCGGTAGCATCATCGATTGTGGTTAGAGATACCAGGTACTCTGATGTGAAAAAGAGTAGAAAGAAGGGTGGATTCTTTTCTTGTTTATTGTGCTTGTAAATTGTCATTTTGAAATTAATATCAACATGATGGAAACAGATCTGCACAAGAGCTATTGCAAAAACTCGCTTCTAATTATAATGTGCCGGCTCTTTGTCGTAACGGTATAGGTATTAATAACGCGAAGATGCATTTCCATGTATGCCATATTAAGCAAAAACCAAGATATTTTCAAAAGATCTTCAAGGTATTTAAACAAGATGTCGTGACTTGCAATCTCAACTCAACAAACATGAAAACAATATCACTAGCATTAGCATTCGCCTGCGTAACCGCAGTAGCATTGGCAGCAGAATTAAGAGCACCTGTAGCCAAGGATCTCATGATCACCTTTGCAAACGGTGGAGGCCCAGTCTCACAACACAACTCGGACTCCTACCAAACCAGTTGCTGCTCAGCAAGCAACGCAATGTACTTGTACCTTGCGTACGACATTTCAGCACTACAAGGCAAAGCCGTCAGCTCAGCTCAACTCGTGTTCGCTCCATTCTTGGCAGCCACTGGTGCACCAAGAGTCGTAGCTCCTGGAGGAACTCAAGACTTCATTGAATACTCTATCCGCAACACAACTGCATTCAGAGAATCACCAGCTTACGAATCATACAATGACAACTTGCCACAAAGCGACGAAGTCATCGGCACTTTGAACGTTACTGTAGCAACCAAACAACAAAACAACGTCATTGATATCACCAGCGCCATTAGAGACTCTGTTGCCGTTGGAAACACTTCATTCTACATCTCTTTCGGTAACGAAGGTGGATTCGGAGCTTCAATTACTGTTGCAGCTCGTGAAGCCAACGCACTATCATCTTACATCAAGATCACCTATGAAGATTCTGCCGAATCAACCTGTGCTCCATGCCCATGCGGATCCACCGCTGGTAAGAGACGCTCCGGATGCCCAGTATGCAAAGTATGCAGCACTATGGCACCAACCACTGAACCACCAGTAGAAGCCACTTGTGCTCCATGCCCATGTGGTTCCACTTCTGGCAAGAGACGCTCCGGATGCCCAGTTTGCAAGGTATGCCCAACCAATGCACCATCTACCGCAATGCCAACTACTGAGCCACCAGTACAACAAACTCCAGAACCAACTTGTGCACCATGCCCATGCGGTACTGCATCAGCCAAGAGACGTACTGGATGCCCAGTTTGCAAGGTATGCCCAACCAATGCACCATCTACTGTTGCTCCATCCACCATGAAGCCAACAACTGCTGCTCCATCAGAACCAACTGCCGGAGTTCCAGCTACCACAAAGGCTCCATCTACTGAAGCCACTACAACTACTAAATCTCCAGGTGAAAACATCTCTGGTGATAACAACGCACGTGCATCTGGAGCTGCCACTGTAACTTTGAGTGGTCTCGCTTTGATCGCAGCTGTTGTTACTCTTTTGTAAATGTGTTATATAAACATTTTCGTTCCCAACGCTTCTAGCACCATGTACTGATCGCAATTTCTTTTCATCTAATTTTAACATAACGGTATTAATAGCTAAATATTCGCAGCAACTAGAAGACATACTGATGTCATTTGAGTATCCAAGTAAAGAGCATGTACAACAAGCTGCAAAATCGTTGAATTTTACAGTGCCTATAGAGCAAGAAGATGAGTATTTGTCGTTGATGCGTCACGCATTGAGTTGCTTCGAAGTTATGGACTCGATCAAAGTCGAAAAACCAAATATTAAATACCAACGTGGAGACGTAACATTCCCTAAAGAAAACAAGTACAACGCGTGGTATGTAAAATCAGAAATCATTGGCAGAAGAGATAAAAATGCAAAACTATTTGGAAAAACGGTAGCGGTGAAAGATAACATTTGCGTCGCTCAAGTACCACTCATCAACGGCACCGACTTTCTAAAAGATAAATTCACACCAGGTATGTCGATTTTTCAATCTAACAAAGTAGACACCGATGCAGAAGTCGTTACTCGTGTACTTGACGCAGGTGCTACAATATCAGGAAAAGCACAATGTGAGTACTTGTGTCACAGCGCAAGCTCTTTTACCAATGCGACTGGACCTGTTCTAAATCCATACAACACTGAACACTCTTCTGGTGGTTCTTCCTCTGGTTGTGCAGTCCTCGTTGCCACTGGCGAAGTTGATTTAGCGATAGGTGGTGATCAAGGTGGATCCATACGAGTACCATCCAGCTGGTGTGGTATTTATGGAATGAAGCCAACCTATGGTCTTGTACCATTCACTGGAGCGATAGGTATGGAACAAACCATTGATCATTTGGGACCTATGACACGTACCGTTAAGGATAACGCGTTAATGTTAGAGATACTTGCTGGAGATGATGGTGTAGATCCAAGGCAAAGAAACTCGCCACCAACAGGACAAGATTATTCTTCACATTTTCATGGTGATCCCAAAGAGCTCATTCAAGGAATGAAAATCGGTGTGGTGAAAGAAGGGTTCCTAGGAACCGATAAAGAGTCTGATCAAGCAGTACTTAGCGCTATTAGTCAACTAGAAACGCTTGGTGTGGTAGTTGAGCAAGTATCAATACCAATGCATGCAGTAGCAGGTGCGATCGCAAATACTATCTTCACTCAAGGATTCGCGAACAACATGAACGATGGATGCACTGGCCACAGAGGATGCTACAACGTTGACGCAGATGAAGCCATCAGGTTACACAAACAATCCATTGAGAGTCTTCATGATACAGTAAAAATTGTTCTCATGTGTGGTGAGTACCTGAATTCCAAGTATGGTACTAGTTATTATGGGAAAGCTCAAAACTTGGCGCTACAGCTTCGTCGCGTGTATGACGAAGCGTTGAGCAAGTACGATGTACTGATCATGCCTACCACACCGATGAGGCCAACAAAAATTCCGTCAAAAGATACTTCAAGATTATCACTGTACATCAAAGCGTTAGAGATGTGTGGGAATACTAGCGCATTTAATGCATCTGGTCATCCCGCGATGAGTGCTCCATGCGGCATGGTTAACGGACTGCCTATTGGAATGATGATAATTGGGAAATATTTTGACGAAAGAACGATATACAGGTTGGCATATGCGTTTGAACAATCTTTCAATTGGAAAGAATTAAACTGATTTAATTTGAACCTGGGATACTACGTGCTTGAACTACTAAATATCTCAACGTCACTGAACAATCTTTGAGCAGTGCATAAGAGCTTCTCAAGTACTCGAATTCCCAATATCGGCCACACTTTCATGCACGTCTTGGTCGTCGTTACTATCGTTGTTTCATTCAACATGGACACACTTTGGTCTCCCTCTAACGATGCTTTACATTCTCCTGTTCGAAGATCCCAAATTTGTACAAGATTGGAACAAGACGCAACATATCTACTGTTGAGAACCACTAGTTGTTTAACTTGGTTCTCAGAAACTTTAATGGTCATTATATTTTTTCCTGTACGCAAATCCCACGTGCACATACTTGATCCTGTAGTGACGATTGTGTATGGATCTACTAATCGCATGCAATATACTTGTTGGTTGTGAATAGTATACAATGGTACAAATTTTCGTAGGACTTTGTTGTTTTCTATCGCTTTGTAGAGATTTATTCCGTTCCGCTCACTCGTTGCGATTTTTCCATTTCCTATGTTTTCTATGGCATATATTTCCTGCTCTACGATCGCCTTCCAGGAAATCTTGCTTTGGGTGTCCATAACAATCAAAGTATCACGTTCGATTGCCAAAAAGACTTTTCTTGTCAAGTAGAGTAAGTGCGTCTCAGTCTTAAGATTATAATGAATCCCTTCTACAATCGTTTTGTTCCTCCAATCGTATGTACAAAACGCTCCAGCAATTATCGCAAATTGAGAACCAGCGTACTCGTTTGCTTTGAAAAAGTTTCGCGGTGGAATAGCGATCGCATAATCTCCTACAATTGCAGTGAGTTTATGTAATTTTTGTTGTTCTATTTCGAAGACAGCCAGTTGATTATTGTACAGTAAGAACAGTACGTTGTTAGAGTCGAGAACGCCACAGTATTTTGTATTAAAATTATATTCTTTGGCGTGCCCCTGTGGCGCAAGGTGGTCGAATAACTGTGTTCTGTTCACGCAGCATGATACGTACCAATTTTGCTCCTCTTCTAAATTATGCTGTACGTCAAGTACGATCGGTTGTACCCTGCTTATTCTGTTAGCGTTATTTTGCATCCACTTTCAAATTAGAAAGTTACAAATGCTGGAAGACGTGACACTCTGCATTCATGGAGAGCATATCAATACAGACACATTCAACTGGATGACTACAACGTTACGAGCACCTGAACCTCGAATTACAATTCATTTCAAAACAATTTCTTTGACACGTTTCGAATTGACAATACGGGAACGAATGACAGTTTCTAAACTCAAAGATGAGATACTATTCGCGCAAAGAAAAATGTATCCAAAGAGTACTAAAGTAGTATTATATTTTAGAGGATCAGAACTAAATAATGACGTAGAACTGACGTCACTACGGATACAACCAGATTCGTTTATGGTTCCCGTATTCAAATAAAACGTTTCTAATTTCGAATAAATATTTAATGTATTTTACAGTTCTTTGTTACTTAGTTAATCTGCCCTTGCCTTTTGGCGGGCCCATTGGTGTGACTCTAGCATTTTGTTGCTGATACTGTTGGTATAGTTGTTGTTGATGTACTTGATATGCCGCAAATTGATTGTTCATTATACGTTCCTCTACTTGTCGTGTCAAGTGTTGTACCATCTCTTTCAACTGTGTAATCTCTTCTCCTTGCTTTTTTTGTTCCGATATTAACAAACTCAAAATTTGGTTTCTATCAAGCGGCTGTTGTGCCTGCTCAACTTTTTGCTTCTTGAACGCAGGTTCCTGCACTGCCACGTCATCCTGCGTTAGGAATAGATCATCAAAACCTTCTTGTGGAACGGGTGCTAAACGTTGTTCCAAGTTCATTATAGAGGCGTCTTTACCAGTATAATGTTCATGTGGTGACAATAAAGAGGCGTCGTCCCAAACCCAGTTCGAGTTCATGAACATTTCGACATCATCTGAAGAGTCATCCATAGGAGCAGGAGCATTAAATACGAGTCTTTTTTGTTCTGGAGGGATGTGTGGCTTCTCCTCGACATTTTGTTTGGCGTACGCGATAGACTCTCTGTACCATGATGGATCCTCTGCAAAATCGATTGTGATTTGCTCACTACCGAACGCTGGTGAGGATGCTCTACCGGTACTTGAATGATACATGTGACGTCGTTGTTTTAGTTTATGATTTGTTCAATTTAAGCTTTTGGGTTTTAAAAAGGGCTTCAAGTGGGTTACAATGGAACAATGCGCATGTCCGCGAACTGCCGACAAGGAACAACACCGACCTTGACCTTGAGGTTCACAACATGACAAAAGTTTATAACAATTTATAAAGGATTGCACTCGCAAGTACAACTATTCCGATGAGAATGTACACTAGTTGTATGTTGAGTGTCGATTTGGTGGAAAATTGTTGATCACCCTTTTTGATGTGCGATAATATTTGGCAATACGTTTCGAAATCGGTTATTCGCTTATCCTTGGTGAATTTCAAATTTCGCAGCGTTAACGCAGAATAATATTGGATTTTTTCATTATTAACCTCTAACAGATCGAGTAAAATTGGGATAATATCTCGCTCTATCTTTTGTGCATTTTCTACTATGCTGGTGATCGAATGTAGGTACTGCACAATCAACTCTAGATTGTCTATATCTTTCACCTTCTTAGAGTACTGCTTCAACAAGTCGATGATCGTTTTTGTACCACGCTCATGAACAACTGGCAGGTGCTTTTCGCACTCTATCAACACATTCAAGCAGAAAAGAGCATCGGAGATTGATCTACTGGATTAGTCGATTCTATAATTGGAATTACTTTTTCTGTTTGAGCAGTGCGATTACCACTGGTATGGCATCTCCAACTTTTGGGACTAGCTTCTCATCTAGTGCAATTCTGGAGATGATATGTAGACACTCTTTGCGTATCTTTTCGTTGTCGTGAAGTAACAGATCTCGAAACATATGCACTGAAACAATGGAAAAGTACTCACGAGCATCTGCATCGTTTGTGCACAAATTTAGAATTAAACTCAAACCTTGATGTACAATATCATAATTCTTCCGTTTTGTGTACACTTGCACAACCTTTATAATCGTATCTAGACCATTCTTTTGCACTTGTATTTGTTGTGCGCCATCTTCCTCAGTACTAAACATGCGCAATAGTAACAGCACAGTAGTGACAATATTCACTTCTTTGTGATGCAACAACAAGATTAACATCTCTACGAGATCGTTATCATCACATAAGTCAGAGTTGACTACAGATGCCAGTTTCCAGAGCAAGTGTAGAGAATTGAAAATGATATCAGAGTGAGTATCATCTGCGTGGTAACAAGCATCAATTGTGGTTGTGATCGTGTACAATGCTTCGTACTTTTGTACGAGTTCTGCAGCTACTTTGTCATTAGATGCCAAATGTGTAAAACATTGGATGCAAAATCGTCGCATCAAAAAGTCAGTTGGTTCACATATGCGTAACATCTCGACTATAGGTTCTATTCCGGAAACAGATTCCAAATATTTTTGATTGGACTCTTCAATGAGTAGATTTGCGATAGCACCAACTGCATTGCGGGCTAATACTTGTCTATCCTTGTCTTTGTACTGCGTAACGTAGTGTGATAGTTGGTCCAGCGCACTATGTTTTTTCATGTACTCTCGTGCAGTTTTGTTCACAGATAGATTCATTAATATCGCGCAAATGATTTGTTCAATTTGTACGTTGTGAGATTTGTGCAGTTGTGCGACCAAGTTTTGAATTTTTTCGGAGCCATTATCGCGAAGATAAGCATCGATTTTTTTCTCTTTGGCTAGTTCTATGGTGAGAAGACGAAGAGCTTCGTAGTCTAGGGCGGCCATCACTTGTCAACGTTACAAAAACGATCTGTGGTTTTGTACTTTTTTAGTTAAAGAGATATGGTTTACTGCTGTTTCGTTGCAAAACATGAATTTTATGCGAGCTGATCAAGAATGTATAAGTGCAATCATTTGTATTTTCCAAGTTTCATAAAACTTATTATTTTCAATTAATTTTTTTAAATGAGATTTAGAACTCGAGCAATAATAGTTTGGCGTAAAGTGTCCATTTCCAAACGCGTCGCAAACCATTCAAAAACAGTCGCGTTATTTACTGCTCGCATCTCTAATTATAACACTTTCAAGGTAATTTTAGACTTTGACTGCGCACTGAAATACGACCAGATAATCTAGAAGAATCCAAAAAACAACATGAAACGCATATTATTACTAGTGGCACTAGCCATAGTTTACGTAGCAGCTGACGATGATACTCGTCCATACTATTACTCGTTACTTCCCACTTATGGTAACCAATCAGCAGATGGAAGTTTTAATGTACGATTCTATGGTACAATCTACAAGAGAGAAGACGATAACGATAATGTCAACTTTGCAAGTGACTTTTTGAGTGCTGTAGATGTATTGAAATTGAAAGGAGATGCAACTACCGATGCACAAAAGCAAAACTTGAACGATAGACTTGACCCATTCACACACTGGGACTTGCAACGCGACGAAAGCCCAACATTCAACATTGTTCAAGGAAACGTTGACGTCACCATGACCAGACAAACCGATCTTGTTGGTCAAATTGACGAGTTCCTCAAATTCCAAGATTCCACAGTCACTTTGGGTACACCTTTTAAATACAAGGCAAAGAATCCAGCAGATGCCGGAAACACTCAAGCTAACTTTACCATCTATTCCAATTCTGGTTTCACCATTTACGCCGACTTGGACGACATTTTGAGAGTTACAGAAATTTGGAATCCATACGAAGGTCTCAAGAAGACTCTTGTAGATGACTTTGTACCTGTATCCGGTATGCCAAACGTTCTCGCACAATGGAACAACAAACTCGGTAGCGATGTAGCTTTCCATTACGCTACCATCACTCCAATTCCAATCGCTGGAGCATACGTTAAGTGGCTTCCAACTGTATACCCACCAGGCTCACTCGACATGAGACCAATTAACATCTTCCACCCCGACGATGTTTTCGACGCTAGACAAAAGCAACTAGAACGTTACGGAGAAACTTTCTCAAAGAGAAAACTTGTCATGCTTGGTGATACCTCTACTAACGACTTGATCAAAGCCTACCCAGAATTTGCAAGAAACTTCCCATCTCAATTAGGTTGCATTTTCATCCGCAACATTACACATAGCTACCCTGATTACAGCAACCCATTAATCGATTTGGAAAAGGAGTTCCAAGGTGTACCAAGAACTAAGTGGTACGTGTTCAACAACGCCGAAGAGTTGCTTACTGTGGACATTCTAGGAGGAAACTGCCATCCAGCTGGAGTACCAGCTAATCAAACTACCGCTAGTGGCGGTTACGAAGGCACAGGTACTCGCTCCGCTAACTCGGCAAGCGCTGCAACAACTAGTATTGTATCTGTATTGATACTTTGTATTTTAACCGTATTATTTATGTAAACTCAACTTTTGTTAATTGTTTGTTATGGATTCTAAAGCTCGAGTAAGGTATCACCTCACGACTGATAATCGGGAGGTAAGGTCTATTTCTCACTCACATCAAAGCGTCTCTACATTGTCGAGATTTTCCACAATGGAACAACGCATTGTGTATGTCGACAATTTGAAACGTTCAAAAAGTTCAGCAAACATCCAGCTTTTACGTTCAAGCTCGAACACAATATTCCTAAAGTTGAGTTTAATTGGTGGAATCCACGAGCAAGTAATCGAATCATTTGTGACAAAATTACTCCAAAATGAGAAATATCTACGCGAACCTCAAATAATCGCGTTGCTCGGTCTGAATGGGGAAGATCGCTTTGACATCAGTTCGATAGAAAAACTGAACTTTGTAGAAACAGCAAAACGTGCTCGCAAACACTTCGTTTTATTCGATACTGATCAAGAAAAGAAACAATTCGCAGTTAATTTTCACTTTGTGCTGCTAGGACTGTCCTTGATTGGTTCTACTTTTGTGACTCTTGTTTAATGAATTGGGACTATGTTAACAAGTTACACGATCAGTTATGAGAAGATGATGCTCTTGTGATGCGAGAGTTTTGTTTGCGCAGGAAGGGAATCTACGATCATAAGGACATTCAGAATGCTACCCCTACATCCACACTAAATTGGATAGAAGGTTTACAAAGAAGATCGATTGAAAGAGCAAAAATGCGCGAGAGCATAAGTCGAGGGTTTTCTGAACAAAGCGATGCATGATTTATTCTGGAAATCTGCTAATCATTCTTTTGATGAATTCTTCTTGCAATTCTCTGTAAACTTCGATTTTTACAGTGTCTACCAAGTTGCTCACAGTCTTCTGCTTAATAACACCAGTGCTAACACCATGTGTTTCTTACAACCTCGTTCTAATTTGACCTTTCTGTCAAGAAATTCAACACATGACCCGAGTGGTTCTAGCACTGCTGTTACTCGTGCTCTGCACAGCAGTGACCTGTCGTTCACCCTACACAAACGCCATAACCAACGAAACAATTCCACACGCAGTTTGCTACCAAAGTCCTCGCGTGCATAATGAGAGTGCTTTCTTATCGTTTATGAATGGTTGTCATTTCGACCCTACAAATTCCTACCTACTATACGCAGTAGGTAAATTTATTTTGGACTGGTTCAACGTGAAGAGAATCTGCCAAGCCATATTTGTGTTTTTATTAACACTACCCTTTTTGATGTCGATCTATGATGAAGAGGTGATGACTACAGAACTTGTTTCACGGTACGCTTACTTTTTACTAAGCGGCACCACTTTATTATTACGCATATCGTTCGGTATGAGTCAATACCCATGGATGTACGCTGCGTTTAGACAACCTTCTCCATGTTGGTGTGATGTTGTCGGCGCAGATGGAAAAAATCATTTCACATATGCACTAGGAAGCACATGGAGTATGCCAAGTGGAGAATCACTTATTGCAGCACTCATAGGGTTGCATTTGGCAGAGCGATTTAGTATTGCCATCGGAGTGCTCGTCATGGTCTTGGTACCAACATCATGCGTGTTTGTTGGAATCTCTAGTGTTGGACAAGTTATCACTGGTTTTGCGATTGGGTTTATTTTACATTGGTACCATACCAGGACACCATTATGGGTTCGATTTTTGGATTTTATTTTTGCAGTCATTTCTGGATTTTTGACACTACCACTAGTGAAGCATTTTTATGTCGCGGAAAACTTTTCGACTTTTTCAATGGATTACTTTGAGGCATTAATTTGGCAAGTGTTCACATTTGTCATTTTGACACTCTTATTTTCGTTTGGATTTTTGAGACGTATTTTGGTTGATCGCGTTTATCGTTTGAGTCCTATTGATATTCAATACATGAATATGAGGCTATTACCAGCTGCGAAAATCAATCATGGCGAGTTTGAAGGTTCAGGAGATTTTTCAGATCGTTCACGACTCGTTATTCGCAATAGTGCATTGGACCAACGTCACGAAGATTTGGCAGATATCAACGGTCACGTATTTAGTCGTGTCGTTCACTACAAATCAGTCATGTTCTTCATTGCCATGCTAACGTTTGCTATTTTGGCTGCACTTTCAATTGCTTCACATTTTATCGAAGAAATTCTATCTTTTGGAAAAGATGTGAATGATCCAATACCCTTTTTATAAAGATTTTTGTACTGTATACATGAATACATTTTCATCAGTTCTATTTTGATATTGAAACATTGGACTTGGTTTTGGAATAGGACTAATGACTAACGCGTATTTCTCGCACTCTTTTTCAAAAACGGAAAACGTGTTCTCGTGTCTGTATGTGATTGCGTAATAGGCAACTAGTCCAGGTGTTTGCTCCATTATTTTGTTTGTCATGTAAACCATTGCTGGTATCGCGCTAATGTCGTACGCAATGTCTGCTCCTATCAATACATCTGCGTTAAAGTCTGGAATAGTTTCTGCGTTCCAATCTAAATGTTGAATAACCGTATTAGCGTCACTCGTTCCACTGTGAATATACTCTGAATCCATACCATCTTTAACGTTAAAACTTGTGTGATCAATAGCTTACTAATTTCCATGTTTTCTTGACAGTTTTGCATGACTTGGTCCATGTAGTCTGTTAAATAAACTTTTCTCGGATGAACATGTCGCAAACAGAGTCCAGAAAGTCCTACTCCTGACCCTAACTCGACAATTGTCTTGTTTGCGAATAGAGAAGGATTTTGCAGAATGAATTCTCCTAACAAGTAACCTGCTTCCCACATTCCAAGTCCTACGTTTGTAAATCGTTGTTTTACGCGCAATATTATGTTGTGAGGTCTATTATCGAAATCATAAGTGAATATTCTGTGTGAAATCTCTGTGGCTACGTTTCTATCGTGTTAGCGAGCTGTTCAATTCGTACGTTTGTTCTTGTTTGATTTTGGCGTCCATGTATGCGTTCAGTAAAGCATCTATTACACCATCTTCGTTACCTTGCTCTGCATGCTCGACATCTTCAATTATTTGTTTCAGAACACGAGTTGTATGAGCGATGGGTATCGGATATTTCAGAACAAGTGGATTTTGTATCACCTATTTGTTAATATGCAAAGTCACACACGTTGGAATAGAATTCTTCTTGGGCCTCCCATCCGCACCAGTTGCCGTTGTACTCGTTTCGAAAAGTGTGCGATAGTTCTTGAGGAGTTTGGGAGTAACTACAATAAGCGTCTTTTGTCCTCTTCATGTTTGCAAAAACGTGGTTTGTAACTGGGAATCAAAATATGTCCATCTTAATAATTTAGATTTTTGTTTAGAAAACCATCTTTATTCTAAAAAAGAATATACAATTTTATCATTAATTCCACGATTACAAACACATTTTATTTAAAGATTTTTGTCCTCATTCTTATTTCTCTTTCGTTTGATAACAGTGATAATAAGTAACGTCACAACAATCACTATCACAAGTAAAAACACAAATCCAGCAATAGATCCAAACACTGCTCCAAATACCATTCCAAATGTTGATGCTGGCGCAGCAACAGGTACAGTATTTGTTAATGATAGTTCAGTGTTATCTACCAGAGTTCCTACTGTTCCAATCTTTTGGAATCCAAAGTACGGAACAGCCATATTAGTGTCTGCTTGTATTGATCTTGATACACTGGACATTGTCAAACACATAAAGTATGCATTCTTTGAAAGCGATGAAGAAAGCTCATTTGATGAAATTGGAGTGGATATCGACGATAGCGTGACATTCTTGCGATCAACTATCTGTGCCGAAATCTTGTTCAAACCAGTATCAACTGACACAATGAGCAAGTATACAGACTGCGCCTGAATCGTTACTGATGTAGAAGACACTCCTTGTATACTGTGTGTTTGTGTCGAACCACTGAATTTGATCGATGTGGAGATCGATTGACTTCCATCCTTTGGTTGTAGAACCAAATTTGCTTCAACGTTACTTGGTAAAACAGTTGGGAAATTGAAACCCAAGAATGCTTGATAACCTTGTAACACTTGCGACGCGTCCCAACATAAACTCTTCTTTCCTGATGGTACACTAGTAGAGATGTGTATCGAATTGTTAACCATTGCATAGGATAACAAACCAGTGCTAGATTTAACGGCATTGGAAACGTCTACATTGACTGGTGTTGTTGTCATGTTTACATACTTGGTTGAAACAATATCTAATTGGATCTCGCATTCTTTGCCGATAACATTTTGTGCGTAACATACACAATTGTTTGTGGAGACACATGCACCTCTTCTACTGCAAACACTAGTGCTGGTACTGGTGATACCATAGCAAGAGATAGTAGCGATTGTAGGAGAAGGTTTCGAGGTAGTTGTTGTTGGTTTAGCAGTAGTTGGCACAACTGTTGTTGTTGGAGCTGAAGTTGTTGTTGGTTTAGCAGTGGTAGTTGTTGGTACTGCAGTTGTTGTAGGTGCCGCTGTGGTAGTTGTAGGTACCATAATGGTAGTTGTGGGTGCAGCCGTTGTAGTAGTTGGTGCTACAGTTGTTGTAGGTAATGCAGTACTTGTTGTTGGAGCAGAGGTAATTGCAGGTGCAGTAGTGATAGTTGGTACTGGCGTAGCAGTAGTTGGCGCAACTGACGTTGTTGGTGCAGCTGTTGTAGTTGTCGAAGAAGATGTGGTTGTTGGCGACATGGTTGTAGGTGCTCTAGTAGTTGGAGTTGCAGTCGTAGTAGTTGGTGCTGCAGTTGTAGTGGGTGCACTAGTGGTAGTAGTTGGCGCCGCTGTAGTAGTAGGCGCTGCAGTAGTTGTCGTTGGAGCCGCTGTTGTAGTTGTTGGTGCAGCTGTGGTTGTTGTAGGTTCGGCAGTAGTTGTGGTTGGAGCAGCTGTTGTAGGTGCGACAGTTGTAGTTGGTGTTGGTGTAGGAGTTGGTGCATCTCCATTCGAGAGTAGTGCAGTGAAAGTAACACCAGCATAAGCTAAGATCGTTGGATCTGCTATGGTTTGTGCAATGACAGGGGATAACACCTCACCACTAGCTAGTGGTCCTAAAAAGGTTTGTGCTAAAAATAAGTACAATGAAAAATAAACTTACAACTTAATCCCCACCCCAAGATTTGAGTATGCGTATCATTCGCTGCCGTGAGTACTATACTATTGTAAGAGGTGTATGATGAGGTATCGTAAAAGTTAGCAGACGATACATACTTTGGTACAAGAGTATCACTTGGTAGCGTTAATAACACTGGTAATGGTACTGCGTTTTTGTTCCCTCTACCAGTGTAACCACTTCCCCAAACATGTACACTACCATCGCTAGTTATTACAACAGATGCAGCTCCATAAGTGCTAACTGCTACGGCAAACTTTCCACTCAATGATCCAGCTAACGCTGCTTGCGCACTGTAGTAGGTACCCGATGCTAGGCCAGTACCCAAACTATTACCATCATGTGAGCCCCATGTATGCACAGTACCGGCTAAGAACAGTTAACAATCATTCAAATAGTCATACTTGATGTTATAACAATAGCTGTTGATCCAGTAGTTACAAAATCAACAATAGTTTTTCCTGATAGTACACCATTCATAGTCACGAGTCCTGGTACCGATCTAGGACCTGTTGCTGTTGAATCACCATTGGTAATTCTATCTCCCCAACTATACATGACACCGTTTGAATCTATTGCTAGCTGTACTGTTAGTAACACTGAAAACAACTTACTGTTGAAGAACCTGTCACAGCTTTGGTAATTATTTTACCACTCAATACACCAGTGGAAACCACTTTTGTTGGAGTTAATTTTTCAGCAGTTGTTCCATCTATGTGTGTAAGTTGGAATAAATACACTTACCACCAAGTACTCCAAGATAGTTTCTTCCCCACATGTAAATCGCACCAGTGTTTGTGATTAAACCTGATACATAGTAGCTACTAAACACAGATTTGAAGGTAAGACCTGCAAGAACACCAGTTATACTAATTGGTGTCCATGTAAGCGTACCGTAGTCACTTTTAGCACCAGTACCAATTTGACCGTAACTGTTATCTCCAATGGTATAAATAGTATTGTTACTGATCACGATCATGTTAGATCTACCAACGGCAATAGAATCTATATTTAATCCATTAAAGATGCTCATGTTAGGAGTAGCAAGAGATGATCCTACAGGGTAACCACAGCCATAGGTATAGTCACAGTTACCCCATGTGTACAAAGTACCATCGGTAGTGACAAGACCTGCATGTCTCTGTGTGCTATCAAAAGTAAGGATCTTTTTGCCAGCATAAGCAGTGTTAACGACACGAGTTAGACTTGCAACATTTGTAGTTAGTCCAGTTCCAGCGACCAAATCATAGTTGCCTCCCCTCATCCAGAGTGTTCCATCGGCTCCTAGAATAGTGACTGAATAACCAATTCTTGTGTACACTTTTGCAATTGTTCCAACGGCAGAAGTGTCGATAACAACTGGAGTATTGGCATTCGTAGTGGTTGGGTCTAAACGTTAATGGTTGTTGTACAACTTACTATACTGATTGTTGCCATTCAACCCCCATCCATAAAGTTTATTGGTGTTGTCTAAAGCGATGAATCCTTGATACATGGAATAGATACTGGTTATCTGCGATACTACTGACACCTTCACTGGTACGTTTGAGTGCGATGTAACACCGTTACCAAGTTCTCCAGCGCTTGCATAACCCCATGTATATACCAAACCATCTACATGTTAGCGAGTATAGTATACGTACCTTGCGTTAATACAGCGAATGTGTTGATACTAGAACGTATGGCTTTTACGGTCTTTCCTGATAACGCACCATTCATTTTCACCTAAATGTTAATAAAGAAAAACAAAACGTACAGTAGCCAAAAGTGAGTTTGCTACAGTCGTACCATCACCCAGTTGATAAACAGAGTTGTCACCCTTGATAATTAGCTTAACTATAATTACTTACTGCAGTGTACAATTTGTTCTCACTTGTTAGAATACAGAGGGCAGCGAATCCAGTAGCGACATCAGTAATCACCTTTCCGGCCAATACGCCGGTATTAAAAATGCGAGTTGGTGTAGGGACAACAGTGGGAGAATTCATTCCAAATTGGTCTAAATGTTAGGAACAATTAATTCACAAACTGTAGCCGTTTGATCCCCAACCAAAGACAGCACCGTCTTGTGTTAACATGACCATGTGTGTGTAGCCGTCCAGTTTAACTATTATTTTGCCGGCTAATGCTCCAGTCATGGGAATGTTCACTGGATAATACGCGTCGGTAGTAGTGCCCAAACCAAGGCTGGTACTTGTACCCCAGCCATACAGTTCGTTGTTTGTGGTAATAACAAAAGTGTTTGACAATGATTTCACGACGGTACTGACATTTTTTGTTGCAAGAATGCCCTTGCTGCTCGCCTCAAAGGGGTATGGGATGGGGTTTGCGTAACCGTTTGCGAGTTCACCTTTATACCCTGAGCCCTATTACAGTTAATCGCGAACCTAGTTGCTTACTATCGTGTAGAACGACTGTGCGGCAGTTGTCACACATACTAACAGTGTGATTAGCAGTAACGTATGTGCTATCATTGTGCAAAGAATGAAAGATAAATTTCCCAAACGGTTGTTATCAGTTTTGGGTACAACAACCAGCAATAGCTGTTTCTCTGACGCCAACATTTCATGTGTCAACTTTGACGCATACTGTTACGGTTGATTCTTAACGGTCTTCTATCCCATATCTCACGCAATTACGTTTTATGGTAAATGGAACGGAATGATATATGGCAAAAATTTATCAATGCAAAGAGTTTTTGCGCGTTAATGTAAGCACAGTGCGTGTTGATAGAACATGAAGGGTACACGAAATAGGATCGACTCGTTTATGCGTTTCTATGTTATTAAAACCACAAATTATCATCACATGTCTTCAGTTTCCTAAAATATTTTGTCTTTTTGTCAAACAAATGGGCAGTGAACTTAGTTCAGATGTTACAGACGAATTACCTATCGCAACAGTCATAGCACCAGAAATTAAAAGTCTCAACGCTTCCCCACCCGTACAACTATTACTACAAGTAATCCTCGATAAAAACCTTGCGGTACAACGATCAACTGCATTGGCACTCTTACGAAACTATGCTAGTGAAATTACACCTACACAAATCACTACGTTCCTAAAAGAGCATACACTGCTACACTTTGGAGAATC
>JAESGV010000213.1_pt1 | contig 31074 bp, 27 predicted proteins | sample 9269781 | NCBI WGS metagenome assembly JAESGV01 (sample SAMN15741586, study PRJNA653496) | algae metagenome | isolation source: Tildeniella torsiva UHER 1998/13D and co-occurring heterotrophs from... | place: Slovakia: Slovak Paradise National Park, Hrabusice, Kosice Region | collected 2000-01-01
TAACAAATCATCTTCGTCTTCATCGTTGTTCTCTGACATTGTTTAGCTAATTGAGTCGGTCAACTGGTATGCTTTGTAATTTCAAACAGACCAAAAGCATCAGCGATGTGGCTAGAGGAACGCCTCAACACAAGTGTGTTTCGTGCGTTTTATAAGACTCGTAGACGAAAACCTGAACAAAAAAAAGGGAAATTATTGCGCACTGTATCACCCGAGGCCGCACTCGAAGCATACACAACAAATCTCGCCGACGCATCAAATGCCATTCTCACACGCATATTTTCATTTCTAGAGACTCAAGATCTCTGTAACATCGCTACAACCTGTAAACGATGGTTGAATATAACAAGCACCGACATCATATGGCAACCACACCTACAAAAATACATAACTAGGCTTCCAATCACCGATGTTAAATCAACTGCTGATTTTACAAACCAATTCAAGTTACATTACTTGAGAATCACAAAAAATAGAAAAGCGATCGACGCTTACGCCGAAGAGTCGGTAAAAATGACAACGTGGTCGTACCGTGTCGCCCGAGCACTCTTGATATACTTACCACTGTGTATCCTCCTAGGCATCTTTTACATGTCTATAGTTTTCCCAATGTTCCTCGATGGTGTCTTTCCTGTGCGAACGAACACCATTTTGCTGATGGCCATTCCCAACTTTTTCTTTTTTGTTATTCCCATCCTGTTAACTGGTATTGGTGTCTACTGTTTAACTGGATTCTTAATCCCGAAAAGAATTCATGCTGTGCAAATGGTTAAAGGATACAACACCAAGAGCAAGTACTTGGAGTACTACTACTCTGTAATATTTGCACTAGGATGGTTTATTAACATTCCATTATCCATTTTAGCGATTTATATTCGCATAGCGATAGGCAATGGTGACTATATTATGTCTGCAATGAGAATGGCGTTCATTCCAGTGCATGTATTTACTGTATGTTACACAATCGCACCTTTGTTCTTTATATTACTGCGATTGAAACGCGCTCGCGTTGCGTGGTTCATATACACCATCGGCTCATTCATCAATATTTCCATTACCATGCAAGTGAGTTTAATCTCAGCGAAACTGGACCAATTGGTAAATGACTATTGGGTAGTTATATTTCTACCATTTTGGATTGGTAATGGAGTGATATTGTTAGGAATGCTCGTGAGTCCGTGTCTCTTTTTCGTGAGTAAATTTTTCGAACAAGAAGGACTTTCTCAGTCCAGTAAGGGTATTATCTATTGTGAGCTGTTATTAGCTCCAATACAGCTATGGGTGATACTATTTTGTCTACGCTTAGACATGATAATTACCACTAGTTATGTCTACACTTTCATACCACTGTATGCCTCGCTGTGTTTTGTCGCACTCGTGAGTTGCGGGTATGGAACGCTATGGGTTTTCATTAGAAAAATCCTGAGATAACGCTTATATGCGGCAAGTATGTACAAAAGAGTGAAGAATCAACAGGTTTACTGTAAATGACGCAAAGCAAGTACCTGGCACCATCTAACAAGACGTTTCCATGGTCACCATCATCCAAATCAATACAGCCTATAATATTCAACGAAACAACAACGTTTGTTTTGCGGGAAGAAAGCAAATTAAATAATGGATTTGTATGTTGTGTTTATCGCCTTCTTACGAATAGTCTATCATAGATGTAGGAGACCAAGTTGTAGATTATCAAACAAAAGTTATATCAATGATGAAATTCGAAGTCGAAATTGTACCAGCTGATTTATCACGGCAATTAGCGCACATCTCTCGCGACAGAGAAACATACCTCGTACAACAAAATAACCGCATCACAGCACGAATGAACTATTCCGAAAATATTGTCGGATGTTGTGGTGCAATATCCGCTAGAAAGAATGTACGGTACGAGCGATTAGATATCAAAGAGTACTTAGAATACCGAGCAAACACAGCCGGTACAAGTTTCGAAATTACGTGTAATGGAAAGCTATGTGCAACATTACAGGAAAAGAAAATGACCGTCATGAAGAAATCAGGCACTTTTAAAGAGCTAAATATACGACCTGGTTACGATTTGATTCATATTCTCGCATTATGTCAAATAATACATCACATACACGGAGCTCACGAGTAATCTGTTATTTATTCGGTAGTGAGAAAGAGTGATCGACAATTTGCCTACATTCATGAACGAACAATCGTGTCAAGTGATTAAAGAAGGATACTTCGTTTGGATTTTCCAAATACTCTGCTCGTGTTTCCAAATTGCTATGTTTTGTGAGTTTCAAATTGGGGAATGTTTTCTTGATAATCGCCAAAGCTTCGTTTTCCGATGGAGACGAGTTGAAACCATACGCTTCATCGATAGCCACACTCAAATCGGTAATTACCAATTTGATGTTCTCATACAACACTTGTACAGGATTATTCTTTTTCATGTTACGTAGCATCCAGTCAGAAAGATCATCAAATGTTTGTCTTGACCGAACAAGTTCATACAACAATTGATCATGATCTATGCGCTGTGGTAAGAACAAATCACCACGCAAGATACTTAGATTTAGAATGGTTAACACTTGATTTAGCAAGTGACTTGCTTTTGCTTTTTCCTTGTTACAGTGGTCATGAGCAACAACATCACAAATGCGAACTAACGCTTTCCAGAGTTGTATCCATTGCACACCAAAACGTATTCGGTACTTTTTGCCGAAACAAATAAGTGAATGCACAGCAACAAGCGCATTACTGTACATTTCAACAGAAAAGTGTTGTTTCATCAAGTGGTGCGTTAAAAAATCAATTAATAGTTCCATGATCACTCTGGCAACAGATCCTGTACCTTTGTACTCTTTTGTGGTAAACGTACCATTCTTCTCCTTTTTGTACACGTAAAAATCCAAATGCACATTAATATCAAACATGAACACTCGGAATGGTTTTCTCTCTAGTAAACACAGTAAAATTATTACACAAAAATGCGTATAGTACTGCGTAGAAACATCTTCTACTGCACCTTGCGTACCAAGAACATGAGTCGCTTGGTAGTGTGGTTCTTGAAACAGTATCGATGCTAGTTTGAAAAACTCTTGTAAAATGACGGGACATCCTTTGGCTCCTTGTTTTTCCGCTTTTGGTTCCTCTTGTTGCTCACTTTTCACAATAATTTTTGTCAAATTTGTAGCTGCCAACGAACGCGTTACTGTACCCACAAAATCATCATTTAAATGAATCAATTCGTACAGGGCTAAAAGTATTGGAGATATTTCGTTCAATCGTTTTGGTTTGATTTCTGATTGTTGCACTGTTGGCGTACTAAACCATCCCATTACCCAATTGATTACACCTCCTTGGTTGGTCATTGATTTTTCAAATGCATAGTTCCACAAATATAAACATTTTGTGATCACTTCACACATGCCCATTAACGCGTTTGTACGTTGGATTCCTTGGACATGTTTCAAATAGAGATTATTAATATTTTCATATTTGCGATAGTTGCAGAGAATGACCAAACAGATAACTGCGTTCTTTTTCATTTTTGTACTTGATTCTTTTGATTCGACGATCTAGAGATATTAGATGGGATGTGGTAACGTACGTGTAGTAACGATGGAAAAACATCTACGATTGTGAAGTAGTCGATGATTGCGTTTTGGTTAATGTTTTCTGTTCCTGTTAGTAATATCACTAACAATGCAAGTGCCATTTGCCTAGTTCTTGCTATGAAGAGTAAATAATGTTCACATAAAACGTACCATTTGGATCATTGTGTATGATCGTACTTGTGCGTTGTATAAGTGACTAATTTGTGAGTATAGTAATAGAAACATACTTTGAAGAAGGTATCTGCGTTTTGGAAGCCACATACAATGGTCATGATATCCACACTAAAGTTTGTCCACTTTTTCTTGAATAACCCTTTTAACAGTACGCATAAAGTCTATTTGTTAACATGCGAGTTTGTAACATACTTGCAGTGCGTTTGTTCGTCTGTGATGCTGTGAATCTTGTGTCATATCTAATGCTGATTGGAATATTGCGTGTAGTAAGCGTGAGATTTGTTTCAACTCCTCTTCTGATAGTTGTAATATTTGATTCTCCAAAAATTGAGAGTTGACGCGTAGTAGAAATAACTCCTCCCAGAATAATTCTCTTCGATACAACTCTTTTCCTGCGAATAACGCTTCGTACAACGACACGAATTTCTCTTTAAAGTTTGAACTCGTTACTGGCGCACTAGACAGTGGTGTGATTAAATTCCCAAGTGTATCGTCTTCATCGTATCCTGGGATCTGTATTGGTGTGACAAAGTTTGTCATGTTTGTAACCCAGTCAACGATGACACGTCACAAATTGAAGAAACATGAATGTCATCAAAGCGTTGCAACCTTTACTCGGTACATCTCCTACCCAGCCAGCACACTCTCCCGAAAAACGAGGCTCTGGGAATTGGCTGAGTTTTGACACAGAATCACCAAACACGGATAAAAATGTAATTCTGCATAAGAAACGCGTTAGTGAAGATACAAGAAAATTAGGTGCGCGAAAAATGGTCAATGTGCGACGACTCATCGACCATACTGAAAAGTCTCTATCGGGAAAAATCGACACAAAACAGATCCAAGTGAAACAAATCGTAAGGATCACATCATGAAAACTAACAAAGTAGTATATAGAAGATGCCCAAAAGATATTATCGTCAATATCGGAGACAGAGGATAATAGAGAAGATATTCTAACTGTACAAAAGAAAATAGATGAACTACGACAAAAAACTCTTCAAACACTAGAAGAACAAAAATCAAAAGTCGAAACTCCAAAAGAACAAATATCTATGCCTATACCAACTCCACAACCTATCGTGGAACCTATCATACAACCAGAACCACCAAAAGAACCAGTTACGCCACGATTATCCTTCTCAGCAGAGTTGGCCTCACAATTCGAAACTATTGGTAAGACGTTCTCCAAGAGACCTATTTCATTCCACGCGAAACGACTAAAAAGTCATTTGGAAAATATGCGTGAGGATTTGTTAGGTGCGCCATCACCAGTACGCGAAGTCGCAGACAACTATGAAGCGAATGATCAAGAAATCAAAAACGAAGAGGAAGAGCAAGCTCGCATCGCTGATGATATACATAAAATAGCAGCTGATTTCAAAGGACGCATGGCAGCAACTACAAACTTACTCAACGAAGATAACAAAGTAATCGATAAGGGAGCCAAGGTTATCGACAAGAATATTGACAATTTGAAAAAGGTTGACACAAAACTAGGAGCACATAGAAGTACACTATCCATGAACTTGTTCACAACGTTGAATATGATCTTGATGGTGTTTGTAGTGTTCTTTTCAATGGTAGTCATAATTAAAATATTCCCAAAACGATAATATTTATGTTTCGGTTTCTTTTGGTTGTTCTTCAGTTGTAGTTTCTGTAACAACGACTTCTTCAGTTTTTGGTTCTTCTGGTTTAGATTCTTCAGTTGATGTTTGCTCTTCGACTGGTGCAGGTGTCTCCTCCACCTTTGTTTCAACTGGTTTCTCCTGTGTTGGTACAGGGTATGTGTATTTTGCTTTAATTTCGATTTGTTTTCGTTCAAACCATTCATTAATCTTTTTTGCTTCCACAGTAACAAAATCTTTCTTGAATGCTTCGCGATCAATTAACATTTGTTGTTTCGTTTTTTCGAGTATCGCATCATGCTCGCGTTTTCGCTCTTCTTCTGCTTTTTGAATATTTTGTATTTTTTCTATTGATGATTGTAGTCCAGATAAAATTTGTGGTTGGTTGTCTTTTATGGTTCTTTCTGCGTTTGGTATATCGTGCTCTAGCGTTGCTTTAATCGTGTTATCCGTGCTGGAAAGCTTTTCTAATAGATTTGTATCGGTTCTTTTTTGCTGAAAATCAGTATGAAATACAACAAACGTACACTGAACTCTTGCATATATATTGCCACTTGTTGTTCAACTCTATCATGATACACCAACAAAGATCTTTGTAATTTGTACAAACTATCTGGCAAACCATTCTCCAATCCCAAACTCACGCCAGTAGGCTCTCCAACAGGTTGTTTTTGTTGTGGTTGTACAAGTGCGGCACGAAAGTAGTCCATTTCTTTGTAAGTTGAGCTTCTAATACAAACGCAATGTATCGCGGCACGATAGATGAAGCCGAGTCACCGAGCGCGAAGAAACCTAGACTCATGGTTAACGATGTTACGGAAACAACAAAAGACGAAACAGCATATTTGGTCAAACGCGCAAGCAAAATGTTAAAAGTCAATTCAGTCTTTTTGTGTCCCATCTCTCACGAAATCATGAGTGATCCAGTTATCTTAAGTGGAGGACATACTTTTGACCGTTGCAATATCGAAGAATGGTTGAAAAAACACGACACATGTCCCATAACAAGAACACCTATAGCAGACCGACGTTTAATTATCAACCAATCGATAAAATCACAAATACTTGAGTACAAAGAAAAGCTCGTCCGAAAATGCATGTCCGTATGCGTTCCGCTTTTACAAGACGGCGGGGATGCGGCAATTGCAACACGACTTTTAGAGCGCGCTCACACATACTCTCCCAATGATAGAAACATACGAATATCACTTATAGAAGGACTATTAAAAATCGATGACGTTTCGGGAGCCATAAAACAAACACATTCATTATTGGGATTATTAGATGGTGATCATGAAGGTTCCGTACAAGCACTCTTAAGCGTTCTACGAACGTCAGTCGGTCATCTACTCATTGAAAATTTAGAATCACTAAGTTTGGATTTTTCCAAGTGTCGGCATTACGTTTCACATTTCAAAGTCATGCGTGACGCCACGTTAGAGTTACAAAAAAACCGCGTCGCAGCAACGGTAGTTACCGTTTTAGCAAATCTAATGGAACGACACGACGAAGATGAAGAAGAAATTGTTCAACTTTTATTGGAAGCGACAAGATTAGATCCAGAAAACGCAGAAATTTTATCCAAAGTGGAACAATATATGACCAAGCACAATCGATTATCAGAATTGTTAATGTTAACTTTCCGAAAAGCGAAAAGTCCCACTGATGATCGTATACAATCGTTCTTTACAACGGTATGCAATATTGTTCAACAACAAAAGAAGGAGATTGCACAGTTGAAATATGACATGAAAACGATGAGCGTTGAAAACGAGAGAATGGGTAAACACTTACCTGCTTACACAATGGGAAAGAAATTGCGAGAATTTGGTGCCGATTTGTTACAAAATGTTCGGCTAATCACACCGGTGCCATTACTACAATGCCGAATGGTGTTAACACCTTCTATAGGTGCCAAATCATTTCATGTTGCACATTTGTGTCGTTCGATTGTTGCGTCAACGCATGCCGAAGGACACATCGCAGTATGGAACATTGAAACAGGACAACAGTTTACAACAGTAAGCGCATGCAACGGACACGATGTTTTAGAAGTTTCACCACTCGGTGATGACATTATCGTTGCACTAAGTAACGGTGTACACGGTGCTAGTTTACAAGTTGTAAATTGGCGCACTGATCACGTTATCAACACGATACAATGTTCGGCAAAAGTACAAGTGAATGGACATAACAAAATGACTTGTTTTGGTTGTGATGATGGTTCATATGCATATGCAATCGTCGGACACGCTAACGGAGCCATTATAGCGTATGATCTTTCCAAACGTGGTGGAGAAGTTGTGAAAAGTTTACGAGGTCATGAAACTGCGGTAACGTGCGTAGAACCACTTACGGATGGTCGTTTAGCAAGTGCTAGTGAAGATAATACTATTCGGATATGGAATGTTGAAGAGGGTGAATGTGAAGCAATTCTACAAGGACATACAAGTGCTGTTACTTGCTTGCGGCTTGTGAGTGACAATATACTAGCAAGTGGTGGAAGTGATGCTCTCCGGTTATGGAGTGTACATACTGGAACGTGCGTAAAGACACTAGTCGGCCATACTGCGGCCATCACACAAATTGCAATTCTTGGTAGAGATTTGATCGCAAGTGCATCAGAAGATGGTGGTATTCGTATGTGGAATACAGAAGATGGAAAGTGTTTATGGACCATGTCCCACCCAGAGAAAGTGATCTCGTTATGTGCTATAAAGAGTACAGTTGTATCGGTAGTAGAAAAAGAAAACAAGATACGAGTTTGGTTAGCCTAATTACAAAGTAGCGAAGAACTGTAATAAATCGGTTAAATAACTGTTTTTCTCCAATGAAGATAGCTCAATTAGCTCTAGTTTTGTTACTTGTAGCTCTGGTGCTTGCTCAAGATGCAGAGAAATGCGAAGCGTGTATGAAACCTTGTCGAGAGAAAGTGGAATGTAAAGGAGAGCCTGAATCGTGGTGTAAAAAACGAGGTGGAGATTGTTTCAATGAATGTGTTCAGGAGCGAGTAGAAAAGTATGGAGAAGATTGTAATACGTGTTTAGCGAGATGTGTAGAGTTTTCTGCTGGTATTCACCGTGACGCATGTTTGGACGTATGCGACGAGGAAAAATGCGATAAACTAGATGGATACGATTCAAGAGTAGCATTAGACCAATGTGTCGAAAAGACGTGCTCCAAGGCTAGTGATCCAGATGACAAAAATTGGAGAGATACATGTACTAGAAAGTGCAAATCGTGAGTACTGTGTAGTATTGACTAATCTTGTAGAGATTTCGTTCTTCGACCAAGAATTGAAGCATCGAGAATTGTTTATCATAAGAAAACAGATCAAGAAGTAAAAGTTCAGCAGGAAGCAAAAAAAGAATCAAAATGCAAAAAGATTTTAAAAGAAGAAAAACTTAAAATATCGAAAAAATAAAATTATACAGCAATCAAATAGCATAGCGAACTTCGATCGACGTTGAATATGTGTATCGACTTGATGGATTGTTTAAAACTATTTGAACATTGTAATTGTTCAATTCTAGAAGTGAAATATGTGTTTGATGTGCAGGACTCATAGGTCTGGCAAGGTAAGAAACCAGACTCCCAAAGTAGCACCAAAAGATGTGGCAAAACAATCCAGTGGACGAGCGAAGAAGAGGAAAGCGTTTCGTGCAGCAACGCATGACCCAATTAACAGAGGAAAAGAAATGTACAAAGTTATAGAACGTAGAGAATATATTCAAGAGCTAAAAAACGATAGTGAGCGTGGCATATACATCAATGACGAAGAAGTTTTGGAAAACAAACGCTCATCTCGAAATACTAAAAAGCCGCACCAACTTTTCAGAGGTTGTAGGATGTATTTTGAGGAGTATTAGACTCTATGAACGTAACAATAATATACATACCAATTTAAATTCCAGTTCAAGTTGAAATAAAAAATAAGCAAATAACTTTTGAAGCAATTGTTTATGCTGAAACTTCGTAGTTTGTTGGCATAGTTGATCGAAAACGCACAGCAAACATGCACCTGACAGAACTTATACCTGACATGATTCGACACGTTGCGTCATTTCTTACTGTCGAAGAGTACGCAGTTCTAGTGCACGCCAGACCATGGGACGAAGTAATCGTTCCAATGGCACGCATTTATATTGAAACTATTCTATCCCAATACAACAAACTTGGACAGGGACAAATCGGTACATACGAAAAACTATCCGAGCACGATAGGCATTATGATGAGTATGGCGAAAACATCATTCCAGATGAAGGTTATTGTGAGCTTGTTATAACAGATATTGAAGATAATTTTTATTTAGAAATTACTAGACACGATAAATCTCTACTACCCTACGAATTTAAACAGTATGTGTACATGTTAGGCGCACAAAAAGGATATTTGTACCAATATACTGCCACAGAGCCAGGGATGATAATGGAACCAAGAGATCCCGAAGATTTGTGCTTCGAGCACGGAAGACATAGCAATACTACAATATATCCAAGGGAGCCTACAAATCACAGTGAAGAATTTTTATTTGAAAAAAGAGAAAAGATAAAAGAAGTCCTACGGGTACTTCACGCGATAGCAGTTGATGTGTACAGTATGGAAAGTGGAACTAGGTATGAAAATGGTTTTATGTACCAGATTTTCATGCTTGTGCCAGATGGAACGACATATTCTTTGGAATTGAAATCAGCTTTCAATATGAGATGGGGAGGAACTTTAGATGGGATTGGAAATGGTGGCTACAATAGCCTTGCAACAGTATTGTCTTCTAGTTCTAGTACATCAGCTGCTATGTACCTCTACGCAGTATTCCCACCAGGAGGCAATTTTGTGCTCAGAATCAGAACAAACAAGGATTGTGATCGCAACCCTCTTCAAACGTGCTACTCATTTCCATGTTTACTATCGTCATCACTTTCAAGAAGTACGAGATACTATATTGATATCTCTTCCACCTCTGATGAGAAATTTTTACTCGCTAGTGGCGTGCTTTTCCTCTCTTCCAGTAACGAATATGTTTTCCCTTCCTCATTGTGCGAGAATGACTGGTGGACAGCAGGTAACATTGCATGGGTCACTGTGGTTTGTGTAATCGCTGCAGTTTTGTTGATCGTGACCTACATTGTCTTCAATATTATCGTAAAGCGAAGACGCGATAGAGGACAGAAAGTGTAGCCTGTTTTTTATTCGATATCATGTATCAAGGCAAGGCCACCTACTTTTGGTGTAATTAACCACTTAGTACCAGCAGTTGTAGCTAGAAGTGGTGCACCAATCGCTAACATCTCTGATGTCCAACCTCCACCTCAGAGTCATGTAGCATATACGCCATCACCGTACAATACCGCTCCAATAGCACCACAGATCCCTGCTTACAATCCATCATATCTTGCATAACCCATAACATTCAATGGTGGCGATAGTGTCATGTTAGATCCAGTAACAGGAATGTTTGTTGTACAACCAAGCAAGATGGAATCAGCTCCCTAATATGATCCAAATTCAGATCAATGGTCATAGATTTGCTTTCCATTTTGAACAATAGTCAATTTCCTGACGTAATAAACCACTCCAGTTTGAGCAAAATTGAATCTGTCAAAGTCAGAACAACTAATACACAAACCGCTAGTGTTGCTCGCTGTTATTGTGACACTTGTGTACGCCGATAATGTGTACTACGGTATGATAGCATCTCCAACTGGAAAACTATCCACGATGGTTGTGTGTCTATCCTCAAATTATTATTTGAACTGTCGCGTTGCAATAGTCACTTTCGTCGGTCAAGTGTTGTAACCTAATAAAGAAGTATACGTTTTGTTTTTTACGTAAGTGACCTTTCATTTTGGTTGGTTGAAATCAGTTTTCATCAACCGTAGAATCAACCACAGTAGTATTTGATCGTTGTGGAGCGCCAATTTTTCGGCTTCTTGTTCGAAACAACACGATAACATCATCACAGGATGAGTAGTAGTATGTCAGACGACGATAATACCCGCCCACCATCCCATTACTTCAACTTTGCTTGCAAAGTTGAAGTAACCACAAACGCAGCAAAGCTGCGTGAGTATAGTGTTGATCAAGAATAGGAAACCACAGCGATCACTAACAATTTAGGTCTCTCACTGAAAGAACAGGTAAAACAATGAAGGTACGAGAAAAAGTCTACTATACCACTGTATTGGTGCCAATAAATGGTACGCGTAACGCGCGAGACAATTTGTTTTAGAAACGTGTTCTTTATTGGGTTGGCACAATTAACGCTTATAAAACACTAATATTTTCCGGTAACCGCACATACTCGTTTACCGGTAATGAAATATACCAGGGCATACATCTTCCATTAAACACAGGTGATAGAGAATTATTATTAGTACGTGTTAAACAATTATTTTAACTTAATAGGCCAACAAGTACAACTTTACAGAGCTTGCACAGACAACAAAAACTACACCACTTCTTCCAACAGCCAGATGGGCCTGCTCACTAGACGCGATAGACAATAGAAACTACCACAGTCTTGCAGTTGTTACAAGCCCACCTAGCATCCCATCTGCTCGCTACTTGTACGCCATTTTTCCACCCGGTGATGCAATTGTTTTGAGAATAAGAACCTCTAAAAGTTGCCAAACTCCACCCATTCAAACATGCTATTCGTTCCCATGTTTGTTGAGCTCATCTGTATCTTCAAATTCAGATTATTTCATAGATATCTCCACGGCATACAGAGACAACTTTTTCGTTGCCGCAGGAGTACTTTTCACCTCTTCCAGTAATAGTGTAGGTTTCCCTGCCTCATCATGTTGGAATACATGGCGTAACAATGGTACTGTTGGATGGTTGACGTGGACAAGTGTTGTCATTGTTGTCGCGTTGGTTGTATTATATTTCACTTTGGTCGTTCTCGTAAAGAGAAGACGCGACAGAGGACAAAAAGTTTGGAGAATGTTTTACTTGCTCACATGCATGAGACCAAGTGCTCCATTGGTTAATAGTGTTCCATCAACACCAGATGCTATGGATGCTCATCAAGGTACAATGGATGTATACAATGTTCAACAACAACCACACTTATACCCACAATACGTGAATCCATACAACAATGCACAAGCTCCTCAGATGCAAGTATATCCTCAGTCATATTATGTTCCATCAGTACAACCAATTGTCCCCAACGGTGATCAAAACGTAGTGCACTACCCAGTTAATGGTTATGTTGTACAACCAGATGCAGTGGAAAACGCACCACAGTATGATCCAAATACTCGTCAATGGTTGTAAATTGAGCGCAGGAATAAACACATAACTTGGTAACTGAACCATCATGGAATTTCACGTATTTGTTTCTGAAAACTGATTTGATCAGATTCAGTTCCATTGACCTTTCACCGCTCTATTTTATGGCCATCACCAACTGTAAGCACTGATGAGAACTGGTATGTAGATATATCAAAATCATCCAATGAAGATATAATAGCTGCCAATGGAGTCATGTACCAATCGGCTAACAATTATGCGATATTTCCAACAGTTCATAATGAAAAAAGCATTGCAAGAATGGCACAAAGAATCTTGCACATTCTCAACCAATAGAGAGAAACCGTTGAGAGTCAGTTGTAAATGGACGTATTGTGCTTTTGTGCCAAATACTCTTCCATCACTCATCAATACGCAGATTAACGTTTGTAATTCTTTTGCGGTAGCCACGTAGTAATTATCTATACAAACATCAGCAAAGTAGCTTGTGCCCATGCTGATCAACTGAGAAAAATAGAAACAAAATTCTTTACATTCACCTTTCAAGCCCACTAGTTTCATCTCATCGCAAAGTAATACTGGATCAAACAATATCAAATTGTTTCTATTATCCTGATACACCAAAAACGCTTCTTTTCTTGCTAATAACCCCTTCGCTCCTCGTTTCACCTCTCTTTTAACTCCACCTTCTGAGTAATAAATACTCTCACCTGCAGAATATGCGAACGAGGTTGGCGACAGCATTTCTAAACCAAAAATTGTTCCCATTTTCGCAACCAGTGTTACTGCTCGAGTGTTTATGTCTACCCGTGCCAGATTTCCTGGATCTCGGACGTAGATTTGTTCATTTAATACAGAAATTGATGTTGTTATTCGAAACGTTGTCAACGAAATTGTGGTGACTACTTTCTTTGTTTCGTAATTAAATATTGTTAATGTTTTGTTTGTGAGAATGACCATTAACGTGTTATTAATTCGTTTCATTGTTTCTGCCTGATCTAACCGTAAATCTTGGTCTTGTCCAAGCTGCACAATTGTCAAACAACAATTTCTTTTCGTATTCCACACTTGTATTACATTACTGTGTTTGTATATTAGAACATCCTTCTTGGGAGAGAAAACTACGCCTGTTTTTGTCGCATCGAAGAGTATTCTTGGTTTATGTGAATAAAAATTCCAAACAGTGTGAGCAGCACCTCCGCATGCAATTTCGTTTTCGTTTATAATTGCTATACTTGCATACTTTCTGTTGTGGAGCATTTTGTTTATCAAACGACCGTGCATATCCCACACGCATACTGCATTAGATGATAAACCTGCGAACAGAGCACCAACACGCTGTTTGAAATTTCTCGCAAATAATGAGTGCAATTCTACTGTACGACAATCATCATAGTTGCTCTGTGTTCGTATGATCACGTCAAACATTTGTTTTGTAACAATATTTAATCTTTATGCCATGTCTTATCGAATTGTCTTCTTCTTTCTTGGCTGACTCTCTTCTTCTTACCACCCAAACCTTGTTTCGTTCTTGGTAGTTTACCATATCTATTTACCCATTCTCTATCTTCCTCACCCATTGTTCTCAAAACACCATCTGTTCCAAGAACAAAGTATTTGCGTGTTCTTTCGTCAATGCGTTTACGTTTCATTTCAATGACGAACATTCTTGCACGAGATGTGGTAATTCCCAAACCAGACTTGTTTTTGATTTTCGTTGGATAGGCAATACCTGGTGGTGGAATAGTCTTTTTTGCTCTTGATCTAGTCTTAATGACTGGAGTGTTTTCTGTATCTTGTTCAACTAATTCTTCTTCGGCAAATAGTTCTACAGATGGTTTCGCGTTATCACCATCGTAGAATGGGATTTTCACCCAATCGGGTAGTTTATCATCATTGGGTCCAACATTGTACGTTTCAGAACTTGCTTTGACAAACTCTCTATAAATTTCTTCTTCGTTCATCAATTTGTCAGTTTCACCGAAATGAGCAAGAGCTTTTGAACGTGCCAAAGCTTCTCTCTTTTCACGTTTTTCTTGCATTCTTTTTCTTTGCAATTGTGTTGGATTGTTCTTTGGGAAAATGTAATCAACCTTTTTGTGGTTAAATGGTAATCCCTTTGCGAGTGCTTCTTCATATTCTTGTTCGATAAGTTTCTTCCATGCAACATCTCTCGAAACATTAAAATTATCAGCCAATCGTTCTCCAGTCCAGTACTTTGGATCACTCTTGTGCAATTCAAACATTTTTGCTGCATCGGCAAGTGGCATGTACTCGGCGCGGAATCTTGCTGCCGCTTTGTCGGCTAGGCTCTTATTAGGACTCATTTCCTTCTCAACTCTTTCTAAAATCTTTTCTGCTTCTTGACAAAGCCAAATTTCTTCATCTACATTTTCTTCATCAACATCATCAACTCCCCACTCATCTTTCCACTCTTCAAAAGCGCTTGGGTTTGTTGTCCAACCGTTGAATTTTTCATGTTCATCACACTGTAGTGGTTTCTCTTGAATACCTGGTAACATGTCAAACAAGTGATCGTTATCTGGATCTGACATGGCACGGATCATTTCTGGGCCACCTTCACGGTACATAAAATCGGATAATTTGTTAAATTCTTCTGGAGTGAGTTGACAAGCTAAATCACGTAACGCGGAGAAAGATCCAATCATGTTATCTATTTCTCCCTTTTTAGAGTTCATTATTTCATCTCTCGTCATGTTAGTGAGTACACGGAATGCAGGATTATCTTCCAAACGAACTATTTCACTCGCGCCGCTGATAGGAATTTGATCAGTGTTGTATACTTGACTGAGTTCGAATAGCTCGTCGTTGACAAATTTTTCTGCTTGTTTTTGCATCGTAGTCAAAGCGTCTTTTCCGTGGTGAATTCTTTTTGATGTGTGATTAGTGTGCAATTGATAATTTGGTGGAATTCTCTTTTTTCTATTTGAAATAGAGCCACTACGATCGTAACGAGAAATTCTTGGGAAAGATCTGGGAATACCAGGATACTTTATCTGTGGGTCTGTTTCTAGTTTAGGTATGAATGTACGCAACGTTTGGGTGCGAGCCCTTGTGTTGCGTGAGCATAGTACTCGTAACATTTGTGTGAAACTGTTTTGTAACAAGTTGACCACAAAAACAAGTCAAACAAACACGTGTATGAACATTTTAGTATGGCTGTTTCAAGTATGTTTAGATACATATCGACTTATTTTAGCTTGTCGTTTCATGGATTCATACGATTGTATTATATTCACTTAGGTTAGGACCGGTTCCACAACATGTCGCTATCATAATGGATGGTAATCGTCGCTGGGCAGAAAAAAATCATTTGGAACGAATGCAAGGTCATGTATATGGGTACCAAAGATTAGAAGAGGTAAACAACGACGCTAAATCTAATCACGCAGACACTCGATTGGTGCGAAAAACTAGGTGTAAAAGCGATCACCGTATTTGCGTTTAGTATCGATAACTTTAAACGTTCTCCAAACGAAGTCACCGCTATCATGAAACTAGCAGAAGAAAAGTTTACCAAAATGTTAGATAAGAACGGGTACGCTACGAAACACGCAAATAACATGTAGATCATCATTGGATAAACATCAATGCGCAGTAAAACTTTTAGGAAAATGGGACCTGTTACCAGAGTACGTGAAACAATCAGCAAATAGAGTGATCGAATATTCTGGAAAGTACAATCGCATGTACATGAACTTTTGTTTTCCATACACGGCCACGGAAGAAATTACGCAATCCATACAGAAAACTGTGATTGGAAATTTGACATCAAATCCAGATACGTGAGTTTTCTTAAATATTTCTAACAAAAAGAACACAAATAGAAAATCAATTAGAATCGAACATGTACACGACGCACGTTCCTCCTGTAGATTTGATGATACGTACAAGTGGAGAAACACGATTGTCAGATTTTCTAACATGGCAGTCGAGTGCGTCAGCAGTATACTCTTTTAAGAATGTCATGTGGCCAGATTTTTCGTTGTGGAATTTATTTGAAACAATTTTATCGTACCAGTACAATTATAAAACGATAAAGGTAAGCTTTTGAGTTTTATAACAATTTAGAAATATAAAGAACAAATGGAATTTAAATAGTACTTGTGATCACGAGTACAATAAAAATGTAAATTATTTTCAAGTCGCTAGTGTTACATCATAGATCCTGAATCACAGTTTTATAAAAATTTTATACAAGTTCAACATCACTAAAGACTAGAGTACCAACACTAGCTCTCAAACACTTTACCATATGCACTTGATCATCCGTTTCGTCATCTCTAAATCGATATACCACCATTTCCTCTACCTTCCCCACAACAACAATACAATTCATACTAGGATGCACAGCATATCCATTTAACACATACTCACTTTCAAAATATGTGTTTTTCTCATTTTTAAACTTGTCATAAACTTGTATACTCATACCATATACCGAAATCAAGTATGTATTCGAAAAGTACTCGTAATGTCGCACTGGTGTAGAGCATTGTTTTATTACTCGAATAGTTTCACCGTGATAAGATACTTCTGTAAGAACCATATCTGATGTTTCAATGATCACGCTATAGGGTGTTGAACAACTATCGATAGAGGTAAAGTTTTCTAGAAATTTGTGCCATAAAAGTTTATCACGTCCTCGTGCATCGAATTCCCATCGTTCGACGAGTACTGTGTTTTGTAGTCTTATCGTTATAACACTGTTATTTTCGCACGGTAGTAGCGTAACAAATGTTTCTTCAGATGGTACAAGTTGTCTTGTTTGTTTGGTAAAATCGAACCATAGGAGTCCTTTGTCTGTGACTGTACAAAATACTTGGTCTGATAAAAACACTAATTTCAAAACGTTCATAGATGATAGTTCGCAACGAATAATGAACTGTCCAGTCATGTAATTGTATATTTCAATAGGGCCTGTAAATCCACGAAGAATAGTAGTTGTTACACCAATGCATGTACTGTTCGGTATCGTAAAAAATTTGTTAACATACATTAAACACTTTATACGCGATAACAGGTTGAATTTTGGGTACGACCATAATTGTATGCCTAATGTGTCGTGTCCTGTTGCGAATAACGTCGGTGATAGAAACGCACAAACATTGCAAAAATCTTCCAAGTAGTAATTTGTTGCATTGTTATTTGCGATAGCAAAGTCGAGGTTGTGTAGCATGCTGCGAGAAATATTGTAAGTTTATGAGTGTTTCCCCGTACGCTACGGACGTTGAGGCAAAAAGCGTCTCACTGGAGATACCTACATCGTAGCGAACTTATTTCTATGTTTCCTACGCCTCCAAATAACTTCAACGTGCCACAACAAATATCTAATCAAGTTTCGTTTGAGGATGCGTGTGATATTTATCAGTACCTGAAAGACCATGCGGTACCGAACAAATACCCTATAAACGCTCTATTAGTTAGTGCGAAAAAAACCAGCAAAGAGTCAGATGTACTCTTTCTAATAACCGACGCAATTACATTCAAAGTGAGTGACGCAAACACATTGAATTCGCTATTGAATATTTCAATACAACAGAAACAGCTCGAGCAAACAATTATCATTCTCGAAACAATGTTTAGACATGGTGTAGTACGTAATTCATTTATACTAATATAAAGTCTGTAGTGAGCGTAAACAGAGTGCTTAATTATTTGCTAGATATTTTCCACGAAAAACGAGCAAGAGTTTACGTGCGCATACTCGTGCAACAATTGCTCAAATTTCCATCAATAGACGTTAAAATAGTAACGAAGCTATTGAACACGTACTGTAAATCAAAAATGATAGATACTGCTATGAACATTTTTCGCGACTTAAGAAAGACCAAGTTGAAACGTGATGCGTTTATGTATACAGTGCTCCTGAATGGCGTAACAGATTCAACAAAATTTGATCACACCGACGAGATCTTACGAGCTATGCAAGAAGATCAAGTAACGCTCAATATAGTACTAGCAAATACGTTGATGAAGCTCTACTGCAGCAATGGACAGTTGGAACGTGCAGTGAGTGTATATAACGACATGGACAAGAGTGAACTCACTCCAGACACTGTAACATATACTGTGTTGCTGAACGGGTGTATAAAAGCAGCAGAGTTTGATCGTGGTATTCAGTTGTACCACTCTATGCTCGAGAAGAGAATAGTACCAGATATAGAGATACAAAACACTATGTTGAAATTGTTATGCACTGGTGGCATGTTTGACCAAGCAGATTCTATGTTTACTGAGATGAAAGCTAACGGATATATACCAACGGCTGCTACATATACCATTCTTTTGAGTGGTTACACCGTCTTGGATCGTGTGCAGGCGCTATATCAAGATTATCTAAATAACAAAAGAGCGCACACTGTACAGCTATTCTCATTGTTTATCAAGCAGTTCTGTAGCTTCAAGAGAATAGAACTCGCTATGACAGTACTACAAAACATGAAAGATGCTGGTATCACGCCTGACGAAGTAACATATAACATTCTAATTTCTGGATGCACTGTCACGAAGAACTTTGTTGTAGGAGAGCAACTACATCAAGAGATGGGAAAAACAAAGTCGATACAAGTAGCTACATCGTTGATAAAGATGTACAGTGCTAGCGGAGATTTTGACACAGCGTTACACGAGTTTAACACTATCGATAAACATGGTGTGGACGCCGATGAGACATTGTACAATGTCATGTTAAGTGCATGTACTCAACATGGCCGATTTGATATCGCTGATTCTCTTATCCAACAGATGAACGAACAAAGAATCTCTGTCAACGTTGAAATAGCAACTACGCTGATCAAACAATACAGTATGAATGGTAGACTCGACAAAGCAAAAATTTTGTTTCAAAACATTCGTACAGCTGCTACGTATGCAGCACTACTTAACGGATGTATAATCAGTGGTGATTTTGAGTACGCGGAACGTCTTTGTCTAGAGAGCGTGGAACTAACAAGCGAGTTACTCAACGCCAAGATCAAGTTTTACTGCGCAAGTCACAAGTTGGACAAAGCGCTTGAGATTGTGTTTAGAAATAGTGATTTAACAAATACCACTTCATTTACCATATTACTCAATGGTTGTCTCGTAACAGAAGAGTTCTCCATGGCAGAAAAAGTACTAGATATGATTCGAAATAGATCGATGGAGCACAGTATTGAACTTTCAAACACTATCATCAAGTATTTTTGTAGAATGAGTCAGTTGGAGGAAGCGTTCTGTACCTTCAAGCAACTTCCTGTTATCGACACAGTTACTGTGGTTATCCTGTTGAATGGATGCATCGACGCTGGTGAGTACGCCATGGGTGATAGTTTGGTAAATAACGCCAAGCGAAGAGGTATTCAGTTCTCGCTAGAGATAGAAAACTCTATCCTAAAGTTGTTGTGCGATAGCAACCGACTCGACGAAGCTTTTCGGTACTACAAAAGAATGCCTCTTGTTGATTCCGTAACATACACGATACTAATCACAGCATGCACTACAGCGAGAGTGTTTGATCAAATAGAAACGCTTCAGCAAGAGGTTAAAAACTGTATTGCGAAACCAAGTGTAGAACTGCTGACATGTCTCATCAAAGCAAACTCTTGTATGCACAGGTATGACATTGCACAAAAGATATTCAGCGAAATGCAAGAACCTAATGAATATACATTCAATACAATGATATATTCGTACATTCAACAAGACGCACACGAAAGAGCATTCGAGTTGGCAGCGAGGATAACTCTTACTTGGAACACATATGAACTGTTACTCACATCTGCTCAAGCGTTAGGATTCTGCCAAGATACGATTAATAGAATAGAACAGTACGAGAACAAGAAATCGTTTGAATATAGCGTTTTGATGTTATGTTATGCATACTTAGGCGAGTTTGAAACAGTGGACGCATTATTCGAATCGGTAACTTGTCGAGACATCAACGTGTACAATAGTATGATGTATAGTTTCAGTTTATCTGGAAACAGCTTGAAAGCGATAAAGTTACTAGATAGAATAGCGACAGAACGTGTAACACCGAACGAAAAAACATATGTACTTGTATTAAATGCGTGTAGACATGCAGGACTAGTCAAAGAAGCAGAAGAGATATACAATTACCTCGTAACTCACAAAAAAGTTACGGATGCACATACTAGCTGTCTAATTGATGCGTATGCAAGATGGAATCAACTAGACAAAGCAGAGAACCTGGTGTTGAAATTGAAAGCCAAGGATGTCGGATGGGTCACTGTACTAGGAGGTTGCAAAAAGTTTAGCGATATTGAGCGTGCAGAACGTGTCTTTGATAATGTAACACATCTCGCCAGTGCTTATTTATTGTTGGGTAATATCTACTCTAGTAATGGAATGTTGGAAAAGGCTATCGAAACACGCAGTGAGATGGAGAAACGTGGATTGATGAAATTACCAGGAAGATCTTCCGTAAAAGTTGATGATATTAGCCATACATTCCATGTTGAAGATCCCAACACACCTACACAAGTAGTATCCATTCTTCAGGAATTACGAAAAGCTATTAGTAAAGAGTATGGCTACGTACCGGATGTCTCTTGTGTTATGAAGAATGTACCTTCATATGACGCAAAAGTAGAGCACCTTTGGTTGCATAGTGAGAAGATTGCGCTAGGATTTGCACTTTGGAAGAAGCAGGACAAGATACTAATTACAAGTAATCTTCGTATGTGCTTGGACTGTCATAGTGTCATGAAACTAGTGTCACTACACCTCACGAAAAAGATTATTATGAAAGACACAAAACGGATACACGTTATAGAGAAAGGAACTTGTAGTTGCAAAGATCATTATTAAATTTACAATTTAGATTTCATTCCATTCGCCAAATGCTCTTTCATAAAATCGGTAGTTTCTTTCCACCAACACTGCATCACACTTTCATCTGAAAAAAATCCAAAATGTCCAATCTTTTTCGCCTCCTCACCTTTAATCGTCACCAACTCACTTTTATTTTTCGTTTCTTTCTTTTGTGTCTGTAAAATCCGATTATAAATGTCTTTTACCGCAGCTTGTGGCGCATACGGATCATTCTCAATACAATAAAATCTTGTTGGTAAATCTTGACAGCCATCTAGGGCTACATGCAATACACCTTTTTGTTTTTTATTTTTTTGGTCAGCCTCTGCTTGATCTAATAGTTCTTGAAAGTATTCACTGTAAATGTAGTCGGCTCGGCGGCCGCTTTTGTACCATTGTTCGACAACACGCGGTGGAACATTTAGTATTGGAATAGCATCGCCGAACGTGAACGTAGTAAGGAACGGCAGTAATATAAACCAATTCCAAATCATTGTCAAACGTTGGAAACCTAATGGCCAAAAGACAAAATACCCACTTTGAGCGGCCACTCCAATAAACGCTCGTACGTGTATTAAAGTATCGTGATCGACTAATGTAAGTAATTGGCCTCCAATCGAGTGTCCAACATAGAAAATATTCGAATGAGCACGTTCATACCGATCGTACACACTCTTTATCACGCTACTGACATCTCCTGCTGCCCAGTGCGCTAATGTAATTTTTGTTTTTGAAAAAGCTGCATTTTCAGGTAGTTGTGATGATTCGAAAGTTCCTCGATAGTCAAACGTTAAAACTCTAAAACCATCTTTCATAAAAATTAAAAATCAAATTAAAATCAGTTGTACGTTGCGCTAAATAGGTGGCATATTTGTTATAAAATTGTTTTCGAACTCCCTACATATAATTTAGACATTTGAAAAAGTTGTACCATTGCACTGGCAATTATAACGCTTGCTATCGGGTGCTCAGTTGGTTCGAAAATAGTAGCAGATAGTACGTATCCGTCTGAGCATGTTATAGTGCTCTTGAACTCTGACTTCATGTTTGTCTGCAACTTACAATGCAAAGTTTGTTTTTGCTTTTGCTGGTAATCTGTGGTTGCCACTCGCATAAAATAAGAACAGTAGCGACAGGGTTTGCATGGGGTGAGAATTTAATATTCGATAATCGCGGAAACCTCTTTGTTTCAGACGTAACGAGAGGAGAGATTTATAAAATAGTTCTGAATCAAAAAAATGAATACGAACAAGTCTTACATATCGCTAACTTTGACGCCATACGTGGGTTAGCATCTGAAGAAGATGGTTCAAAATTATATGGTGTAGGCACTCTCAACGAAACGCATGTTGTATTTTCTTTTTCATCAGACGAACCATATTCGTTCGAAATTATCGCAAGTACACCAAAAGTTGGAAATGGACTCGCACTGCACTACAAAACTCGCAAACTGTACACAGCCGCGGAGGGAATTTATTTTTTACCATACACTGGTGACGTCTATTGTATTGATCTCGACAACTCGAACAAAGTTACAACTATAATGTCAGGCCTACTGTATCCAGATGGATTGACCATAGATCAAGACAGATCCTTACTGTATGTTGCCCATTTAACAAGCAAATGGGTAACTGTCTATAACATCGAACAAGAGGCACAAGCTAATGGATTTTACGCTCATAACATGACCATGATCGACGACATGTGCATTTCTGAAAGTGGTGATACGATTTACGCAGCTGATTACTGGAGAGGTGACATTATTTCCATAGATGCGGAAACTGGGCAAGAGTACAAGTTGATACAAAGTGGACTTGTATCACCTACATCTGTACGAATAGGAGGGAATGGTTTTAACAAAAAATCCTTGTTTGTAACAGAAGGCGGATCGTTCTCGCGATCTACTACGGACAGAACTGTATTAGAGATAGTCAATGTACTTTGATTCAACAGTCCAGAAGCTCTATTCCCTACCAAATCTGCTCAAGATCCAACCAACACTTCGAGCGTCATTATCACTTTTGAGCAAGATAAAGATATTGTGTTGATCTTACACAAAGAGGATAGTTGTTGTCCGTTTGAGCGACAAACAAGCTGTACCAAAATATATGATGTTGGCTAGCGGTTATACGATGCCATTGTTACCTCGTTTGGTCAAACTATTAGATGTTTTGTTTTGGCCAGTTGGAAAGAAACCAATGTGGATGCAGTCAAGAAGATGTAATTTTAGCGGCCACGTAGAAATTTTATCATAGTTGAAAGTAAATGCTGTCAAATAAAAAAGGATTCTGAACAAATACGCCTATCTCGAAACAAGGTAGTTGTTTTATAAAAATTGTTACCTCAATTTCGAGTTGCTTTTTACAACTTTCTGGAACATGCCACCAAAGCAAGCCAAGGCCAAGAAGAGCAACGAAATCGTTTCTTTAGTTCTAAACGACCCAGTTCTCACAGACCACTTACACAATTTCACCATTGACTATGAAGACAAGAACAAAACACAAACTATACCTTTCGAAAAACGAAATACAGTGCCTCATCGATTGTACACGAAAATTAAATATCTAAGACATGTAATTTGGGAAAAGAGCACGCATAATGACGCTTATACAGATGGAATAATTCCAAAACTTGTTCAACTCACAACTGGGGCGACAAAGTTCGACAACATGCCAAAAAATAGACTAGAAAAATTGGAAGATCTAGACAGTTGCATCAAACAGTTCTGTATAGACGGATATTTGATGATTATGCCAAGTGCATATTCTGTGAGTCCTACTGTTCACGCAGAAGTGTACAACAATGGCAAAGAACTGGAAGGCCACAGAATTCTTGACGTCCCATTTTTAAATGATGTTATTACTGATAAAGCAGTTGTATCCGTCATGACTCGTTTGCTCGGACCCAATTACTATTTCGACAGAGATGACAGTCGAATGCACTTATCGCATAGAGGGCGCAAAGACCAACATTGGCACCGTGACGATTTTAAACAATACACTCGTGTGAATTCGTTCCAACCACGGTTGCATCATGTGATGGCCATGTACTATCCACAAGATACTTTTGAAGAAATGGGTCCAACTGCAATTCGTAGAGGAAGTCACTTGTGTGACAACTCGAGTAGTTATGTTCCCGATCGACTTGTATTTTCAGGTCAAGACAAGTTTTTCGAAGAGAAAATGACGTGTCCTGCTGGTTCGATTGTACTCATGCATTACGATTTGGTGCATCGACGAACAGCTAACACCTTGGCGGATCGTTACATGTTTAAAATGATGTTTAAGAGAACAGAGGAGCCCTCCGCGAACCAGTTCGACAATGTGCCAGAGTATTCGTTGGTACTAGAGAAAGATACTTTCTATCGGCCAGAAATAAACGAGATGGGACAAGAAACCTGGAAATGGTTGCACAACATTTCAGCAAAAGGAGATATGGTGCTATTAAATGATGCAGAATGGTGACCTGATCGCTGAAGCTTTGCATTTTTCATTTTGTATGGCAGGTGCAGTGCGCAGCACCGCATGATCTTATATTTATCTACAAATATGTAACGACGCTAGTTATTTATAAGTGTGACATGACAGCGCTATTAAAAGACGTACAGGCGCAGATTTAGAGGACAACAAAAAACGATTTTGCAAACCTAAAGACTGCACCATGGTTCTCACACTGTTATCAAACTTACACTATGACGATGAATACGAAGTTTTACCGTCGCCAATACAAGTGGCAACTAGTTATGGCACAATGCGCAAATATAACACATCCCCAGAGATTATGTCTCCAGAAGGCATAGTCTCACCTATTGAGAGGCACAAGTCAAACACTAGCGCGGAAATTAGAACAACAGGAACAGATGGCTTGGGCATAGCCGAAAAAATAATGGTTCTACTCATAAACAAGAATAACAAAGACACAGAACATATGTTGTTCTGGGCTGTCTTGTGTGAATTAATTCTTGCGGAAAGAATATCAACATGCAAACAAGATGACGGGTCATTTGGGTTGTACGTATACAACAAAAAGTTAACTGGCAAACCAGTTTTGGACGACGTGCTACAAACTATTATACGGCTGCCAAGCAAGAGTATTTCCAATGTCATGAGAGAAGTCGAAACAACACTAGGAAGAGGAAAGATACAATCAAGAATTGGATCAACACTTGAACAAAAAGGTATAATTAAGATGAAAAAGGGTGGGTTGTTCAGCTCCGCAAGTTTCGAACCGTTGAACGTTCAAGTAGAACTACAAATCAAAGAGGATATCATCATTGCACTAGAGCAAGCGTCAAGACGACCATCAGATATCGCCGAATACATAGATCCACTAACATACGCACTAGTTTCTCTACTAGCGTGCAATGGTATTACGTTAACTAAAGATGTTCTAGAATCGCAAGATATACTCATGAAACAAACTGCACTAGAGATGATACCAGAACACAAGATGCTATATAAGGGTGACATTGTCAGAGGTATGATATTTGAGCGGCTGTACCACGTTCTTGTTGAGCACCAAAAGAAATAAAAACAAAATTGTAAATCAAACCTAACTGTTACCTGCTCGTGCTGTGAGCAAACATGGTCTCATACATGGTAGGGAAGCGTGCTAAACGTCGTACGAAAGATGAGGGACGATACATTTCACTGTTTTGGAAGTATCCAAAGCTCACCGTTCTATTTATCACGATTGTCGAGACAGCTTTATATTTTGACCGTGGGGCGATCGCAGTACGTTATAAAACAACGCTAAATAATTTTCAGTCAGCTATACCAAAGATTCAATTTTTTTGGGGTTTAGATGCCATAGAGGAGGGAGTAATTGCTTCTATCTTTACTGTTGGTACGAAAAAATTACACAAAATTTTAATACGTAGGTTTCATGTGTGCATCTCCAGTATGGGCTCACATTGGCATGCGTGTTCGCATAAACGTAAGAATAGCGCAAACAACATTAACAGTTCAGAAAGTCATGGCATGGGGATTATTTATTTTTGCTATCTCTGCAGCTGGTTGTGGTTTTATGGGAATACTCACAAAAAGACAAAAATGGGGTTACTATGTGTTTATGATCTTCCGATTCTTTGTAGGCTTAGGAGAAGCAGCAACTATTTCACTTGGGTTTACGATAGTTGATGAATTATCACCTCCTGCTTATAAAACACTGTACATGGCAGCTTTAATGATGGCTCCACCGTTCGGTATTGCAATAGGGTATGTTTACTCGCACTTAGCTAATTCCACAGTTATGGTGTTACAGGGTTTTTGGTCACAAAATCGTGGCAAAATATCTTTTTTGGAGAAGCATTCTTTGTGTTTGTTTGTGCAGTGTTATGTTACTTTGTACCTATGCACGATTACCCAAAACTTACAATTGATCCGGACGAACAAGTCGCTCAAGAAAACGCTCCCGTTTCCATAAACGAGAACGATAGTGAGTTAACATACATGGAAAAGAAAGGTATGATCAAAAAGAAACCATATGGTGTGTTCACGTCGCTCATTCCACTTGTCAAAAATCCTGTTTATGTCAGTATTGTTGTATTAACGTGTATCTATGGTGCTATCATAGGAGCTCTTACTTTTTGGTGTCCTAGCTATCTTCAAATGCGTTTGAAGCGGTATGGATATTCACAAGAAGATACAGCTCGAATTTCGAACATTGGTTTCGGTATTATTGTTGTACTTGGTTCTACAGTGGGTACAACACTAGGAGCAGTTGCTCTAGATAAATCAGGTGGAGCTACAGGTTGGAAAGGTGTCGCTAGGGCCTTGTTTTGGTGTGGAGTTTTCGTCACGATTGCTCTACCATTCGGTTATGTGAGTTTTTTGATGGAAGAGATACCTATGATGGCAATGTTCACAATTTTCTTTTTTGGAGTGTTTTTTGTACTATGTATCACCTCGCCGTTCCAAGTAGCGTTGAACAAGTAAGTATAGCTTCATATTATCTAACAATCAAGCTGTGTACCTGCTGATCTTCGACATTTTGCAAATTCGTATCAAATTTTCTTTTTACACGTATTTGGTGATCTACCGTCACCAATTTTGTTTGGTGTTGTCACGAAAGCTACTAGTTTCAAGTACGCCATGGTTATACTTTGGAGTTTGTTGGTACCTGGTTTCTTGGTGCTATTAGTTGGAGCAATAGCGGCGTTGTTCAAGAGTAGAAGACAATCAGTTTCGGTATACCAATCCGTAGAGTAAAATATACATTTATTAAGAGGATGTTTGTCGTGGAGTATGCACACGAATGGTGCGAATTTTGTCTTGGTACTCATCTATCTTTTTAGTTATCTCTTTCATGTGCGACTGCATTCGTGGTGATTCGTGCACTGAAGCTAGCGAGATCTTTTCTTTCAAGATTCGTTCCTCGTTTCTTAAATGATCTATCAGGTTTTCGTACTGTGAAACACGCTCGTCAGCTCCATTCGTGTTAATCTTGTACTCATAGTCTTGAATGGATGTTTTCAAATGCCTCATCTGAGATTCTAGTTTGATTTTATCAGTAGAGTTTGCGCGTTTTAGTTCTTCAGCAATGAAACGCTCTTCGCGATGTAGTTGTACGAGTAGGTTCTTCCATACACCAATGAGACTATCCACTGCGACTGTTCTGTTCATGATTTGTGATGTTTAAGTTGTCAATCATGGAAAGCAGTTGGCAGTTGACACTACACTGCCTTTTATAGAATTGACATCATTACAAAATGTTCGAATCAATTTAGTTTATTTGCTTCAGTAAACTTCTCAATGTTGTTTCTAAACATCATAAACTGCAGTAAAATTGTCATATCCATGAACAACACTCCAGCAGAGCCAATAATCCAAGGTAGCTTTGCCAAAATGAATTTATATCGAACAGAGTACAAGAAGATACTTAGTGTATACGTCAAGTTACCCATGAAAGCACAGAAGAATAAAATTACCGATAAACCTTCTGTTGACCTTCTGAAGAACTACAAATAGGATGTCAGTCACGATCAAAGAGGATGAGCTTACGTTTTTCAAGATCTGTGGGATGCGAGAGCCTAAGTATAACGCTGCGCTAATACAACCAATGGTGTATCCAGTTATATCTTCGAATGACGTTGGTGGCCATGGATCAACTTCACCTGCTGGTGGTTCGTCCTAACAGTGAACAAGTGTAAAGAAACTTTACCTGTAGTAGTCTTCTACCTGTTGTATAGCTAGTTTGACCAGAAGATTGCAAGTTTAGCGAGAAGAGGAACAAACAAGCAAAAATGCCCAAAATCATGAATGAATACATAGGCGATGTGTTTGTGGAGCCAGGATTCAGCAGAGAATCTGTTTCAGCAGCTCCAGAATCGGTAACAAGTGAAACCTCATCTTCTTCTTTCTTTTTTAGCCTTCTATTTCGAATGTAGTAGTAAATGTACTGTGTGATCATCAGAATATCCATAATGAAGAAGTACACAGCTAAAGCAATCTGTTGATGTGTTATTGATGTGAAAGTGCATTTACCTGTGTGAATAACTGACCAGTGAGCAATGCTCCTAAAAGATTTGTTCCATCTCCAGAAACCCAAAGTCCTAATAGTGTTGGTGACAGTGAGCTCGCGTCTTTCTTTCTATAATTCTCTACTAATTGCCTATACTACTGTTATGCATTGAATGAGTGTAGTTACGGTGTATTTGCGCAAAGCCAAAATCCAATCGATAAAAGACCAATCCAAAAACTGGCCTGCTCCATAGGACTTCGAGCACATGTACCAAAATAAGTCATCATCCATTCAACGCGTTGATACCCATAGATATCTACTTGAGCGCATGTTGTGAGGTTCTGTGTGGCGTTTGACATTAACATTTTGATTTTACAAGTTTTGCTCCAAGTACTATTGCGTTAAACGCACTTCGTGTGAACTACAGCTCCCATCAAACGCACCTCGTGCTCAATCAACGCGTTGCTGTGACTTCAATTAGGCCTCGTCACTTATGAGCTCCGTGGATCTACCCACAGATCGGATACAATCACCACTATTGTCGATTTTATGCCATGCAGTACTTAAACGACTGTGCAGTATGCAAAAGAACACGAACTATGTACAACAAAAATATCTACTACCGAGAATATCTTGATTGCTATTATGGAGTGCAAATCAAACTAAAAATCGTCACACAGCAATCAAAACGCTTAAAAATTAACACTCTTGTCAAAACTAACGCAGATTGGATTATCATCGCAGAACAAATTCGTACTTTATACATCCGGACATACTCCATAACTGGGTTTTGATTGATCAGTAAACCTGGATTAATTAGTGAAAAAATGGACTTGCTACCAGATGATATTCACTATGAGATCATCGATCATCTTTCTCTGATAGATATCTTAGAGTACCAGCAAGTCTGCACGACCATGTGGGACATTATCGCTAATTCTATCGTCATTCTATCACTAGATAAACTATTTAAAATCAAGAAACCTCGGTGCACTTCTGTCGAGTTCCTAAAGTTAATCGGTAGGCGATTTCCTAATCTTGTTGAAATTAATTTCAACGATGAACAACGATTAAGATTTCCCTGTGTATTAGAAGCATTAAAGAATTGTCGCAATTTGGAACTGATTTCTGGTTCTGAGCATAGTCCGTTTGTTCACACTGGTTGGAGTTTATCAGTACCACTTTGGAAGAATCAAATGGAAATGTTTCCAAACTATGCTGCCATCAGTGCACCGTACGCGTACAAAAAGCATCCCGAAGAGCATCTAGACAGGATTCAAGAAATTGTTCAACCGTTGCGAATCACGCATCTATCTATGCCGAAATATCCTCACTTGCCATCTTTACGAATTATGCTGGGTAGTATCAGTGATACGCTCACACATTTGTATATCGGAGAGTGCAAGAATTCTTTACCAAACTTGATCAATCTGCTGCCAAAGGTGACCCAATTGAGATCGGTTTACATTGCAGATCATGATGGACCATTTGAAAAGCTCTTTAAAAAGACACCACACTTGGAGAAATTTGTAGCACAAGCTTTCTATTATCAGAGAGATGTTGAAGCACTAGCTATTCACTGTCCAAACATACGATATTTGCATATGCAATTATGGTGTGGGACGCGTAGCCTCCCAAATCTTCCCAATTTGAGATCACTAACAGCATGTAGACTTGGCTGGAGTTTAGATCATCCAATTTATATTACACATTTGACGTTTATAACCTGTCAGAGTTTGAAAATGTTCCAAAAGGTGCCAAAAATTAGATCGCTGACTCTGGCAAAGGAACGAAGTAAATGGTGGCCACAAGAATGTTATAGCGAAATATTACACACTGCTGCAAAACATTGCAAAGAGTTGGAAGAGATAACCGTACCAGTTGTTTCTAAACCTGTGCTGGAGATGCTCAAGAAAGAGTGTCCTAGACTTTTGTACGTATTTCTAGGCAAGAGCAAAGTAATAGACGTTCGTAACGAAATCATGTAAATCCAGTCGTTATACAAGTTACGTTTACTACACCAATGCCAACTCTCTAAAGTTTTGTATAACGTGTTGAAAGTCTGGGTGTTGAATTTGCATTTCATACATCATGTTCTTACACGCTCTAACCAAATACAATG
>JAESGV010000214.1_pt1 | contig 30907 bp, 36 predicted proteins | sample 9269781 | NCBI WGS metagenome assembly JAESGV01 (sample SAMN15741586, study PRJNA653496) | algae metagenome | isolation source: Tildeniella torsiva UHER 1998/13D and co-occurring heterotrophs from... | place: Slovakia: Slovak Paradise National Park, Hrabusice, Kosice Region | collected 2000-01-01
TTCAATTTGTGTTGGTCTTGTGATTGTGATGGCAGAATCTTCTTCGTATAAACCTTCTTGTAAAACCAACTTGACCGGTCGATAACGAGGATCGACGAGCTCTGCTGCACCTGCATCTTCCGAATGTCTTTTTTGTTTGTAGTCACGCATGTTTGTCTCCTCTTTTAATGCTTTTCCTATGATGTTTGTTTCTTGCTGCAACAACTTTTTTCCTCTGAAACTAGAACTCATCGAATCTTCTGATTCTGATGCGAGTGATGTTTCTTCTGGTGTTGGCATTTCTTCTGTTGTTTTCATTTCTTCAAATTCTCCTGGTTTTGGGATGTCATCAAATGGCGCAGGAATGTCAATAGGTCTGGGTGTGCCCTTTTCTTCTTCTGTTAATGGTTTTGGTTCTTGTGCGTCAATAGGTATTTCATCACGAGCTGGTGCTACTCCCAAGAAAACTGGTACAACAAGTCCACCGATCACGCGTACGATATCTTGATTAATTAAGAAAAGCCACTGATCCCAATCTTCTTGCGTTTTTGTTGCGATAGTGTAGGTACGAATAGGATTTGTGATTCGGAAACTGAACGCATATTCGTCTGTAGTTTGTACTGCTTCTGTTTCGTCGCCTATGTCTATTTCAGTTGAAGCTGCTGGTTTTGAAATGACTGGTCGAATTCTAGCGTTCATTAATGCAACTACTCCTTGTGCAACTTCATTGCTCTGCATGTTAAAAAATAAAATATAAAAGCTCACCTCTTGTTCACTCTTATGGTAATATAATTGATGGTTTCGCAGTAAAAAGTATCGTACTTTCCAAGTTTTAATATGTCCTCCTTGTTTGACCATAGTTCCTGCTTTTCTAAATTGTTAGCAACATAATTTTCGCAAACAAACCTTGAGGAATCCTTAATATCATAGATAGAGATTTGTGAAGCTGTTGTGAGTGATACTCTCCAATCCATTAGTTCTCGCTCATTGTCTCCACAAAGCCAATATGCACGAAAAGGACTTCTTATTTTAACACTGTAAGGTTCAGGTGATTTGCCTTCTTTTTTGGTTTGGTCTTTGTCTAGGAAAGTAATCACACAATTCTTCAAAGAGATTGCTCCCTTTGGTTGTTTGTCTCCCTCTTGTTTGTAATAGTATAAAGTGTTGGAAGAGAGTACAAAGAAGCGTTTTTTCCAACTTTTAAATCGTCCACCTTGCTTGTGTAACCATCCTCGTTTCGAACTGTTTCCAATTGCAAGAACTGAAATCTAAATACTGTGAGAGCATACAAAACGAACATACCTTGCGACCTCTATTCTTCTGTGCAGAATTCATCTGTTCTTGTTTGTTTGTCTGTGTCAGATGTCGAATCCAACGTAAATGGAGCAATAACTCAATTAAGGCTGTGTGGATTTACAACAAAGCAGAACTCAATTTGTTCTTTGTGAGCCAAGTTCAGTGTTTGAATGGTAGATGACTCGTCAATAAGCACAAGAGTTAGTCCGTTGTTCGCCTTGTTACTTCATATTGATGAAATGGATACATCTCAAATGAATAGACAGATTTGAAAGGAACAAACATCATTTATTCACAATTTGAGTTGTCAGTCTTTAATCTCGTAAGGCTTTCATTCTTTTTGTTCGTGACGATAATACAGCCACACCAAATGGACCAGCAGGGATTCCAACAGGAGTCCCAATATTGCATCCAACGCCTGGGATGCATTGTTTGCAGATGAAAACACAAATTCCGTATTGCTGTGATTTAGGATCATTTTGAGCAGCACATTTTGTTTTGCAACTTGCAGTTACAAATGCTACGATAAATAAAAGCACGAATAATGTAATAGTCCTGAACATGCTATCGATTGTTTGATCAGCGAGTTTGCAAAACCGATTTTCTTCTATAAATACTTGAGTTGTTCGCCAAACCAGGAAACCGACACCAAACACTCTTTTCAAGAGTAAACCGCAGTGGACAATAACTCTTAATGAAGATTATTTCAACGTTTATTCTGGACGAGCAAGCTGATTTACAACCATCAAACGTCTAGGAAAATGCAATCTGCACGCACAGAGAAAGAACGTTTGGAAACGATTCTGAAGTATGTGGAGGGTGGAGGTACACCAACACCATCAAATCGAGACCTGTCGTCGCTCGTGAAGATGCTTAGCCTGTTGCACCAAAAACAAACCAAACAACAACAAATACAAATATTAACAAACTCTATCGACGAAACCAAATTGTTTGACGATGTCTCAGAGCTAATGTACGGTGTTTATTGCTTACTATTAATTTTGAAGATGTGGAATAGAACTTTGTTTAACATGCATACAAAACGTACACACTATCGCAAAATCGGACGTTAAACATGCAGAAAATATTTCAATAATATCGCAGTGTTTATTAGGAGGTCGCACGTTTGATATACCGCAGGTAGAAAATCATTACGAGTCGTTAGCCGATTGGGTACTACGAGGACAATATGAGCATCAATTTAACGAGCTATGCGATTCTATTACACCAATATGCATGAATCACATGACTAACCTCGTTCGTAACTATGTACAACCTATTCCAACAAAAGACATACAATACATGCCAAACTATCCGCTATCAACACTTTATGAATTTACCAAAATGATAAAGATACGAAGCCCAAGTATCATAGAGCGATACGAAGCTTTCCAAATCGCGTTCTATCAGTTTCTCGAGTTTGGAGAGAACGCTAGGTTATGTTGTGATGTTTTACAGAAAAATGCAAACGTTTCAGATCATGTGAACACGTTTGTAGATTCACTGCTACATAGCGATACACTATTGATGCTACGAGAGTGGCAGAACATATTTTATGACCAGCACAATGAGTTCAATGATTTTGTTGGAAAAGAGACTGATCTATTTCCAAAGGACGAAGAGATATACAATAGATACATTCAAAGCAAGGAGCACATAGAAGCAACTCCAACTGAAGATCATGATCACGGAACTATATACACTACCGAATCAAGGAAACAATACGTTAGCGATTTATTGATTTTTATTCGACCACTAGGATACACTCTCGATCGATCAATTAATATCGAAACACATGAAGAGTTAGCGAGACTTGTACATCATTCTTATATTACCACTAAGAAGACGAATACAAATCCATACACGATAGATAAAATATCGCGTAACTTTATGAAATTCATCAACTGTGAGAGTTTAGACTTTATGAGAAGGAGAATACAATCCAAGTGTAAGTATTTATGATGGTGTTAACTAGTAGATATGGCAAACGAGGCGATGTGGGTATACAAAAAGTGGTCCAAGCAACGATCGATACGAAGAGACTTGTTAGAACGTTTTAGAATTACTTTACTAGAGAAAAAGTTGGAGCTCAAAAAGTAGTTTCATTATAGTTACTAACCAATAGGAAAAAGAAAATGTATTTTATAGCTGTTCTAGAGAACCATGGTAGTAACAAGAACTTGATACGACAACGTTTGATAGGTACGATTCTATCGAACGTCAACGATGCATTTAAGCAAATCAGACATCGATGCAAACTCGTGCAAGATGTCATCACTCGCTACAGTAGGGGAGACATCTACATTGATACCACCACAGTGAAAGGGATCTCATCATTCGCTCCTCCATTTGTGACAAACATACTACGAAAGCAAAAGAGATCGATTCTAAGTACTATATCAGATTACAATATCACAAATCAGAACCAGTATTACATCACTGATGAAGATGCATCGTTTTTAGAAGACGAGGAAGAAGCAACACAACCAACGAAAACATTCATGATAGAAGGTGTCGCTCCGATACTTTTTCAAGTATATATCAAGAGAACACAAAAGGTATGAACGAGTGGTACTATTAACCATTGTTAGGGAGTAACTGATGACTATTTGATTATGAGCGAGAACAATTTGATAACGTACGTGGTGGAAGAGTGGAACAAATATGATCTATTACATTATGCGACAAACCAGAATCCAAATAGAGAAGGAGACACAAATAGCATTAACAGGTGTATTGGTCGAGTGTACGATTACTGCAGAGTAAAATATGGCGAATTAGCATACAAGGAAGAAACAAACAGATTACTAGTAAGAATCAAGTTATAGTTTTGACACTCATATAGGATTTGATGCTCGTACGTTACCACGAAACTATCAAGACTAGACAGTCCATACAAACACCGCTCCAATCACTCACCAATCTCATTTCTGGTCCAAATACGCTTATATCTACGATACTACGACACTACAAAATACCAATTCAACAAATAGTACAGTACGACCCACTAAAAGAACGAAAAGAAGACGAACCAACAATAGAAGATATTCTACACGAGTTAGAGCAGTCAATACGCACGTTGACGCTTCATCCATGGGACGTAACAACGCCTATTCGATTTATGCAGGAAGAAGCAGAAAACCCAAACATGCTCGATTTTAAATTGAAATATCTGAAACAGATCGCAACTCACATAGATGGAATCAAGAAAGAATACTTTAAAAGGTAACAAAGTAGCACATGTTAACTCTGTAGAATTGTGGAAAAAGATGCAAAATCGTATTGGAGACCAAGTGGTGAGGTATTCTGTGAATACTTGGCAAATGATATCTATACAATACCTGATCATGAGTTGCAAGTTGGGTCAATACAAAGATGTATTCCTAAGCTACAAGCACTGAGAAATAGATATTTGGAACCTTTGAGTGAGCTTGCGAATCGAAAAGAGTTACTGATACAAGACAGGTTAGAGAAAAGGAAGGATGTCTTGACTTCGTATCAAAATGTCATTAATAGTATGATTATACCTCCTAGTAATGGTATACTATGGATGTGTATTTTTTTAGAGATGGATCATACGCCAGAGGCGTTAGTGCAGCAGTACATCAGCACTCATGAGAGTATAGTTCAACTTTTAACGTTATGGGATGAGATGCTTCCCGTTGCTTCATCTCGTTCACGTGCCACTACGGAGGACATAATAGCCCAAGACATCAAGGGGATGAGAGAGAAGTTTGGCAGCGAAGTGATACCCAATGAGCTAGTACATCGTACACTTCAGGAGCGATATGAAGAACTAGGATATTGGAGGAAAAATAGGCAAGAATGGGAAACACTGGTCGAATCGACTGTTTGTGAGATTGTGAGTATTCAGGCAAGCAGAGTCAATAACGAGATAGGTACATTAGGTAGCATTAAAGCTGCAGAGAACCAACTGCGAGTTATTGAGAAGCAAATAGCTAAGATCAAAATACAAAGCCACAAAAAACTTGTTTAACTACAAATTATTTTTCATAAATGGGTACTCGTCTAAAATAGTTCGGTCAGCGCCTTTGTCTAACAAGTATCGCACCATAGTAGCTCTGTTCTTTTTGCAAGCGTTGCGTAACGCTTCATTCCAGTCATTTGCTCCATGTCTTACCAAGAATTCAACAACTTTAATATGACCCTCACCGCATGCTGTAGATAGTGCACTGTTAAAGTTGTTAGCTCCCCTATCCATCATCATAATAATAATTTGCGAATCTCCACAAACACACCCACCTAAAAGCCCAGCGTTCCAGTCATTTGCGCCTCTTTCTACCATTAGCTCGACAGCATCACGCTTTCCACTAGAGCAAGCAGCATACATTCCTCGGTTCCAGTCATTTGCGCCTTTTTGTATCATCAGTTCAATAAAGCCATATTCACCACCAGCACACGCACCTTCAAGTCCAAGGTTCCAATTATTGGCACCCATATCAATCAAGTATTGCACCACATCAATATTTGCACCCTTACATGCGCATGCCAAGCCTATATTTAACTCATTAGCTCCTTTGTCGATCATATACTGCACAAATTCAATTTTTCCTCCCAAACATGCATGACTAAATCCTCCGTTCCAATCACTCGCACCGTTTTCGATCATTTTATTGACCAAATAGCTGTGCCCTCCTTGACAAGCACCATACAACCCAGAATTCCAATCATTACACTTTTTGGAAATGAAATCAGCCATTTCAATATTTCCTCCAATGCATGCACCATAGAGAGCATTTTTAAAATCATCAGCACCTTTTTTTATGAACCAGTCCACAATTTCCATGTAGCCGCCAATACACGCTCCAAACAGTCCTTTGTTCCAGTCGTCAGCACCTCGTTCTACCATAGCTTCTATAATGTCCATAGACCCACTTTTGCTAGCGTTAAGAATATCATAGTGCGGCCATAACTCTTCTCTTTGCTCAACTGTACGAGTTAGGCACCCATAGGCTAGTTTCTCATTCATGTCACTTGTTACTTTGTAAAAAACTTCTGTTGCTGTTGGTCTTTCTTTAGGATCAAATCTCAACATACTCAGTACGAGTTCTATCAATTCACTACTATATATACCTACGATCTTTTTGTTAGTATTAACAAGATAGCTACCTCCAACGCATGACGGAGTTTCTTGTGATGTTCTAACTCTGACTGTTTGTTGACTATCTTTCTTGGTAGCTCTCTTAGTGCTTCAAATGTCATGAGCCTGTACAATACAACACCTGATGCCCATACATCAACCTGCGTCCCATATTTACCAGAATGTGTTTCTGGTGCCATATAATTTTGCTTTCCTACCTTTGTCAACCTCTCGCCATCGTTGTGAATCTCCCGTAAATGATCAAAGTCACCTAACAGTACTCTCAAGACAGTACAATCAGGTAGCTGCTCTAGAAGCAAGTTATCAGCTGAAATATCTCGATGAATTATTGGTACTGATCGAGTGTGCATCACTCCCAGAGTATGAAATAAATCGTGCATGACTTTTCTTACAAACTGCTCACTAAAGGGATCACTCTCACGTCTTCTTGTTGTCAAGTTATCTAGTGTTCCATGTTCATAATATTTCTAAATTTAGTAAAACAGAGTATACATACCATTATTAAATATAGCGTGCATTTTCCGAGCAATTTATCTTCAAGATAGTAACTTTCGTATAGAGAAACAGTGTATGGACATATTCTTCCGAGCCCACGAGCGATATGGCTCGCTTCCTCAATTAGTTCTAACATGTCAGCACCAATCGTAATACGCTTGATCGCTACTTGCAATGGTTTAGGTCGTGCCACTGTAATATCATCTGCTAGAAAAATATCGCCAATACCACCAACTCCAATTCGCTTGACGATTTTCAATCTTCGCATTGTCTGGTTTTCTACAACAAAGTTCAATATGTCACCACCCAAAGAGGGGTTTTCATGTATCATGTGTGTACGATATGAAGGAGGCGCATAGCTCTTATGCATATCAGTCCCATTTACAAATTCTTTCATTGGTTTAGGTGCCATTTCTACAACACGCGACTCTAGGTATTTATACATGTCAGAAAATGAAAACCGATTGTTTTGCGTGTCATGTTGGCCACTAGTTGGTCTCAATGATATCTTGTTCAGCGTCACAAGCGCGTCACTGGCAGTGGGTCTCTTTTCAGGGTCTTCCTCTAATAAAGAGAGAACAAGCTTAGTCAAGTCACTGTCATATCCTAGTTTCTGTACTGTTAATATTTGGAAATCATCATACGTTTAACAAATGTTCACTGTCCTCCTTTGTGTCTACATTGAGTAATTTATACACAGTCATACCAACAGACCATAGATCTGCATATCCCAAATCGTATTTTGTATCTCCTATCTCTGGTGCACGATATCTATCCTTGAAGTATACTGTCGTTTCGCGAGTCCCAAGAGTGCGCAACGTATCAAAGTCATTAAGTACAACACTGAGTGTACCATCTGTACTAAACTCTCGAATAAGCAGGTTGCAAAGTGAAATATCTCTGTGATATAGTTTGTGTTTGTGCAATACGTCAACGGCACTTAGTAAGTCGTGCATAACTCTCACAACTATTTCTTGTGATGGATTGGTTTTTGTTTTCTTTATCCATTGCTCCAATGACCCGTGCTCATAATATTCCATTATGATAAACAGCGTATTCTTTTGCGTTATGTCTTTTCCAGGTAACACAAATACATCGTATATCTTGGAAAAGTATTCGCTTTCGTTGCTCAATCTGTTCATTAGTTGAGTAGCAGCGATAACTCCACTCGAGTTTGTTTCGACTATCTTCAAGGCCAACAATCTAGATTCCGAAGGATTCGTTATATCTTTTATCAAATAGACGCTACCAAATCCACCTGAACCAATCTTTTCAAGTAATCTCACCGTATAGCGAATTTTCGAGTTCACAATAAAATCTGCTCTGTAATTTTCTAGGTTGAACGGATTTCGGTCTAAGTAAACTAAATCTTGTATATTATGACTCTCTTCATACGTTATGGAATTTTCTGGTATCGTTTTTGCTTTTTTTCTGACTGGTTCCCGAGTATGTGAATCTGACTTGTTCAAAAGTTCTGCGCGAGTGTTTAAAAATTGACCAATTGCACCTATAAGTGCTCCTGGATATCTCATTTGCTTTTCTGAATTCATTGCGCACCAATCACCCAACGTTACTGCATCATCTGCGCGTAGTTTCTCTAACCTCTGCGACAAGATGTTTTCGTCTGAATATACATGCTGTAAAATATTGCGCAGTGGAATGTTATTCATGTCGGACTCGGTTAGGTCTTTCGTGTCATAGAGGTTCATTTTTGTGCGTTTAAAAAAATTTATTTACAAACTCATTTTCGTCGATGTATTGAGTAGCAAGTATGGCACTGGCATTTGGAGTAGAGAACATTGGTTGATCAGCATCGACATTTTGGCCTCTTGTTACTCTTAAAATCAATTCTGAGTTTTGAATCATCGTTAAATTACACTTAAAGTCCCTTGGAAACTTCTTTTTGCCTCCCTTGGCAACTCCAATCAAGGGTGTTCTAAACATTCCTGTACTTGTATGAAGAACAAACGCAATCCCTTCCAAGTCCTTGTAAAATAGCCCTTTAGTTGCTCCTCGTATGTTGAACGCAATGCTATACGTACCACTGTCGCTTTGCTCCATTGAGAAAGAGACAAGTTCTTCTAGAGGCTTATTATGATGCTCGCCTTTGAAAACATGTTCATACCCTGACTCCTTTTTTAGTTCATTACGTCCATTATCCCACCATACACCCAAATACTCTAACTTTTCCTCCCTTGCCGGAGCACCTATCAATGAAAGCGCGCAGGATTGGGTCAATGTAGTGGCAAGGTTAACTTTGGTGTTTCTTTTGATAGTAATGGCTCGTTTTGTTTCAATATCAGTTTCATGTTGTTCTTTATTAGATATCTACTTGTTAGCGTAATAATGATACTTACAACTGGTGATGTTAATCTTTGTCTCTTTCTAGATGGCTCTGGTACTCTATTGGTATTTGACTCTGCTGATGTCTCTTTGGAGACCGGTACTGATATTGGCTCATTTTCGCCATTGTCTTGTTCATGTTGCAACGCAACCGTTTGACTTCTTATTAATACTTGTAGGCGCTTTTTTAATCTGTCTTTCTTGGTGACACAAGTATTTCTGTGCTCATCTTTTACTAGTCCCAGGTTATCCTCTAGTGTACAGCAGTAGTCGTTTGCTAGTATTTCGAGAGCATGTATTCTGGCCTCGGATCTTTTAATGCAGAAGGTGTTCAGGATATGTCGTAGTGTGGAGGGAAGTCTTTCATACTTTGCTGATAGCGTCTTTTCGCTGCTAAAAGCTTCCCAATTATGCAACTTTTTGATTTCGTCTTCCTCCAACAGACGCAAAAACAATGTCAATTCTTCACTGGTACAGTTGCCCTGTAAGAGTTTACTCAATACTATCTTTCTAGGATCTGGTTGTTCGAGGTCTTCTATGGCGAATTGCATTTGTTTAAAATTTAAAGGGTTGGTGGTTGACTAGTTTTTCAAGTACTAAGGTTTATTTTGCACAAGCGGTGTCAAGGATCTTGGCACAAACCAAGTATGGATCCATGTTACTAGCTGGTCTTCTATCTTCCAACCATCCCTTTCCTGCACGTTCGGTTTGTCTTGGAATACGAATGGAAGATCCACGATCAGCAACACCATGTGAGAACTTGTGAATGCTTTGAGTTTCATGTTTTCCAGTCAAACGACGTTCATTTCCAATACCATATACGGCTATATGTTCTGCATGCTTCTTGGATAGTTTCTCGATGGCAGCCAAGATATGTTTAATACCACCCTCGTTACGCATGGCTTCAGTGGAGAAGTTTGTGTGAGCTCCGCTTCCGTTCCAGTCTCCTGAAACTGGCTTTGGATCGTATGAGACTACAAAATCATATTTTTCTCCTAAGCGAGACAACAAGTATCTTGCCATCCATGTTTCGTCAGAAGCTTCTAGAGCCAAACTGGGACCAATTTGGAACTCCCATTGTCCTGGACAGACTTCTGCGTTGATACCAGAAATATTTAATCCTGCTTCCAAGCATAGTTCCAAGTGTTCTTCTACAATTGCTCTCCCGAATGCGCGATCTGCACCAACACCACTATTTGTTGTTAATATAAGAAGAGATCGTACCAATAGTATGGGCCTTGTGGTTTTGGATAACCGCCCAATGGGAAACCCAACGCGCTTACGCTGTTAACTGGGAATAGCATGTACTCTTGTTCAATGCCAAACCATGGTTTTTGATCAGCATACTTATCCATGATCTTTTTTGCACCAGCACGGTTATTGGTTGGTACTGGAGTACCATCTGGATTATAACAGTCACACAATACTAGAATGTTGTCGCCACCACGGATTGGATCTGGGTACATTGCAACAGGTTGCAAGATAACATCGGAATCATTACCAAAGGCTTGGTTTGTTGATGATCCATCAAAACTCCAATCAGGTAGTTCGCTAACCTTCTTTGGTTTAGAGTCGAATGTGCGTGTTTTGGAACGCAAATCATCTGCGTTATCGAGTTTGCCACCGATCCAAATGTACTCTGCCAAAATCTTACCGTGTGGTCTGGTAAAAAATCTAACGGTGTTTGATCTTGTGCGTACAACGTTGGCAAACTTGCGAGAAAGTGCTCTAGATGATGACAACATTGTTTGGAGAAATAAATACGTTAAAATTACTCGGTTGACTGCTTCCACGTGCAAGTTGTCAAACACAGAAGAGCGAATCAATACCCAAAATTTGGACCCATCTCAACGCAGAAAAAGATCGCTGAAATTCTGATTGATTTATTTACCAAACGTCTTTCTGGTAGCGACCATCGTTTTCCCACTTACTAATGATTTGTTCTGCTTGCTCGGTTTCTAAACCTAACTCATCTTCGATTAATCCTCTCAAAACTCTGTGTACATCTTTTGCCATTCCGTGAGCATCTCCACAAACATACAAAAAGCCACCATGCTTTTGCATCAATTCCAAGATTGTACCACTATACTCTTTCAAATAGTCCTGTACATACATTCCTCCGTACCACATTCCACCTGAGCAATCTGCCTCTCTACTTGAAGCAACAAGTAAGTTTAACGCAACTGGACTATCACGTTCAAAATTTCTGAGATCTTGTCTGTACAAAAAGTCCAAATCTCTACTACGACATCCATAGAACAACCAGTTGCTGTCAGCTTTGTTCTTTCCACGCCAATCTTGTGAAGTGAATGTATCACGATCTACTCGAGCGTTAAGTACGCATTCTCTGTGTTGCAAAAATGATCTAAATGGTGCTACTCCTGTTCCAGGTCCAATTAGTATCATCGGTGTTTCTACATCGGATGGTAACCTAAACTCTGGCGTATTTTTCAAAAACATGGGTACATAGACACGTGGATCTCTTGTCAAAAAGTCTTGTACTCGTTTTCCTAGCCATCTAGTGCAGCAACCATGCTTTTCCAAACGATATGGAGGTGGTGTTTCGAATTTGACTAAAGTGAATGCAATGTGAACATGATTTGGATGCCGAAGTGGACTACATGCGATAGAGTAGTACCGTGGTCGCATTGGTTGTGAAACTTGTAAAATCTTGTTCAATGGTGGTTGACATGATGGATACCACTTTAACATGTCTAAAATATTTGCACTTTGATGTTGAATCTGTACTCTATAGGCAGTAGGATTGACTGAAGGTGATGATAACATGAGTAAATCCTGTCTTTGCATTCTATCTGTACAATGATCAGCCAATGCACGAATTGTAGTTGTATTCACAGTTGCACTCAAATCAGTGTACTTTAGGAATAACTCACGAACAGTAACGCGCTTCTCATCTTGACAAACATTTAAATGTTTTGGATACAATGATAATTTTTCCGCGTCTGAACATTCCGTGTTAATAAAGTGATCTTTTTGTTCGAAAAGATTCAATCGTTTCAACAACTCGTCTACCATTTCTGGATCATTTTCTGGTAGTATACCAATAGCATCACCAGGTGCATATGTGATGCCAGAATTACCAAGATCCAACTCGACGTGTAAAACTTGTTTTTCGGAACCTGATGTAGTGAGGTATCGCGCACCTATCATTCTCGCATGGTATGGTGTGTTAACATCATAACTTCGATGTGTTGGCGATGGTGGTGAACGGAGTGATGGTTGTACAGTTCCTTGAGTTAATGTTACTTTGACAAAACACGAGTTTGGTAATTTTGTATTCTCTTCGACTGGTTCTTCCGATTTGTTTTGAATAGTAGCTTGTTGTTTCGAAGGATATAGTTTATCCAAATGAATCGCTAATTGATCAATCCAAGGTTCTACAACTTCTTCCAAACTGTTATTGTTAATATTATCAAGATCAAACAATTTACCCAGTTGCGTCATCTGCTGCACCATGGTGGCAGTACTTCACGCCGCCAAGTTCTCCCACTCGTTTGTCTATTTGTTTGCTGGCAAAACAGAATTTATCATAATTTGTATCTCCGAGGCCTAATACGCCATAGTTTACACCTGCGAATAACGTGGCAGGAGTTGTCGTTCTTTTGATAAATCTCCAAAATTTATCACCGTTTTCTGGTACGTCTCCATTGCCAGTTGAAGATGCAACGATAATCATATTGTATGGATCCGTGTCTGTTTTTTTTGCCAATATTTTGTCTTTAAAATCGTTCAAAGAAAATAATTTTGAGGGGTATTTCTTTGTTAAATTATTTTCATGTATGCGTTTCGAGATCTCCTCCGCATTTCCCGTTGCACTAGCAAATAGAACATACAGTGGTACAGACATGGTGCTGTTGACACGTGTGCTCAACGTCGCAAAAAATTTGTAAAAACAATGCTCAAACACTGTGTGAGATTAGCCACACAACATGTTTTGCATTCAATAAGACCTGTACCATGCGCTACGTTCACTAGACCAGTTATGAGTTATTCTGTAGAAGCGAAGAAGCGTACCAAGAAAATAGTCCGTGTTAAAAAGTTAATTGAACCTATACATGAAACAGAAAACAGCGTTTCTGAAAAGGTTACAGTCAGTCCACAAACACAATTGTACAACTTGGCGTTGATTGAGAAATACATCAGAACAAATAAGCCAAAAACAGCACTCAAATTCTTTAATGCAAATATACACAAGGATTCGAACAGTTACGTTCGCATTATCAAGGTTAGTGATCTTGGTAACCACTTTATTAACCATATCAGTACTTTTTACGTTGGAAAAAATCAACAGAAGCTGTACAACTATTCGAAAATATGTTAAATGAACAATCTATCGCAGAAACGCAATCTATCGAAACTATCAAACCACATATCGAACAACTTATCAAAGCATGCAAAGAACATTCAGCTCTAGAAGGGATGCTAACAGCATTGAGAAAGAAATATCCTTCAGATGTTATCGAATATGCATTCAAAGATTCTTTGATTCTAATACTCGCTCACACGTTGAATTTACCACAAAAAGCACTAGAAGTCATGAAGCGTGCATACCAAAGCAAAGAATTTCCAGAACAAGTTTATGATGAACTCTTTGCAGCAGCAATCAAGAGTAAGAACCTAAATATTCATTACTAACAACTAGTTTGCGATTTGACAACAGCAATGGACATCGTTCAAAACCACAAATTGCGAGTTCACATGGCTCCAAAAGTGAAAATGCACACTTCTCTTACACATGGTAACATGAGTGCTGGTTCATTACTCGCACTAGCAGAAGCTGCAGCCTTTGCTAAATCGAAAAAAGAATCGTTAGATGTTTTTCAATTCGTTGAAGCAAATTTACATGACCGATCATCACGAGTTACGAACATGTTACTGCACTATGAACTTATCGTTCAAGGAAAAATGAAAAATTGGAGACGATGTATCGCCATTCTAAATGAACTATACGAAGAACAAGAGTTTAGATCGATACATTATCACTATAATACGTTGAAGAGATTTAGTAAGAACTTGGCTGTAGCAGGTTCGAAAAATATCGACAAGTTCTATTTTGAATTGAAAGAAAATAAGAATACAGTTGGAAGACGTGCAGTTTTACATTTTAATTTGATTATGGAAGCTTGTTATTATGCAAAAGATGTCGATCGCATGTATGCTACTTTTGAAGAGTTGAGAGATGAGCCAAAGGGTTCGTTACTGAAACCAGATGTCAATAGTTACGTGAGTGTGATCGACCTCGTCACAGAACAAAATCAATTAGGATTAGCATTTAACTTGTTGAAAGAAATGCACATGACATACAACATTACACCACCGGTGTCGTTGTTTGTATTGTATGCAAAACGGGCGAGTATGGCAAGTAACGAGCAGCTACTTCAAAAGTGTTATGCTTTGTGTGAAAAGTGCCATCCAAACATGCAAGGAAAGGATTTGGCAAGATGGAAAGCACAAGGTTTAGGAACAATACGCAAGAATAGACAGAAGCTGATAGCGAAAAGATTACCATCAAATTTAGCGACATATGCTGTTAGAATGGGATTATAATATTTATTGCAATCTCTGTGCGTGTAACTGCTTCGTTAACCCATTCTCTCTTGTAAAAGTTTGAGAAACGGCTTTCTTCCATTTCTTTTCTGTTGTTTGCAATCAGTAAGTCTCTTGTTTGCGAGTGAATAATTTGATGAATAAATGGAACTGGATCTGAGCTAAAGGCCAACATGAAATCACGTTTCTTCTTGTGTTCCTTGATAGTCTCAACTGCTTTCAAAATAAAAGCGTTTTGATCTTCAACTTCTTTCAATGGCTTGTCATCCAAAAGTTCTTCCACTGCAGTTCGTTGCATCGTTGGGATTTGTACTTCGATATCAACTGGAATCTCTTTCATTTGGGTAGCATCACCGTTCATGTTAAAATCAATTTCAATAGGAGCAGGTGCGATCAAATGTTCTTTCACTTTTTGAATGATATCAGCAAATGTCATACGCTCAGTTTCAAATACTTCTTTTAGTGCTTGATCGCATACTATGACCTTCTTCTCGTTTTGGTCTAATAATTTGTTGACCAAAATATACTTCCACACGCTCGATAGAATAACGTTCAACGACATGGCAGGTCCCAGTGTATTTTGTTTATCATCTCCAATGTTCAACTGTTGTTCACTATTTCCCAACATGACCTTCTTGAGTTCTGGTGATAAGTGATAAATAGGAGGATCGTGTTTCATGAACAGTAGAACCTTTGCGTTTGGTTTCGCTTGTACGCCAGTTCCGTTGAGGAAATCATAATTATCAGCTTTAGGAGGGACATATGTAGCAGGAGTGATCTTTTTAACGAATGAAAATCCTTCACAATCTGTGAACGTGTGCGAACGTTTCCACTCGACTGATTTTTGATTTGGGAACACTTCTTGGTCAAAATCAATCAACATTGAATTCACGAACGAAGTGAACTTGCATTGATCGTCAATGATTCTGCTCTGTAAAAGTTAGTATTATTACGTGAAATTGTTACGTTTGGATCTAAAAACGTTCCTCTAACGCGTAATATCCACTCTTCTTCGTCACTAACAGGGTCTACTTCGTATGGATTTTGTCTACCTCTTTCGCAGGAGACTTGAATATACAATGTCTTTCTTGTTGTTTGAGGATCCGTCAGTAGTTGTCTCATTCTTAGTTTTTTGTCTGAAATAACTTTATCCAATCGTTTTTCGAATTCTTGTAAGTCTGTAAATATTTGACTCTCAGGTATGAGCTCTACTACAGTTTCTGGTATGACTGCTTCAGAGTTGATACGTCTTCGTCTGTAATGTTAGCGCGCGACTGAATAAAATGTTACTTGAAGGGTTGTTGAGGCATATAGTTTGGATTCGAGTTTGGAGGTATCGCGGAGATAGGTACGTTCGATTGGTTCATAGCTCCACTGTTTCGCAACATTTGTTGTTGTCTCTAAGGCAAGATAAGCTATAATAACGAAAACTTACCATCAACATTGGGTTTTGGTTGTTGAACTGCATAACGCTAGGTTGTTGTGGATTCACCACGAATGAGGAAGACATTCCCATAAAATTGTTGCCACCTCCATAGTTCATGGTATTGTTGTGTAACGTTTTTCTTCTGTGTTGATCAACTTGGGCAAATTACAAGAATGGTGTTGTACTACACTGGCTACACGCCATTTTGAAGCTGGTATGGCTGCCAAGTTCTTCCCTAGACGATGCGAAAAAGTGCCAAGCAGAATTGATGAAAAGTAGGCTATATTACGAAAATTAACCGTAAGAGTTTGCGAATGATGTGAGTTGGGAAGAATACTACGTACCATTAGAAGAGTTTGGAGCTTCAATTTACACACAAAAAATTTCATCAAAAAACAAGCAAGGAAAAGGCATAATGGTTGCTTTGCATGGGTTTGGCGGTGGTAGCGGAGTTTGGACAAAGAGTTTGAACCAATTAGCAACACAATGCGAAACTTTGTACGTTCTAGATATGATAGGATTCGCTCGTTCGACGAAATGCACAACTGTTTCTGATAACGTAGAACCTGAAGCCTGGTTTGTCGATTCCTTGGAAGCATGGAGAAAAACGATGCAAATAGAAAAGTTGACAATTCTTGGACACTCATTTGGCGGATTTATTTCATCTCTTTACACGTTAAAGTACCCAAAACATGTTGAAAAACTAGTACTAGTATCACCTATTGGCATTGCACCTGCATTCGATCGACTACGAAGCAAAAGTGTTGCAATTGAGAAACTGTGGATAAAGGCAGGAGAAATGTTCTACAATTTGCGTATCACATTGAATCTAATACTCAGAGCAACCGGACCGTTCAGTAAATATCTAGTACGTATCCATGCATTGTGGAGATTCCACAATGGAGTGCCATTAGCAGAATACACTTGGAGAACAAATACGTTGGCACCTACTTTGGCTTCACAAAAGACAGAAAAAGGTATTTGGCAGTTGCTACTACCTGGTGCATTTGCTAAAAAGTCACTGGTTGAGGTATGGTGAATTGTATGCATTTTGACACTTGTATAGAGAATGGAAAACTATTCAGAATCAGAGATACATCGCTTTTGCCACATAACCAAATTTATTTATGGAGATAACGACTGGATGGATAGTACTGAACCAACTCGACTCAAAAAGCGAGTACTTTCAGTTTTTAGTGGTATACAGCTTGAAAAAGAGTGTATGCTTGTTCAATTTGTCGAACAATCTGGACATCAAGTTCCATGGGATAATCCAAAGCGATTTACAGATATAATTGACCGATAAGATGATGAACACATTTTGGTATGCGATGGATAAATACACGAAAGCAGCTAGAAACGAGAACGCCATATGAGTTACAATAAATACACAAACACTCTCACAATAGAGTGCACGAAAAAGCTGCCACTTGATATTCAACGTAATATCCTTTCTTCACTGTTGTTTCACTCTTAGGTGTTTATACTTGAAGAGCTAAACTTAATACTTCTGTGCTCGTAAAGGGCTAGCTGCGCTTCCGTATGTGAACAAAATTATATGTAAAATGATCTGTTTATGCAAATCTACCCAATGCACCACTAATACGTGATCCAACGCTGCGAGCAGCACTTGATACGCTGCTCTTGACAGATGAGACTGCACTTCTTGCACGTGATACGCTACTGCTTACAGCGGATTTAGCGCGTGAAACACTGCTACTTACGGCAGATTTAGCGCGTGAAACACCACTGCTTACTGCACTTCTGGCACGTGAAGCAACACTACGTACACCTGATGATACTCTGCTGGCAGTGCTTCTTACTTTGCTTCCTACGTTTCTTGCAGTTGATTTGACTTTGTTGCTTACATTTCTAGCGGTACTTCGTACTTTGTTGCCAACATTACGAGCAGTGCTGCGAGCTCTGTTGCTAACGTTTCTGGCAGTGGATCTAACTTTGTTTCCAACGTTGCGAGCAGTGCTTCTTACTTTGTTGCCAACGTTTCTGGCAGTTGATTTGACTTTGTTGCTTACATTTCTGGCAGTGCTTCTTACTTTGTTTCCGACGTTTCTTGCAGTGCTACGAACCTTGTTTCCAACGTTGCGTGCAGTGCTGCGAACTCTGTTGCCTACGTTGCGTGCAGTGGATCTAACTTTGTTACCAACGTTACGAGCAGTGTTTCTGACTCTGTTACCGACGTTACGAGCAGTGTTACGTACTCTATTTCCTACATTTCTGGCAGTGTTACGAACTCTATTGCCGACATTGCGTGCAGTGTTTCTGACTTTGTTGCCTACATTTCTGGCAGTGTTACGAACCTTGTTTCCAACATTGCGTACAGTTGATCTAACCTTGTTACCTACATTTCTAGCAGTGTTTCTCACTTTGTTACCAACATTACGAGCAGTGTTTCTGACCTTGTTGCCAACATTTCTAGCAGTGTTGCGTACTTTGCTACCTACGTTCTTTCCAAACTCTCCTACTTTCTTGACACCCTTGACAATTCCATTCTTGGCAGCGTTTACACCCTTACCAATAGTTCTTACAATCAATCCATGTTTATCAAGATCTGGATTGTTTCTTGTAGCACGTTCATAGTTATCCATCAAATGGTTTCCAAGTTTTTGAGTAAAGTCACCACGACCAGTAGTTACCGATTTCAACTTTCCTACGTGTTGGTATCCCATTCCTGGTAGTGGAACAGATGGTACAACTTCAGTCTTCTTTTGACCGAACATGTTGGTATATGAGTTGACCACACGAGTGTTGTCATTCACACGGGAATTGTACATGTTTGCGAATTGTTTATCACCAACGCTTGGAGAGCCGAAGGTGACAACCTTTGGGTTAGCAACGCCGTATTTTTCTTTTGCGTATGCTGAGGCAATAGTAGCAGCGGCACCTCCTTGGGAGTGACCTGCGATTTCGAGTTTATATCCACTCTTTAGGTATTGATCTGCTGCTCCGAACATGTTAGTCTCAGTTCTTTGGAATTGTTTGTAGAAACCGCTGTGTACGTTTCCATAATCTTTTCCATTGATTTTTAGTGAGGTTTTGCCGGCATCAAAGTTTTTGGCCCAGTCAGAAACGCGTGGTTGCGTTCCTCCGTATGCGAGCACGACTTGCTTTGTTTTATCATTCACGAAGACTTTGTTCTTGTCGTGTCCACCCTCTTTGTATGTGTATGCAACTCTCCAACCTGCTGGTGGTTTACCGTTATCTTTACCAGTTGTTTCGAGCAACTTGGCCATTTCGTTCACATTGTTCTCGAACTCTGCTTGTGCGATTGCTGCTGCTAGAGAACGACTCATGGCATCTGAGAGAGATACACTACGTGATTGAACGCTAACTGTTACGGCGAGAATTGCCAAGATCAAGGCAATGCAGAGGCTTGGTAGTCTCATGTGTGTTATGGCTGTTTGGTTGAAAAATGAAGTGTCATGCTGTCAAATGTCAACGAACATGTCTATGTCAGTACCATTAAGAATCGCCGCAACCCGTGCAAATTATTTATTTTTCATGAATACCTTTTTTCAGTGCACAATGGTTCAACACCTCCAAAACTCCTGTTACAAGCTCGTCTACTTGTTTCTCATCAAGATTCAAATGGGACATTAATTTCTTTTTCATTCCTCTGGAGATTCTCTTTTCTTTCCGATAGAATTCAATCTGGGATGTAATCATTACATCATCCAACACGTGATCTTCTTCCAAGTAATAACTTTTCGCTGCGTCAAACAGTTGCAAAAACTCCAACTCGTCAATTGCTAGCTTCTCCGATATTTGCACAGCCTTAGCTAGGTATTTAGCTTGTGGTGTAGCGTTCCAAGACTTAAAGTATGCTTTTGTATCATTATCAATTACAAGTCGTCCAAGGCTATCTCTCGATGTTGTTGTGTTTGCTTTCGCATGGTACGAAAATGCTTCCAATGCTTCGTCATATTCATACATGGTAGCCTCTATTGCAGATGAAATAGGTATCTCCAAATCTATGTCTCGAGGAACGTTCAAGTGTTTAAACATAAGACGCATGAGAGCTCTATGTACTCGACCGTTACCGTCCTGCAAAGGGTGTACAAATACAAACCCAAACGCGATCGCAGCTGTAATAGCTATAGGATCCCAGCCGGTTTCGTTCTCAAGTACCAGTTTGTCTGTGGTATCAATATCAGTTGATTTCTTGGCAATAACGTTTGCTGCTGCTGTAAGTATGCCTTCAGTTAACTCTGAAATATCTTGTTGCTTGGCACCATAGTGATAGATTGTCGTTGAATCAGCAACAGCAATTTCGCCTGTTCTCCACTCTTTGATATCCTCGCGTACCGCTTTTGCTAGCTCAAGTACAGTGGTTTTTGAGACTGCGCTTTTGGTAACAAATATCCTAGATTCGTTCTCAAATTTTAATCTTGCATCTTTCCGATTTTCTTCTCTTTCAATAGCAAATGAGCATTTTGTATCGGTGTAGTTCAAGTATTTGTTGGCGCGATTGATTAAATTCTTGTCTTGAATATTTTTGCAAACTTTCTTCAGCTTTAATTCTTCTTCTTGAGCACTGCGCAGAATTATAGGGAAGAAGTTTTTGTTTCCGAAATGATTGTAGTAGATTCTGTAACGTGGTTTGAATTCCGCTGGACCCGTTACATAGCGCTTTGGATCTAGTAATAGGAACGGTTCTACAGTATCATCTACTGCTTTGCATTCTTTGATTTGTTCATCTAGCAAAAATTCAAACCAAAACCATACTGTCCTATACTCTTGGGAAAGAGAAAGTTTTGTTCTTTCGTGTATAATTTCTTCTTTAAGTTCATCTCTATTATTGACAAATACCATGTACAATAGTTGCAAATTGAGTTCCTCGTGCCCAATATGATACCTAATATTCTGGAATAGAGTCTTTGGGTGTTCTTCGAAAAATGGAATAGTCTTTTCTCCTCGAAACACTACTGTTTGTTGGTCTTTTGTCCCACGTTTGTGCATATAAATCATACATGACGGAATAAAGGCACGCGAAGCCGTTTTGAAGTAAAGATAAGAGGCACCAATGTACGACAGTGGATTCATTACCATGCATCATACTATTCCTGAACAACTAGTAACCAAAATCTGTGCCTAGCATGTTTACCAACAATCTTACAATTCTGACACTATGATTTGGACAGCTTATTGTATTAGATCCTACAAGAAGGATTACTATTATCCTTCCAAATTGCATTTCGTGGAAAGTTTAACGGCTTGTGCTTGTCATAAAATTTGAAGGGTTGATGTTATTAATAGGATCAAGAATTCAGCCTGCATCAAAACTTTTAACTATGGAACTAACGACATCATTGTGCTGCCATGCAAATACAAAGAAGCGAACGAGAGAAGAAAATGTGATTGAGTACACAGCAGACCAAGACGTAAAACGCTTACGAGCAGGTGCTCCCAAAAGTTCTCAAAATGAGACTGCAAAATACAATTCCGAAGAATTAGGCGAGATTCTTGAGTGCAGCATCTGTAAGGATATTATGATTTATCCTTTTATTTTGCACTGCTCTCATACGTTCTGCAAAAAATGCGTGGTAGACTGGCTTCGAGTGAATAAATCATGTCCTACATGCAGAACAATGATTTTAAAACCGCCTGCACAAAATAAGTTTATCCAACAAGTAATCGACTTGTTCGTGCCAACATTAGATGATGAAGAAATCACTATGCATGAAGAACGAAAAAAGGAACACGAAGAATTCTTTGCTTTAGAAATTGAGCGTTTTAGATCAGTAATAACAGAGGCAGCAGGAAATGGAACCAAATTCTTAAAGATAGATAAGAAGTGGTCTGACAAAGAAAAGAGAATCTTTCGTATTGGCCTAGAGCGCTACGAAGGGCAAGAATTGAGTATCTATTGCGATCTGACAGGCTTCTCGAAAACCTTTATCAAAAATGCAAAGTTTTCTGAGCTGCTTACGGCAGCAAGGAACGTTGACACTCAAATCCCACAAAAACCTGATAGTACCATCGACTATGCACTTCTACGTAAAATTCTAATGGATGTAATAACATGAATAAATGATTTAATCGACATCATCTCGATATAAAACCAATCCTGTCGTTGTCATTACACCAAGCATATAGTCTTTGTACCGAACATCATAAATAGCACCTAACTTTTCGTCTTTTGGAGCACTCAAATGTTGTACAACTTGGGATGTGTTAGTATCCCATATCAAAACTTGTCCTGTTGCGTCATCTCCTGATGCAACTAGAGCATTTCTTGTACTCATGAAGAGTGTTGATCTAGATAATGTTCTATCATTTTGAAACCCAACAACAGAACGAAATCCATCATAAAGTGATACTTTTCTGTTTGACTCTTGCAGCGTGAATAGATAATGCGAGGCAGGAGACGTTTCAGAAGAACGCTGAGTTGACATGCATAACCCAGTAAGTGACTCGAAACTCACAGACGCTGAGACACCAGGAAGAATTAAACTCTTTTTGTAGGCATCGTTTTGATTGAAAAACAATGTTCCTCCTCCTAAACTAGATGCTAATATACCTCTAACTGTTTCATCATCACTAGTGATATACTGCAAACTCGATATCGAAGGTTTAATTCCTTGTGGAGCATCGGCTTTCGATGTTGACAAACATGTTCGTGTTTGTCTTAGATCATACACCATCAGTGTACCGTCATCTAGACCACAAAAGCAATAATTGGTATCATCAGATCTCCATGCACACGCCCACGCCATACCTGGTAATTGGTAGTTCATTGCAGCCTTTTGTGTTTTGATATCTGTTAACCGTAGCTGCTTATCAATAGAAGCTGTTAAAATGATACCTTGATCAGGACAGTGCTGTACATCTCGAATAGTGCTGTTGTGTATACTAATTTTACATCTCTTGGCAGGGTTGTTCATATCGACTTTGTATACGCCACAAGCAGCGTTTCTCTCCTCAAAAGAAACAAAAACTGACTGTTCAGTGTTACCATAGTCGAACACGCGTCCATTGGTAGTGGCAATCGTTGATATTTGTATAAAATCGCAAACTCTGGATCGTACTGGAGTTCTTTGCATAGGAGGTGAACTAGCGGAACGTACAGGTGTTTGATGTCCTATTAGTCGCTTATCGTTCGCTGATCTTGGACCCATAGCGTTCGACGGTGATTGTATGACGCTAGTAGTATGATTCTTGTTTGGTGTTGTCACTTGTTTGTTCTGATTATAACCATTTTGTTTTTGTGGAGTTTGCATCGATACTGTATTCCGTAGTACATGTATGGTATCTTCCTGCTCTTTTGTTTTCTGTTTTAATTTTTTTGTTTCCTCTTCTAATAGTTTGATTTGAAGATTCGTATGCATTTGTTTCGTTTCGAATTCTTTTCGTTTCTCAATTTCTTTTCGTAATTGTTCTTGTATGTTTTCCACGCGAGAGTTATCTACCACTGCTATGTTATCGATAAATAATAATCGAATGTGAGTTGGATGTGCTTTTCCGAGGCATTTTGGACAACTCTTCTTCTTAGATAACCAGTATTCGATACATTTTTTTCCAAATAAATGTCCACATTGCAGACAACAGACCTATAACGAGTCAGAATAGGATATGTGAACACATACTTGGTGAAGTCCGGTACTAGTCCATGCTTCGAGACAAATTGGGCATTGGTTGTGGTTGCTAGGCTAAATTGTCAGTTCATTAAAATATATATAACTCACTTGCTCGAAAGTATTTACATATACATTCTGTGATGATAGCTTGTCAATAGGTTGCGAGGGTTCTTGCGAATCGGACTGTGCGCATAGGTTACTCTCTTGTTGAGAATTTGTTGATTGGGTATTAGAAGGCGGTGGGGTTGTTATTTCTACAATATCATCGTTATCATCATCTGATAAAATTTCTATCAACTCTTGTTGCGATTTAGATTGTGATGTCGATCGATTCGCTTCTGTGTTTTGTGTTACTGGTTGTGACAAAAATAAATTATCGTGCGGAGGCGTGAGTCGAATCTTTTTGCTTTTTTCTAGTGGCGACGAGCTTTTTCGTTTCGTAGTCATCGGTAATAATGGTTCGTCGTCCCACGAATCATCGCTTTTATAATCAGTTGCATCTTCATTTTCATCTTGCGTCTTGTAGCCATCATCTTCCTGTGAAATAGGGTCCATTGCACATCAGAGAAATAGTCAAGTGAATGTCTGTGGACAAGACAACTTTTAACTTGAATAATTGTAATCTTGCGTGATACTTTTTCGTTAAACGTTTGACAGCAGAGAACCATGTTTCGTTGGCCCACACGAGTACCAGAAGAGATTTTAAGCGACACCAATCGGCTTAATGGCAAAACAATCGTGATAACAGGAGCATCGTATGGTATCGGATTCGAAAGCGTAAAAGCGTTTGCTAAAATGGGAGCAGAAAGAATTATTGTCGCTAGTAGAGATAGGGAGAGTGGTCAAAAAGCAATAGACGCGATTAAACAAGAACCAAACACAGAAAATACAATTATAGAATTTGCACAACTTGACCTGGGCAGCATCGCAAGTACAAAATCGTTCGCAGATGACCTACTCAACAGAGAAGATTTGAAAATCGACTTCATCATCCTCAATGCAGGAACAGCCAAGAGTGGTGTAACAATAGATGGATTCGAGACAACTTTTCAAACCAACCATCTAGGACACTTTATAATCATCAACAAACTCTTTGAAAAGATGTGCAAAGATGGTACTCGCGTCATTGGTATCACATCTTCCATGCATTATGATTGGAAAGAAATTCGCCTCGACAAGGTAAAGACAGATCCAAACTCGTTTGGTGTCCACGGATATGCACATAGTAAACTCTTGAATATACTCATGATCAAAAAACTACAAAAAGAATTCGAACGAGTAGGTACAAAGGCTGTCGCAGTGGTATTAAATCCAGGTATGGTTGGTACACAGATCAGCACTACTGCACCATTTCCACTCAATTATGCCATGCAGTATGTTGTTCTACCATTGTTTGGTCAATATGTCCCTGATGGAGCTATGACCATAATTCACTGTGTAGTTAGTGATGATTTGGTTCCAGGTGCATACTACGAGTTTAATGCTGTTTCAAAAGAATCAGAACCTTCTAAAAATGAACAATTTATGGAGGAAGCTTGGAGAGTAAGCAAAGAGTACGCTCAGCTATAATTAATTTTTATGAAACACTTTCTTAGTAAATAAATGGTACAAATTTTGCTGTCTTTGCAGAATAAATTTCGTATTCTTTCCCATATCGTTCCCTGTTGTGCTTTTGTAGATCAGGTATGCCACCGGTAAAGAAGTCATAAGTGATGAATGAAACTAAAAGGAAAGTCCAAATCAAACTACCACTAACTAAAGCCATACCGGCTCTCCACAAGGTATATCCAAAGTAGTTGACATGTTGAGAAATGGAGAACAATCCACCGGTAAATGGTTTACCTGCATTTGCTTTAATCTTCTTGAACCAAATCCTTTGTAGCTCGCCTCCCGTTTCGAAGATCGATCCCAATGCAAACAAAATAACACCAACGTAGGTTAGTACCCCAATCGAATGTCCATTTCGAAGAGCAATCAACGCACATACTGTCTCGACTAAGCCATTAAATATGACAACTTCTACAAATGTTAGGTGTAGTAATCAGTAGTACGAAAAGCAGATCCGACAGTTAATGTTGTAATGCTGAGGTATACAGCCCAAAAAACTTGTCTCAACGCAGCCACGACAACTACAACTTGTAATATTAGTAACCTATTAGAATCTCGCTTAATAGGTTTTTCATATCCAAATGATCTTTCGTAAAAATTATCTCCTCCTTGCACGTTAATTATTCTGTTTCAACAAACCTGTACTGATGATCCAGAGGACGAATGCTGCTATAATCAAACGAAATGCAACAAACACAGCTCGTCCCGCATAGCTAGGAATTTTACTTACTAGTTGGTTATTCTATGGATGAACGTACCTTCTGTCGAGTGCAGGCATCTATTAGTTTCTTTATGAATTATTTCACGTCGTGATTGCGGACGTACTATCTTTAAACTGATTACAAGGTCAAAGTTAATTACAGCAAAGCAATCATTTCATAGAGTAGGTTTCATAGGAGCATAGCAATGTGCTTGGAGCTGTTAGGTTAGCTAGGTTCAATTCAACGCATCTAATACCCAACGTATTATTAACTCGTTTTGGTAAATTCTCCGGCAGAATCAAACTTTTGAACCAGAGGGTCATGTACGTATCTACCCTCACACCCTTGTACACTCTCCTGAGTCTGAGTGTGACAGGAGCATGTTTATTCAACGCGTATGTGGTTCAAAGTGATTACGATTTGCATGCAGCCATAACGTACATTTTCGCATCACGGGTTTCACTCATCGTAAGCGTACCACTTGTTATATTAATTGCATAGATCATTGCGCACCTGTTATATGTATTATTATTTGTGTTAGGAGGTTCTGGAATGGCATTCTTTATTGGAAAGATAAGAAAAAAAGAATTCGAGGTATGTTGAACAATATGGAACTAACATGATAGAAATTTCAAGAACGAATGGTTCAGTACAGCGCAGTTAATTTGTTATTCGTGTTTTACGTGATGAACTCGTCGACATTATATTCCACTCTAACGTGGATCACATGGTTCACAGCAATTGGATTCTTCAAAGTCTTTTCTATTATTGCAAAAGAAAGAAGTCGATACGTATGTTTGCCTTTTTCATACTCACAAATAGTACATGTCTTCACTAGTGAATGATAACTCTCGCCATAAGAAACTATTTGGATTACTCGTTGTTATCATTGTAGCAGATTTGTTGATTGCAGGACTAGGTGTATTGCACTTTTATGGAGCGGGAATAGGATTCGTTCTACTATCACTGTACGAGTGTTGGATTTTGCTTATCGAAACTGTACAAACACTTATCAAATACGGAGTATACTTGTACTATGATTATTTTGGAGCTAGTTTGGAAACAGCATGGGAAGGACGACATGAGTTTTGTTACTTTACAGAATTTGCGTTGGAATGCGTTCGGCTGATCAGCATGATGTCACATTACGTTCATATTTGGGTCGTTGATGGATTCTCGCTATCAATCATTGATTTGGCATTGTTTATGCTTGCCAACTCTGCATTTAATGAATTGCGTGGCCATCTACACCGATTGTACGAGTATTGGATAGTTAGAGAAACCATCAATAACACCTACCCAACTGCAACTGAAGAAGAACTAAAAGAACAAGAAACATGTTCGATATGTTATGAAACCATGTCAAAAGGAGGACAAGCTAAAAAAATCAAGTGTGGACACATCTATCACTTGATTTGCATCAAACAATGGATGCAACAATCTAATACGTGCCCTGTATGCCGAGAACCTCTTCTAAAGAAGGGAGAGAACGAAGAAGAAGACGAAAATCATCATCACCACGGCAACCCAGAACTAAGAAGACGCACGAGAAACCAAACAAGTTCGTGGACCTCTTGGTTCCCATTTTCTGTAGAATTACTAGAGCAACCAGACACAACGTTACGCGCTCCGACGCCAGAAACTGGTGATACGGATGTAGCACGGCAACCACTGATATCGCATAGACATCAGTTGCGCAGAAGACAATAATTGTATAATAGGACAGGACTTTTAATTTAAATTAATTTTTGTGAACTCTTCACTTTTCTTGTTTTAAGTAAACCCAGCAAGACGAGTTGCCGATTTATCGTGAAGACTATCCATTTGATGACATAGAATGCACAAATGTATTGTACCGCTGCAAACTTTGTGATTTCGAAGAAACCTGGCTTGTAGAAGAGCGACTGCGCAGGAACAGTAATTTCGATATTCAGAGTAAATGGATCTCCATATCCTTCTTTCCATACAACATTGTCTACTTGTAGCTGAGCATACACTGCTCTTTTGTTTTTCCGCAGCACATCATCTGCATTCAATTGTTCAAGACTGTTGACTTGTGTTAGATCTAGTAGTGTTGTATTGAATTGCGAAGCTGTATACGAGTCCTGGATAACACCATCTTGATGTAGTTTTAAAGTGGCAAACACTGTTGCTGATTTTGCTGGAGCTGCAGCATCAATAGATACATGTGCAACTGATTCAAAGACAAGAGATTTGTATGTCTGTTATGTTAGTATTACTTCTACACCACTTACTGATAAGTATAAATAGAAAAAGAGCATTGCACTAACACCTCGTGTTGGCTGACTGGCGCTTTGAGGAAATAGAAATTGGAATTTCAAGTTATCGGGGCTTAATTGTTGGTAGTTTGAGGGGTCGTTCGAGTTGGTAAAATCTGTTTTCATGACAGGCGTAACTAACTTGTCGCCAAGTAAGTTATTAACATTAGTGTTAGTAGTCCAAATTCGATCAGAATCAACAGTATTTGATTTGATTTTGAGTACAGCTTTCATAGGAAAGAATATTCGAGGTCGCTCAATAAAAAACTCTTGCTTCCGATAAAAATCTAGTTGTCAATATAGCTAACTAGAACTCATACTCCCCGTTGTGATGCCGTATATGAACGGTACAACAATAACGATCAAGCAACATAATAAAAATACAATGACTGTCACAGGTGATCCATAGTGGTTGTACCTAACAGTCACTGGTTCTTCCAGCACAACAACCATGTTTTTGGCGGTAAACGCAACAGCAAATTGATTAGTCCAACTGGTATCAAGAAGATTCATGTTCGACAGGTCCACACAGCATCTCGAATATCATTTCCCTTCTATTTTTACGATAGATGTGTCATGAAAGTTTTGGACAGTCTTTGGCATGGATTTTCATTGTATTACTCGAACTATTGTGATCTCTACCAGTGCGGATTCCGCTTGTTAACCAATGTTCCACCGGCAGTGAGCGGAGAAGCGTAAAAATTCACATTTTAATCAGCAAAAGATCCAACTTAGAACAACCTAATTATAGTTTCATTGAAAGATCTACAATCCAAGCAAAAAATAACAACATACTGAACATGCCACCATCTGTTACTGACACGGCAACAATACAACATGAGGTCAGCAAAAAAGACTTGAAATTTAAGCATGACCCCGATGAACCGCTAATGAAGACAGTCAGTGCCTCATTTAACCGACTAACTTTTTAGATTAACAAGATACCGCCCGAACAGTATCAAGAGTGGGTGCACAAACCTCGATTTTACAGCAAGAGTTTATATCTATTCGCACAAAGTGGATTTTTCGAATTCAACTCCCATACAAAATGGTACTTTGTACCGATTGCATGGATACCTATTGTTCTGTATCATTTTTATTACGCGTACACAAAGAATACAATTAGCGCAGTGCAATGGCCAATAATTATGCTTGCGGGATATCTAACCTGGGGTCTTTTAGAATATTCTTTGCACTGCTGGGCGTTCCATGTAAACACCAGCTCTGTACTATGGAACAAACTACACTTTATCATGCATGGCATTCATCATTATGCACCGGCAGATCCCGATAGATTGGTATTCCCACCCATACCAGGGATTTTATTCGTTTACATTCCCTTATCAACACTAGTATCGTACATCATCACTAACCCGACCGCCTTCCACTTGTATTGTGCCAGTGCCACCATTGGCTACATTATGTATGATATGATACACTTTTACTTGCACCATGGCAAGAACTTTGTGGGACCATTCAAGTATTTGAAAGCATGTCACAACCATCACCATTTCTTCCCAAATGGAGAACAACACAACTATGGAATCTCATTTGCTGGAAAGTTGGTCGATTTTATTATGGGTACTGACCATTTCCCAACGAAAACAGTTCCATCAAATTCTACAGCTTAATAAACAAATTTTAATGTCTTAGATAAAGTACATTGGCTTGCTTGGAGGGGCAAGTAGTGAATGGTCAAATGGAACTTCTTTGAAAATCTTAAAGTCGCGGTTCAAGTTGTCATCGAATGCCAAAATGGAAGCCAAATTGCCACAACGGTAGCAATAGTTTGGCGCACTCCATACAGTGACCAAATTTTGATCGATAAAATGATACTTGTAACCTTCTTGAACAAGTTGATGAGCTCTACAAATCAAATCCAACGAGTTCAAATGATTAAACTCGGTCGTTACACGTGAGCCGAACAACCAACCCGCACCACGAGGGGAGACTGCCCATGTTTCGATATTTTCTGGATCGGACCACATCAAGTCACAAAACGGCCCTTCGTGAGGAATTTCTTGCCTACGGTCAATAGTTCGTATTTGATCCAACGTCCTAACGTCTGGTGACAATCCACCATGAACGCACAAAACTCTTCCGTCGATAATGGCGGCCACGTTGAAGCAATCAAAAACTTCGCAGCAATATTTCCACGCGTTGGCATTTCCATACTTGCGTTGACACTCGTCATAAAAACCATAGATTTGAGTAATCTGTCTGGACTCGTGATTGCCACGTAAAAGTGTCATATGCTGTGGATAGCGTGCTTTTAGCAGTAATAAATATGTCAGTGTTTCTAAAGAATTGTAGCCTCTGTCGACAAAGTCTCCCATAAAAATGTACCGTGTATCTGGGACCTCTCCTCCTGTTTTAAAAAGTTCTAAAAGATCATGAAATTGTCCATGAATATCTCCACAAACTGTAACAGCACTAGACACTGGCTGAACATTGCTCTCCTCAATTAAAATACTTTTAACCTAAATAAAATAAGA
>JAESGV010000215.1_pt1 | contig 30874 bp, 8 predicted proteins | sample 9269781 | NCBI WGS metagenome assembly JAESGV01 (sample SAMN15741586, study PRJNA653496) | algae metagenome | isolation source: Tildeniella torsiva UHER 1998/13D and co-occurring heterotrophs from... | place: Slovakia: Slovak Paradise National Park, Hrabusice, Kosice Region | collected 2000-01-01
ACTTGGAAAAGCATGCTGGTGACGAACAAGTCATTGTCGAACAATCTTTGAACAACAAGTTTGGATTCGTCGAAAAGACATGGAGTCGCAAATTGAGAATGACTATGAGAGAGTTCTTGAAGCTATACAAGGAAAAGGATCCAGATGGTTTCCAATACTACCAATCTACCAAGGTTTGGCCAAAACTCAGAAAGGACTACATTATCCAAGACTATGCTCCATGCTTGAATCAAAGCAACCTTCCTTACTATCATCACTTTGGTATTTGGTTCGGATATGGTGGACAAAACTCACTCATCCACAACGATCCTGAGGACAACTTTTTGAACATTCTTGACGGATACAAACGTCTAATCATGTACAAGCCAGACGAAGGTGATAACTTGTACGAAGATAGACGCGCTGAAGCTCGCACTAGTGAAGTCAACATTGCAGATCCAGATTACGAAAAGTTCCCATTGTTCAAGAACGTTCAACCATATGAAGTCATTGTAGGTCCCGGTGACGTTCTCTTCATTCCAGCATATTGGTTCCATCAAGTTGAAAGTAGCTGCCGTCATCTGGCATTCAACTTGTTCTTTGATATTCATAACAACATGGGTATCTTGGACCGCGAACGTGCCAAGATGAAGAACCCAGATGTAGACCTTGACCCTAAGAGTGTCGATTTGGTCAAGATGTTGATGGAGAATCCATCACAATGCGAACTAGCTAACGAGCTAAAAGCAGAAATCCAAGCAAAGAAGCAATAATAGGAATGTAATATAATATAATTATTAGTTTTGAATCAACATTCTTAACAAGTCAAATAAAGAGCACCTTTAATAAGGTTAGAACCAACTGAACAGCCGAGTCTTCAAGTAGATTTCCTCATATGCCTTCTACAGAAACTACTCGACAATATTCTCTTCTAGATCGTATAGTTCTATTCCATCTTCTTCAAATTGAACAACTTCATCTTCGTCAATCTCATTTTCTGAAGTTATTACTGACATTTCATGGAACGATGTCCGTCTGCATTGTGGTTTTACTGGTGATAGGTGAAGCCCATTAGATTGTGTTCGTGGATTCTCCATAAGGTTTGGGTCAAGTTGAATCATACCTGAAGCACGACGTTGATGAAAAGAGCGAATTGGGTTGTCTAGTGAAGACGACATTGTTCTTACCAATGGAATGGGTGCTCTTGGTGCTTCAAATGAATTTCGTGGATTTGTAGTAACATTCTTTCTAATGAACGTATGGTCAGCTGAAGGTATTGTTTTTGCTAACGATGTCATTGCTGCAGAATTGAAGTTGGTAAGACAACCGTAGTCGATTTTCAACGCGTTTATCTCAGATGCTGGTATCTCATTTTTGGATTTAAGAACGTACACTTTGGGAATTTTACAGCATATAGCATTCAGTGATGGTAAGCATCATCGTGTAATGTTGCTCTTAATAAAAACTGTGTTGTAATTTCGACCTGGAAAAACAATGCAAGCATTCAGACCAAGACGCTTCATTCGACATGCAGCAACGTTTTTATACGGCTCCAAAGACGGTGGTAGAAATGTGTTCCAGAAGATGTTCTTTGGAGGAACAGTGGCGAGTTTCGGCACCTATGTTATCGTTAATATTCATAACCGCTACAATATGGACGACCCAAACAAAAATCATGGGAAAATAATGTACAAATACCTGACACAACCATTCATTACACCATTTGTAACGTTTGTCGAAGGTCACGTTCGATTATTAGAATTTGCTTATGTTCTCTCAACGATATACACCGATTATTTTCTACTGGACCACGTTGTGAATCTGCAACACAAATCTGAAGCAACAGGAAAGACAATACAGCAATTAAAAGAAGAGGTTCACACGAAAAGTGCAGAAAAACTCGTGAAACTGTTCAGAAAACACGGAGGTATCTACATGGCGCTTGGCAGACAATTAGAAACTATGCGTGGCAATATTCCTGATGAGTACTGTGACATGATGAAAAAACTGCAAGACAAAGCACCGTACATGCAACTGAGTGAGCTTGAGGGCATCTTTTTAGCAGAGTTTGGGAAACCTATTCAAGAACTATTTGCAGAGTTTGATATTGTACCAATAGCCAGTGCAAACATTGCACAAGTTCACTGGGCACGTTTACTCGATACCAAAGAAGAAGTTGCTGTCAAGGTGCAGTACCCAAAGATTAGCAAGTACTTACGTGGTGACTTGAAAGCGTACCAACTTGGAATGTATTTGTTGGGAAACATTTACGACAATATCGTGTTTGATAAGTCGTTTGAGCAACAGTTGACACTTGAACTTGATTTTCAAAATGAAGTTAAAAATAACAAGAGAATGCAAGACAATTTTGCTGAATGGTCAGAAGTTCATATTCCAAAAGTTATTGATGACATGTCTAGAAATCGTATTTTAACGATGGAATACATTAATGGTGTTAGAGTGAATAACAAACGAGGAATGATCCAACGTGGAATCGATCCTGAAGAAGTGTGTAATATATTGTTTGAATCCTATGCGGAGATGATTTTTAGAAATGGATTTGTACATGGTGATCCACACGAGTCAAATCTTATGGTGAGAAAGAGCAAAGAGGGTTTTACACAAGTTGTTTTCCTTGACCATGCGCTATATTACCAACTATCACCAGGATTTTGTACAGAATTTTCAAATTTATGTTTTGCAGTAGATGAGGGAGACGATAGTGAAGCTACAGTAGAGTTTTGCAAAAAACATAACATTTCGAATCATGATATTTTTATTGATGCAATCAAGAATAACAAAGATATTTATGCTGCTGATCCAAACACGTCAAAAGAAATCTTTTTAATTCAAAGATGTGATCGTTTGTTGCACAAGATTAGTAATGACTTGGGAATAACACCTGTGGATCAGTTTACGATCTATGCTCGTGTTGCAAAGAGCGTAGTTGAAGCGTTGGAAAACAAAGTTGAAGTTCAAGATGTCGTACCAAAGAGAAGATGGTTTGCAGAGCTACTTGCAAAAGTGAGACTGTTCTTTGCTCGATTGTATGTGTTTATCATTGAGAAGATCTTTGGAGTAGCTCAAACAGAATCTGCTTGACCAAAATAAAAAACCAAAATGACGATGTGTGGATTGTTTGGTTGATGTCTCTAAACTTCCATGCTTGTTACCTGTAACGGCTCGATTCGCGAGGTTGACTGCTGACTAATCTGGGTGACAGCGGACAGCACGATATCACAAACTGTTACAGACCATGTCTTCTGAGTCCAAAGACTCTGTCGGCAATGACAAAGAAGCGATGAATAGGCGGTTAGAAAACATAAACCAAGATATAGATCGCATGAAAAGAGGAGGAACAAAATCCCAAACAAAAAAGACAGTCGTAACTTCAAATAAGAACATTTTTATCCAAACCGTAACACCAAATTTTGGTGCATTGACTGGCGGTACAGTGGTGCGTATTGCATTCTCAGACCCGATAACAGAAGTCACTTCTGTGTTCCAGGTTACGTTTGTATGCAATGTCATAGGAGTACCTCCAGTTGTGTGGAGTGTGACAGTTCCGTACAATCAACTACTCGAGAACCAGATAATACAATTCACAACACCCGACCTCAAAACACTATTACAGCAAGAACATGACATCGACACAGCAGACCTACAACGGGATGTTGTCGCGCACATCAAAATCATCGATATTGTTCACAGCGACACTTGTTTTAAACCTGCTCAAAACGCTCCAGTTATCAATATTGGAGATGAGAAACCAGAGGATATTTTAACATATACATACCAGTGGTTATCGCCATTGTCTCGTTATGATGTAGAAAAAGTTTGCACAGAGGTTAAGAGTTGCTCTTCACAAGAAGCTTCCGATTTACTATTCAACGCACTTTATCGTGCATTCGCAAGTGGACAATTAGAACAGAGCAAGACGTTAATATCAGTTGGTTCGAGTTTGAAAGATATAAATATTTTCGACGTATTGATGCGGGCGGATCCAAAGAGTAACAAAACACCAATACAAATAGGACTTCATTTTAGTCGACATGACTTTATCAAGTCCATGTTAGACTATTTGAAGAAAGAATCAGATCGTTTGGACGAGGACGAAACACAAGAGGATCTTTTAACGGCATCTGAAGTCGATGACGAAACGAGTGACAACTCACAATCTTCAGGTGGAAAGAAGGCTCCAAGAAAACGATTAGGATCACTACGTTCCAGACAAAAGAATGCAAGACCATCTATTGATTCTGTATTTGCGAGTCCAACTGGAAAACAAGTACCAAATCTTACTGCAGATGTTTTATCAGATGGTTCGCTAACAGATAGAGAAAGAGAAGATATTATTACATTTACTAGTGATACCATTGAAGGTATTCCAACAATAGAAGAGTATGAAGAAGCATCACTCAATGAATTGGAAGAGTTTGATGAGGAAGATGACGATACTGCAAATGACGACGATACAGAAGAATTGTTACCAGAAAGTGATGAAGATCCACTTGGTATCGGAGATAGTCTAGATCCTGATATGAGTGAAAATATTTCACTTGAAGGACTTCTCAATGATGAAGTACAACGACAAACGTCAAGAAAGAGTCGAGCATTATCGATCATATCATTGGCACGTAGAGAAGGCGTAGAAAGCGTCGATCAAGAGCAAGTCGCACAAGCGCAACGACAAGCAGTCGATAGAAAATACGATTTGGATATGTGGAGAGAACGATTCAACAATCCAGACCTTCATCAAGATCCTTTGCTATTCCCACAAATCGAAGAGACAGATATGCTATCTCCACGTTCGGACAGTCCTCAAGCGTCAAACTCTCCACCAAGTATGCTTGGAAGAAAAGAATCGTTCACAGTTGACAAACGATCAAAAGTCAAGGACATCAAGGAGGGAAAGAAGATTACTTTTGGTGAAGATGAAGTTTTGAATTCACCAAAAACACAAACACCAAGTGCAAAAGCAGAATGCAATGTCGTTCATCAATCAAACTTTTTCAAGACAAGTGTCTATTTTGAAATCGATGACGACAAAAGAATGGACTTTAATGAAGAAGCGTTGAACATGACTCACATGTATGAGAGAAGAGAATCATCGTTACCATTCCACGTTAGACAATGTTTGAGATTCATGAGTGGAGATGTACTTGTCAAGACCGATCTACAATCACAATTTTTGACGTTACTCAAGCAAAGAAAGACACATGAAGCACAAAGCAAATCAACAACATTACCTGCTATTCCGTACGATGTCAACTCGAATCATACTTTTGAAGTAGATATGAAATCGAAACCTACACCAGTACAGAATACACAAGTTGATTCCGTTTCAACGATTTCCACACATAGTGGTCCACATATTGAAAAGATCAAAGCACATGAATCCATGCATATGGATTCACACTTTGTCATGAACTCGTTCGAAGCGACGTTCCCAGTCTCTCAACAACTCAAGGAACTCGGAATTGAATCTAGTAGCCAAGATTTACTACTATCACAATTTAGTTGGAACGATGAAAACCTAGATGCTCGCCGTAAGCTACTCTTTGAACACTGTGCTATCAATTTTGGCAATTTTGAAGATGTGAAAAAGTCTGAGCAGTCAGGAGAGTCAAAGGGTTACGGTTTAAATGATTGCTTACTAGAGGACGTGTACATTACTGTATCACTAATGGAACGTCAAATGGTACAAAATGGCAAGTTTAGACGCATAAGTGAGAATTTCCATTACAAGAGATCGGCCAAAGGTGGCCTAAATGCTGAGGAATTACACAAGGAACAATTAAGTGATTCGCTCAAAGATTCCGTACTGAAGGGAAGAGAAGGCAGTATGCGAATCAAAGTGAGCAGAAGAAGCATGCGTTTGTTAATTACTCCTAGTACCGATTTTAACAATTTACATGCAGATGATCATACAAACAAGGATTCACATACACCACTGTCACCCATTCAAGATGAAGATGATGATTCTGATGAAGAGAGCAGATCTTTTGTCGTCAATGGAGACGATGTCGTTACTCATGGCAAAGATGATGACACAGCAGAGTACAGTCGTGCTCAAAGACGTGCCATGTTCACTGTCAATAGTAACGGTTTAGATAGCTCTCAACCTATGAGTCTTCAGTACGAGAATTTGTTCGTCTTGTTCAAGGTTTACCGCAAGTGGGTTGGTGAGCAAGCAGAAGCGTTGAATGACTTGTACACAAGGAAGGAGAAATGTAGAGACAAAGATGTCAAGCAAGTGTACGCTAAGGCGGCAAAAATTTCAGAATCGATGCCAAGTACGTACTCTGCGTTTGCGTGGACGGCTGTACCTCTAGTTGAGTGTTTCAAAACACCAACGTTCAAGACAAAGGTTAAAGAGGTGTATCTATTACCTGCAAAGCCTGGCGCTATGAATGATGCTTTCCTCATGCAAATGTGGATGGCTACTCACCATGCAGCAGCCAATGCAGGAAACGCTTCTAGTGGTGATGAAGATAGCGACGAAGAGGTTGACTTACCACCTCCACCAACAGTAGTTGATAGAATCGGAACTACTATCGGATCAACTATTTTACCAACTAACCAACCTGTTGTGATCACTGGTGTTTCAAACGAAGCGGTAATAGCGGCCAAGAAACTAAAAGTCATCAACTCGTGTCAATTCGAATTCAAGATGCGTAGGCTGAACAACTTGACATCTGTGCCAAGACCGTTCATGCCACATACAAACGAACTTGTCATCAAAGTTGATAACAAGCACTTACCAGTGTCAGTAGTAAGCAATATGCAATTTGAGCGCCAAGACAAGCTCATCCTAGATTTAAGTAACGTTTGTTACGTGTACCCACTCGCCGCTTCCATTAGTGGAAAGAGAGACATTAAGAACATTCAAATTGTTTGTAATTTGCGTGAACGAGATGATGAACTATTAGCTAGTGGTAGTCACAACCTAAGATGCTTCCATAGACCATTCTGCAACAATCCACATCAGTTGGTAAGAAGAGCATACTCTGAAGTATCATACAAGACTCGTACTCCAGAGTTTACTGATGAGTGGAGACTCAAGTTGCCATCTAAACTTGATAACCATCACTTATTCTTCAAGATTTATGAAATCGAGCACAAAGAGAACAACATTCTCAAGAACGCGATTCAAAATCCAAAAGATTTGAAATCGTTGATAGGTTATGCGTTCATCAAGTTAACAGCAGATGGCAAATTGGAACATGGTGTTAGACAAATCAACATTTACTCCAAGTTACCCGACAAACACTATTTGACAGTAACAAACCAATCGACATCTACTCGTGGTTCAACAGGACAGTTTGTTCCAATTGACGGAGCGTTCCTCAAGATTGAAATTGTTCCTACTTGTATTTCCATTCCACAAGGACCTGCATTTGGTGGAAGTGCCGCAAATCCATTCAACGATTTTATCGCGTTGATGAACAAGTATGAGCGATCCCTAATGGGCGGAATTGACGCACAAACACTACAAAAAGCAACACATAATTTACACAAGATTCCAGAACAGTTGCACGTGTACGCTCCAATGATTTTCAACTACTTGTTGGATCTAATCGATCATCCCGAAGTTCCAATGCCAACCAAAGTTCATGCACTACGAATTACCGTCATGATGGTCGAAAAATACAGAAGAGAATACTTTGCACATGTAACTTCAGGTTATTTGAAATACCATTTGCAACATGGTGCTCATGAGCAAGAACACAGTCGCAAATCATTCTTGGCTCACAATTTGATTCTCACATTCCAAAATATGTACTCAAGACAAGAACGTGCATCAAACGGAGCAATAGAGGAGCACTTGTTGCGTAACGGATCGGCAATCTTTTCAATGATACTCAAGAGTATGTTATTGAAACAAGAAACAGCAGCCATTGACAAAGAGGAGGCATTCTCATCGCAATTCATGACTGATTTGGAAACTTTCCTATGTAGAGTTTGTGTACTACAAGTATTGCGAAGACAACTCTTGTTCGGTATCAAACGTAACCGAGATGATCAACAAGCACAACGTGCTTCTGTACGCATGGCAAATAACTCTGCGGAACTACTAGCAATATCAAACCTCGTTACAGGTAGTCCAACTACAAGTCAAACCAATCTTATGGTCACTGATTCTCAACATTTCTCACCATCTATTGGTAGACTTTCTCGTTGGTTGCTATCGTTCAACACTACGATTGCAAGTTTCTTCAAATACTTGTTCTGCATGCTAGATAAAGCAGACGTCATGAGACTTGCAGTCAAGTATGTTGAGGCGCTCTCACAACAAGCCCAAGTGTTGAAGACTCTCATTAGTCAAGTTCTTCCATCAAGCAGAAACAAGGATTCTCACATTCAACAAGCAACCAAGTCAGATGTTGCTGCATTGAAACCTATCCGTCACATGTTTGTAGATATGCAGTTAATGTTCTTCCAAGAGCTTTTCACATACCATAACAACTTCCAATTGTTCTTACCAAGAAAAGTAGAAGAAGAACTCAAGTCACTCAAGTCTGGAATACGCGATCTAGACGGTCACTACATGTATTCTGCCTTCTTAGACGTAATCACAAAGTGTTTGACCAGTGACGAGAAAGAAGTCAGAATGAAAGCCATTACCATGTTCCGTGCCATATATCAACAATTGAAATCGGACGTGGAGACAACAGTCGAAAACCAAAAGATTGACATGAATTTGGCTAAGAAACGTTTGTACGACATGCATTTTGAATTTGTCGTCAAACTATTAGGAGTACTAAGCGAGTGGAAAGCCAATTGCGATCGGGAAAGAAAACAAATGACCCGTGAACTTACGGATCACAAACGCAAACAACAACAGAATCGTGTTGAAATGTCCATCAAAAAAGAGCAAGTACAAGATTTGTTAACTAAACAAAAACGCGACCAAAAGAAGACTGGTGGAGAAATCCGTTTGAATATGGAAATAAGAAATCTTGACATCAAGCAAACGCAACTTGATTTACTGGTTGATGATGGTGAAGTTAAACTTGAAAGAGCAAATGAGCAAGCACGTGAGGAAAAGAGACAATTACTTGTTTGTGTTGTCGATATCCTCAGTAACATGGATCAACGATTGTTGAATGAATGGATTCAAGTCCGCAAGAACAATGTCGCAAGAGAAGTCATGGTCTCACCAAGACGTACTCCAACAACTACTGGCGATGAAGAAAACGAAACTGAAAGCGAAGATTTAGTTCGCTTCTGTCTATGTTTACAATTGTGCGCCAATGCGTTCGAGTATCGCGGAAATGATGCACTAACAAGCTTCTATGATGGTCACTACGACAAGACACAAAAAGCACTTCAAAAACTACAAGCAGAGCAAGAACTCAAACTTCAGCGCTCGGCAAGTAACAGAGCTGTGAAAAATGACGCTGTCCGCAAGAGAAAAGACGTCAGTATGAAGAACTTCTTAAGTGAGGTTAATCAGCAACGACCACAAGAACCAAAGAAAGGTATCGTGAACAAGATCACAGCATTCTTGCCAGGAGGTCTAGGAGGCAGAAGACCTAGCGTTATGGACACCAGACCAACAGTGGGAACACCACCTTCCAGTGCAACACAAGCACTTTCTGCTTTGGGAGGTCGTGCCAACCAAAGTATCAACAACCCATCGACACCAACAAACGCTACTCACATTAGACATCAATCAAGTATGTCTGCTCTAGATTTGGACAAGATGCAATATAATGTTGATCGTGTACTTCACGAAAAAGCATTCTCGATTGAAATCAGTTTCCTAGTTTTTAAAGTTCTCATCCAATTGGTTCCAGAACGAGAACAATTAACCGATGAATACAATGAAGATTACGATCCTGATAGCGATACGGAGCCATTGACGTTAACACCACTCATTGAGAATATTGTGCGTACACTACTCAACTTTTTGCACACGAACCAATCAGATGTTGTTCACAGTACTGTATTGTGCTACATGAGATATTTTATGAGATGGTATCATCGCATCTTGTTCCATTCTGATGCCGATTTGACTGTTAGACACATGGAAGGTAAACCAGAGTATGGACCAGTTCTATGCGAAGCAATGATGGCATTATGTAACTCACATTTGCCTTCAATTCGTGCGTACGCAGCAGGAGCACTGTACCTACTCATTCGATTCAATTTCTTCTTGAATGGAAGAGCTCCTCAAGTCATGGCCACATTGGCACTCAGTAGAACATTGAACGCACACAAACCAGTTGGCGATCGATTATACAACGCTATAGAATGGATGGTCAAAATGTCAGTTCACGATTTTGAAAAGAAACAACAAAAGGCATTAGATGAAATCGTTTCCGTAAGTACACCAAGTACAGGTGGTGTGAACAAGTTCTTATCTAATTTGGCTCAAGATGTGAAACGACGCGAGCATGAAAAGATCACCGAACTTTATAGTCAATTTGCACGTGAGATGGAACCATTGGGTCAAACTTTGAAGAACCTTCTTCGTGACACAATCGCCGTGAACGAAACCATGCTAAACAGAGACCCACACAAGACAGAAGATTTGTTCTACCGTATTTCGAGATTGTACATTCGAATTCCAGAACTGCAGTTCAATTGGTTGCAACAATTGGCACAATACCACAAGCAAAACCAAAACTATCCAGAAGCTGCTCAATGTTTCTACAGAATTATCGCTTTGGCGTTTGACCAAATGCGACACTCTGGAAATCACTCAGTACTCAAGTTCTTACCATTAGAGCGTTTCTATGGTCTTTCTGATGATATCAAGCCATACGTAGCGGATGTACACGATGTTGTATCTTTCAATCGTGCCAAAGTACAACAAACTAGATCAGCAAATATTTTGAGTCGCAATACAGGTATCACTGCAGCACCAGGAACATCGCAGTTCACGGAACGTGGAATTGTTGACCTACTCAACACTACAATTGACTTATTAGAGTTAGCAGAGTTCTACGAACACGCGATCGTGTTACTGGAAATGTTAGTACCTATCTACACACGATATGACGATTTGGATAAACTTTCAGAAACTCATGGAAGAATTCAAGCATGTATGCAAATGACAGCCAAGACACTCAAGGAAAAATCTCGTTTGCATTCTGTATTCTATCGTATTGGTTTGTTTGGCTTTGGTGACGACGATGAAGCCACTGATGAAGCGTCTGATATCAACTCTCCAAAATCATCAGATCTTACAAGTGAAGTGTCCGAAGAGCTATCACCACGTGCTGGTTCCTATGGATTCATTTACAAAATGCCAAAATTGTTCAAGTTACCAAAGATGAAGACATATGTGAAAGAAAAATACGGAGAAGATGTAGAACTCATTCTTTCCACGAAAAAGATCAATGTTAACGATTTGGTACTCACTGGTGATAATCGAAAACGTTATGTTCAATTGAGTGGTGTCAAAGCGTATATTCCAGAAGAACATTATGACTCGTTCGCAAATACATTGACTCATAGAAATGAAACTCAAGTAACAAATCTAGGATCATTTATCAATAAGGAAGATGATGAAAAGAATGTCTATTTACAGAAAACTTCATTTGAAAAGACTGGACTCAACATTAGTCGATTCTATTTTGAAGTCGCGTTCAGTAAAACTGGAAAGAAACTAGATCCAACAAACCCAGCAGAAGTGTACAAAAAGAAGACTATTATCACTATCAAGGATCATTTCCCATTTGTAAAAACAAGATCGCCTATTGTTACAGAACAAGATATCATACTTACTCCCATTGAAACGGCCATTGAGAATATCATGGAACAAGTTGCAAAATTGGAAGAAGTAACAGGTGCTGCCATGGCAAGTGTTCCTCACCAAACGACACAACAAACTGGAGTTACAGTCACAGATACTAGTACACCAGTAGGTGGACGAGACAGTACTTCACTACTGGCATCGTTCACTTCCAAGGGAGAGAGCGAGACACTAAGTCCACAATCACAAAATGCACAAATTAACGTTGGTATTAACGCAGAGTTGGTTGACTTGCAGACACTACAAATGGTTCTTCAAGGATCAGTTAGTGCAGGTGTAAATGGAGGTCCAAGTAAGATCGTAGAAGCCTTTTTGAGAAGAGAAGAACGAGCCAAGTACAAGAGACAACATTTGAAATTCTTGAACGAGAGATGTCACGCGTTTTTGACATTGTGCGAGAGATCGTTGAAATTCCATGGATCGTGGTGTAAACAATCACAAAAACCATTCCATGCAGAGTTAGAAAAGGGATTCGCAAACATCAAGGAACTATTTGCCAAACATTTGTTACCAATAGATCGTCATGGCAACACTATCTTCTCTACTGCCACTCCAAGTAGAACTAAGTTATCTAAGAGTACCTCGAAACTCGATTTGGTAAGAGAAGTTCAAAAGCAGCTACCGGTGGCGTCACCAACACAAGGAAATGCAAAACCAAGACAAAGGTTCAATACGTTGTTGATGAGCATTAGAATGTCAAACTTGATTCCAGATGAAGCAACTGCACCGCCGACAAGCCAAAATACACCAGACAACACTGCATAAAAACTGTCATTTACACGTCAAGTTATTGGTATTGTCTCAGATATAAAGGAGGCTAGAGCCCTGCTTCCAGTTCTTCCTCGTCTTGCAAACGAACATGACTCTTACCATCAAAACGTTCTCTTAACCCGAGTAATCCATCCTTGATTGCATCGTAAATGCCAAAGAACTTGGGAGAATCAAATAACAGGTAGATAACAAATGGATACAGCAACAGACTAGCAAAGTCCACGATTGGTCCCTTCATCATAGCGAGGAACAAACCCATTTTTCCTGGCGCTGCGTTCTCTACAGCCACGATCACCATCCAACAAATATAGTGCATAAACAATACCATAATAATAATCATAAACTTGGTAAACCTGAGTTTCAAAAAATAAACCTCATTACTCTCACTCTTCTTGAGCACAAAGAGCATGCTCATTCCGTACAACAGGAACCCAAAAATAATGAACAAAAAGTACGCAGCCGCAAAACATATTTCGCAGATGAAAACCCATGATCTGTAATCTTTCAGAACATCGTATAAAATAGCAGAAACGATACACATGAGTACTACACTCGCGTAGAGAAATCCTAGAACAAATTTGTTCCCAAGGTTCATCTTATCGTCCATGTATTCAGTGCTGTGGCAAATGTGAGACCAGAGCACTAGCAGAGCAAAGAAACCCATGGCTGTACTTGCTCCAGCAGCAATGCGGAACACACCATGCCAATTATAAAATGCAATTTGAGTAGTCTTAAAATCGGCACTATCTTCTACAATGATCAACGCTATACCCAATGTCATGAATAACACGCATTGTAGCTTCACATCAGCAAATAGTTCATAGATGAAATGAGGAATGGATGTGATTTCCTTAATGTTTGTCTTGGCGTGATGATTGATACTTGGTATCCACAACAAGATGAGCATTCCGATTAGTAGAGTTACTCTTGCAATATAATCCATGATAGGCCATGCACCGTATCTAAATGGATTCCAAAACCATACGTAAGAATCGCATTTTGTTCCCCAAAGATTCCATGAGGAGCAGTAAATGTTGTATGGATATTCTTCACGATTTTCCTCTCCTACATCATCTTTGTACTTGTTTCGCTGACGAGTCAAATACAAGAAATCCGTCAAGTTATTCTCGGGCGCTCTTCCAATCATGTCTGTACGTCCTTGAGCATTGTACCAATCCAAATATTTATGATGAACTTTGGCTAAAATAGTTGGATTTTCTTCTGTGTTCTTGTCATCGTTTCCGACATAGCGACTGTGTTTCCAAAAGTATGGTAACTTATGATCCTCTACAAGTGCCAATAATTCATCGCGATAGTCATGATAACAGTAGTAGCAATAGTTTCGAATGTCAAACAGTGGAGCCCACCAGGTTGCTTTGTAGGCGCTTTGAAATCCATTGAAAGTTGTAGGTCTATACTGGATTGTACTGTTTGGTGTTTGAATCAATTTGATCAAGGTCTCGTTGGTAAAGAAATCGATACAGTTAAATTCGGATTTCATCACCGCCTCTAGTTTGACAATTATATAAGTTGTAAATTCGCAGAGTTCCTTGAAGCTAGTTGCATCTGCCATGTGAAACCGAGTGTCAGCAGAAGTAGTAATCATATTTGTAGCATGTGGAACGTAGAGTTTGTTGTATGAAGAGTTGGTTCCAGAAGATCGCTCGTTTTTAAATGTTCCACGTGTACTGAAAATCACTTGCGCAAATGTACAGGATAGTACAGCAAGTAGTACGCATGTCTTCGTCACTGCGAACATTGGTAGACGACTTGTAAATGTCACCCATCAGTGCGCCACAAGTTAACGCAAACAATGGCAATTTCTGCGTGCTTGCAGGTATTGAGGTGAAGATTTTACTCATGCTTACCATAAATTACAATATACCTGTTCCACTTAGTTTGTTGTCGATCGGTTTTGCCAAGACACTTCTTCTGGTAAAAAGAGAATGGTTTTTGCTAATTGTTTAGATGCATGAAGTTTATTTGGGTCGAAGTCTTCGTTTTTCTATTAACACGAATACTACACGCCGCGAAATATGATATTTATGGTTTTGGAGTAAGATTCGAAACAATATAATAACGTTTAGACCAACTTTTATGGAGAACTGGCAATCGCATCACCCACAACATATACAACCTCTAATAACACTTTATTTCTTAATTCGACGATAATTAAAACTGCAGTTACGCAAACAACATCGTACGTTCTCACAAATAAGGGTTACATACTCAGTTGGGGATCGGCATACTACTCAACAACCAATAATCACACTATTGATGCTGTGTTTTACACATTAGGAGGAGCAAAGATTCGTATTTCCGCGCCGACATCAATATCAAACAACAATGAACTTTACACCGACATATGCGCAGGAAACACTCACGTAGCAGCAATATCAACAACAAACAAACTTTATTATTGGGGAACTATACTATCCCAATCAGGAACAGTATTAATGAATTCCACACTTCCCACAACTATCTCACTAACTGCACTAGGGAGTAGTACTCCCACAAAAATCTACTGCGTGCATTCAGGAATACTCTTAGTCGATTCTACAAACAATATTTATTCACTTGGATCTGCGACAACTCTAGGATCTGGTTCAAGTAGTGATAGTACATCATTTTCACAAATTTATTCCGGAGTTAGTATAACATCTGCTTCTGGACTGTACAATACTGTAATTATACAAAAGACATCTGATTCTTCGCTGGAAGCGTGGGGATCAAATAGTAATGGACAATTAGGAGATAATACATACTCAGAGTGAGTTTCATTTTTAACAAATTTAACAATTAGTCGCCTTACACACGCACCTGTTGTTACTGCAGGGAATGCACTAAATGGAAAAACAATTATTTCATTCGCAGCATCGAATACACATAGTATCGTTATTAGTACGTTGTTTGGTTGTTATACTTACAAATAGCCGCTGATAACCTCTTTATAACCTGGGGTAATACAGATTATTGTCCTGGTTGCACAACCAACAACGTTTTACTACCTACACAAGTGCCTCTTTCTGGATCGCTAAGTGGAAAAACAATGTCAAGAGTTTTTGCTGGTTACTACAGCACCTACGTACAAGCTAGTGATAATACACTACACGGTATGGGATTTAACTCACATGGCAATATAGAGGGAGCAACACCATCAGAAACTATTTTAACATATTTTGTACAAGTACCAAATGTCAATAAGGTTATCACAAGTCTTTCATCGAACAGATTTCACACGATAGCAGTAGCATCAGATGGAACATACTATGCGTGGGGATACAACGTATTTGACATTGTAAGAGGTCCTGCAAATTTAATGCAATCGTCTTCTCCGTATAGACCTTCCGCTGGTCTTATTGCTCAAAATATGGCTACAGTATTTACTAGTTATGATCTTCGAGATATGTCGATAGGTCGATTTGGAATGAGTTTTGTATCGACACAAACTCTTCCATCGGTAGTTTACTCAGCTGGTAGGAATTTGTACGGATTTCTAGGACAATCTAGTGCTAGTGATCATTTGGTCAAGTTCACGCTTTCTGCTGTTACAAGCAGTGGTGCTTTATCAGGGAAAGAAGTTTCATCTGTAAAGTCATTGGACAGAACCTTTGTTTTGACTACAGATGCGATGGAGAATACCATAGGGTGGGGAAACAATGTATACAATAATTTTGGTATCACTGGTGGAAGTAGTACTTACAACGCTCCTGTTGCGATCAAATATGGATCAATTGCTTCCAAGAAAATACAATCTATCGCGTTCGGATTTTCACACACGGTACTGCTAGATAGCATGGGTGTTGTACATACTGCAGGCTCAAATAACGACTATGGACAGCTTGGCCAAGCAGGTGCTACCAATTTTGCGTCAGTTACTTCAGGAACTTTGAGTGGAAAGGTAGTCGCACAGATATCTGCAGGTGCTTACCATACAGTAGTGTTGACTTCTCTTTCTCTAGTTATTAGCTTTGGAGCTAATGACAAAGGTCAACTAGGATACGCTGGTGCAGGCCAAATTACACCTGCTACAGTTACTATAACGAATAGTGCAACAATAACCAAGATATCGTCAGGGTACTTTCACTCTTGTGCTTTGTCATCAGCAGGTATACTCTACTGTTGGGGATCGAGTTTATTCGGAGAAAACGGACAAACGAGCTCTACAAGTACACCAACTATTGCGTCAGCTATACATACTAACTCACGATACGTGTCCGATTTTGTCTGCGCAGGACAGTATTCACTAGTACTAGGAGATGACAATAATGTGCTAGGAATGGGTTTGTCTGCAGGAGCGCTGTTAGGAGATAGTTCCAGTGCTACGTACTTTTCCTCATCTGCCTATGGAAGTCCAGTACTAATGGACAAAACAAACATGGCTACTGATGCACCAATATCGTTACTCACGAGTGGGCCAAGCGGCTCAATCATAGGAACTCCATCAACAGTATCGTGCTATGGTTACAGTTCATATAGTCGCTCGGCATGTACAGGCACAGGAAAATGCTATGCCACAAACTCGTGCTACTGCTATCCGTTTCTAATGTACAAAATGTATCACACACAGTACTTTCTGTCAGGCATAGAATCGTTTGATTACAACGACGCTGAGAGTGTCACAGCAAATAGCTCGCCGTTAAAAAGAGCTACACCACAACCAATTTTTACAATCGAGAAGACTCAAGTAGAATATGGATTACTAGTGGGATATAGTATATCTACCACAACTCATGCAGAACTCATGTTGGCGTCTTATTACATGCAAATTCGTATAGATTTTACAGGTTTCTTTGACGCTGTTTGTAACACTGGCCGCATACCTGGTAGAAACTACACTTTGAACTGCTTGAGTTATTTCAAGATCGAAACAAATTTCGTGAGTAATCAAGTAAAAGTTAGACGTTGGAGAGCGTTAGACCCTGATGCGTATCAAGTCGGAACGTTGGGAAACAACGATCAGTTTATAGATGATAACAGTCCAATGTACGACAACTTTTATGACTACTTGGACTTTTCGCATCCTGGATTGACTCCGAATTCTCCAGGATTAGAGATTTTTATGATACAAGCGCCTGTGCCAGTACCTCCTGCATCTGCCATGTATGTAAACATATGCTCTAGAGGACCCTCTGCTTCTGCTACTATTATCGAAACAACTGTATACGATAGTACTACCTATAAGAGCATGGACAGCACAAACTATCAGTCAACTACGTATATTACCCTCTCTGTGACTACACCGTCTGTTTACTATGTCATGTATTCTATAAGTGGAATACGTGTAAGCCAAGCAAACAGTGTAGTAAGTTTTTGTATCGTGTTGGACGCTGCACAAGCATCAAGTGGTATTGTTTCTGCCAACTGTATTGCGGAGAATAACATATTCTTTAGTGAACAAGATGAGGTATCGTACCTTTCTATGCTAGCTGCAACACCGCTACTTTCAGTTGGTACACATCGCTTAGAGTTGTACTACAAGGTGTATGGGAGTAATCAAATGTGTCTTGGCTGTACAAACGGAAATTGTTACGATTCAGTACCACAGTCATATGATTTGATATTTAGTTATCGGAGTAATGTGTTCCCAAGTACTTATGGCTTACACATTGACTCTAAAACAATTACACTGACGCAAGGTACAAGTGGACTTTCAACAAGTTGGGCTAATTTACCGCACGATGTTTCTAAACCCTTTTTCCTACCGAGAGGCACAACAGATGTGTTTGTGTATGTGTACATATCATCTGCAAGATCACAAACTAGTAACAATGCGGCAATGTATAGACTACTTATTGATGGTCAAGAGAAAAAGGTGACTATGCCTGAGAAAGTAGATATGGGAGATGGATATTATTATACTATTGTAGAACTCATGACAAGTGTTCCTTCGCTATCACAAGGATATCATTTGCTTCGAGTGCAGTACAAAGCAGGCGCTACAGAGTATTGGTCTACAAACTATCCTCAACAATCGCGTATCGTATTAATGCTTTTACCACGAGGAGATTCTACAGGAATTGGTTTTCAAGGAGCGGACTGTAGTGTAAACACTTGTTACGGAGCACTAAGCAACGAAACAGATGTTTGCAACTATAGAAATGGAACCTGCTACTCATACAATAATTGTATTTGTAATTCTGGTTGGAGTGGTTCGCAATGTACAACGATGCAATGTTTTGGCGTTTTACCAGGCAACGCAGCAGTATGCAGCGGTAACGGTACATGCGTAGGCCCTGATACTTGTAACTGTGTATCAGAACACTATGGTACGATGTGCGAAAAATGGGACTGTGGTGGAGTTTATTACAACTCATCTGCCACGTGTTCAGGAAGTGGTTTATGCATAGCACCAGATACATGTATTTGCAAAAGTTCAAGTTATTACGGACCAAATTGTCAATTATTTGATTGCTATGGAACCGTTCGTACGTCATCATCTGTTTGTTCTGCAAATGGTACATGTGCTTCTCCTAATAATTGTTCATGTATTTATGGTCATTATGGCACGACTTGCGATGCATGGAATTGTTATGGAGTAATGATGAACTCTACCAGTGTTTGTTCCACCAATGGTACGTGTACAGCACCTGATGTGTGCACGTGTAAGGCAGGATACTATGGTTCAAGTTGTGAAGCGTATAACTGTTATGGAAAGATGTTCAACTCGTCAGGAGTATGCTCAGGAAATGGTACATGTGTGGCACCTGATACTTGCTCCTGTAATAGTGGTTATTATAGCTCCAGGTGTGAAGCATTTAATTGTTACGGTGTTATGTACAACAACTCTGCTGTTTGCTCTACGAACGGTACATGCATAGACAAAGATAATTGTCAATGTAAGAATGGATTTTATAGAAGTACGTGCGAGGCATACAACTGCTACGGAACAATGTTTAACTCTAGTTCTGCGTGTAGTGGTAACGGCTCCTGTGTGCAACCAGATACCTGTTCATGCAAAGCAGGATATTACGGTCAAACATGTGAAGCTTACAACTGTTTCGGTGTAATTTTCAATTCAACAAGCGTGTGTTCAAGTAACGGAACTTGTATTGCACCAAACTCGTGTAGTTGCAAACCAAACTATTTAGGTTCGCAATGTCAGACGTGGAACTGCTTCGGTATTAGCTACAATAGCGCCTCCGTTTGTTCCGCGAAGGGAAGTTGTATTTCTCCTGATACCTGCCTTTGTAATTATGGCTATCAGGGTGCTGACTGCAATTCTTTTTCATGTTATGGAATCGATAAGAACAACACTGCTGTTTGTTCTACTAACGGCACGTGTACTTTACCTGATACATGTACATGTAAAACAGGATTTTATGGAAGTACCTGCGAAGCATGGAAGTGTAACAATGTGATATTTAATTCTACAACTGTATGCAGTACCAATGGTACATGTATTGCACCTGATCAATGTTCATGTAATCCTAACTTTTATGGTGGAAACTGTGATGCGTGGAATTGTTACGGAAAAATGTTCAATTCAACGTTAGTATGCTCTACGAATGGAACATGTACGGCTCCAGATTCTTGTTATTGCAAACAAGGATTTTTTGGAGCACAATGTGATTCATGGAATTGTCAGAATATACTCATGAGTAACCCGAATGTATGCTCCACTAATGGTACCTGTGTATCACCAGATACCTGCTTGTGTAAGACAGGTTTTTACGGAAGTAGATGCGAAGCGTACAACTGTTACGGAACTGTATTCAATTCAACAAACGCGTGCAGTTCAAATGGTTCCTGTACGGCACCTGATGTTTGTACATGCCTCAGTGGACATTATGGAACTCAATGCGAGGCCTACAATTGCTATGGAACAATATTTAACTCATCATCTGTATGTTCAACTAATGGAACATGTATCGCACCGAACACGTGTACATGTAAATCAGGTTTCACTGGATCGCAGTGCGAAACATGGTCATGTTACAATATCGATAAGGGCAACAGTTTAGTGTGCTCAACAAACGGAACTTGTACAGCACCTGATGCATGTTCATGTAAACCTGGCTATTACGGAAGTAAGTGTGAGGCATACAACTGTAATGGTGTTATATTTAACTCTACGAATGCATGTAGTTCCAACGGTACGTGCGTTGCACCTGATACGTGCTCATGTGCTGCAGGTCACTATGGATCAAATTGTGAAAAGTACGACTGTTACTCACAATTGTTTTCATCACCTACTGTTTGTTCAACAAATGGAACATGTGTAGCACCAAACTCGTGTTCATGCAAGCCAGGATTCACAGGATCGCAATGTGAAACTTGGTCATGTTCATCCATTGATAAAAGCAGTACCTCGGTGTGCTCCTCAAACGGCACATGTGCGGCACCCGATACATGTTCTTGCTATCCAGGACACTATGGAAATAGGTGCGAAGCATACAATTGCTTTGGAACTATTTTCAATTCCTCAAGCGTATGCTCCACAAATGGCTCATGTATTGCTCCAGACTCATGTAGCTGTAAGCCATCATATTACGGAACAAACTGCGAAAAGTACGATTGCTACGGTACATTGTTCTCCTCACCAAGTACATGCTCATCAAATGGTAGCTGTATTAGTCCTAACTATTGTTCATGCAATACAGGATTTTTTGGATCCAAATGCGAAGCATGGAGCTGTTACGGTACGGCTATGAATTCATCGAGTGTATGTAGCAGTAACGGATCTTGTATCACGTATGATTCATGTTCGTGCTTTCCTGGTTATTATGCTACTCACTGTGATAACTGGAATTGTTACTCTATCTCAAAAAACATGGCAAGCGTATGTTCTGGTCATAATTCTCGGTGTATAATGCCTGATCTATGTTCCTGTGCAAGTGGATATACAGGATCTAATTGTAGCATACCAATATGTTTTGGGTACAACGCTTCTGATTCAAGTGCGTGCAATGGTGTTTCTCATGGAACCTGTGTAGCGAAAGATACATGTTCTTGTACAGGTTCGTACGTAGGTCCACAGTGTCAGTATCCACTTTGCTATGGACGAAATAGCACCGATAGTACTGTATGTAATTCTAGAGGAACATGTAACTCACCAAATAACTGCACTTGTTCTGCGTCATACACAGGAAATGAGTGCCAGTATCCTCTATGCTTTGGTGTAAGCGCTAACAACAGTGCTGTATGTAGTGGTAACGGTACGTGTACAGCTCCTGATACCTGCAGTTGCCTAACAGGTTTTACGCAAGGAAAGTGCGAACAACCAATATGTTATGGATACAACCAAAGTAACCCATTGGTTTGTTCATCTCGTGGCTTGTGTAATGGTCCTGATACCTGTATTTGCAATTCAGGTTACTATGGAAACAAGTGCCAGAATTACACATGTTTTGGGATAAACTTTAATAGCTCGTTTGCATGTTCGAACTCAAGTGGTGTATGTACTGCATATGATACGTGCTCCTGTTATGCAGGATTTGGAGGCTCTCAATGCGAAGGGTTTGGATGTTATGGATATTTGATGAACGATACGCGTTCATGCTCTTCAAATGGTTCATGTATAGGACCAGACTCATGTTCATGTTATTCTGGTTATTCTGGTTCAAAGTGTGAAAAATACTATTGTTATGGTACAGAACATGCTATAACCTCTGTCTGTTCTACAAATGGATCATGCATACTACCTGATGTCTGCTACTGTAACAGTGGTTTCTATGGATCGAAATGTGAGGCATGGAATTGCTATACTGCTATGATGAACTCTACGAATACATGTTCCACTAATGGAACCTGTATCGCACCTGATAACTGCTACTGCAAAAATGGATATTATGGTAGTCGTTGTGAAGCATACAGCTGCTACAACTACATGTTTAATAACACAAATGCATGTAGTACTAATGGGACATGCGTTTCGCCTAACGTTTGTGCATGTAAAACAGGATTCTATGGAAGCAAATGCGAGGCATATAACTGTTACGGGACGATATTCAACTCTACAACGGTTTGTAGCGCAAATGGAACATGTATTTCACCTGACGTCTGCTCTTGCACTGTTGGTCACTATGGAAGCAAGTGTGAGGCTTATAATTGCTATGGAACTATTTTCAACTCATCTAGCGTTTGCTCAACTAACGGCACTTGCACAGCGCCAAACCTATGTTCTTGCAAACCAGGATTCACAGGATTGCAGTGTGAAACATGGTCGTGCTTCTCTATTGATAAAAGTAACTCCAACACTTGTTCTTCAAATGGCACCTGTACTGCACCTGATGTTTGCTCTTGCAAACCAGGATTTTATGGGAGCAAGTGCGAGGCTTATAATTGTTTTGGAGTAATATTCAACTCTACAAGCGCGTGTAGCTCCAACGGTACGTGCGTTGCACCTGATACGTGCTCATGTGATGCAGGTCACTATGGATCAAATTGTGAAAAGTATGACTGTTACTCGCAATTGTTTTCATCACCTACTGTGTGTTCAACGAATGGAACATGTATAGCACCAAACTCGTGTTCATGCAAGCCAGGATTCACAGGATCGCAATGTGAAACATGGTCATGTTCATCTATTGCCAAGAATAACTCATTAGTTTGTTCATCAAACGGTTCATGTATTGCACCTGATAAGTGCTCGTGTAACTTGGGACACTACGGTAATCGCTGTGAGGCATATGACTGTTATGGAGTAATATTTAATAGCTCATCAGTGTGCTCAACCAATGGAACATGTTTTGCACCAAACAGCTGTTATTGTAACAATGGCTTTTATGGATCAAAGTGCGAAGCCTGGCAATGCTTTGGCACCATTATGAACGCAACAACTACGTGCTCATCAAATGGTTCATGTATATCTCCAAACAGTTGTCTGTGCAAAGCTGGTCACTTCGGAGGTAATTGCGAGGCTTACAATTGCTTTGGTTTGTTGTTTAATTCTACGAATGTGTGTACTTCTAACGGATCATGTATTGATGTAGATACATGTAGCTGTAATCCTGGCTACTATGGTAATAGATGCGAGTTATATGATTGTTACGGAGTGATATACAACTCGTCGGCTGTATGCTCTACGAAAGGTACATGCACTGCACTAAATAACTGTCAATGCCAAAACAGCTACTATGGCCAGAAATGTGATGATTGGGACTGCTATGGAATCGAAAAGAACAATAATACTGTTTGTTCTTCATATGGTACATGTATACAACCAGACACCTGTAGTTGTAACGCCAACTACTATGGATCGGAATGCCAACATTGGAACTGTTCTGGCATACCTCATAACGCACCAACTGTTTGTTCTTCAAATGGAACATGCGTGGGACCAGATAACTGTGCTTGCACTAGTGGATATTTTGGGTCTACTTGTTCAGAGTGGTCCTGTTTTGGCGTGTACTATACTGATCCAACTGCATGTTCGTCTCATGGTTCTTGTCTTGGGCCAGATACATGCAGTTGTAGCAATGGTTATTATGGAAGCCAGTGTGAGGCTTGGAACTGCTATAGCTATATGTTTAATGACACCAACGTTTGTCACTCTGATGGAACATGTGTACAACCAGACTCTTGCCAATGTAATCCTGGCTACGAGGACGCAGAATGCGATATGTGGAGATGTGACAACATACTGAAGAATGAAACTTCAGTGTGCTCTGGTTCAGGATCATGCGATCGATACAATCTTTGTACATGTACGAGTAACTTCACTGGCTCCAATTGTCAATTTCCAATATGTTTTGGCGTTGCTAGTAACAATCCAACAGTTTGTGCAGGTCGTGGGCAGTGCATAGGTCCAAATAACTGCACATGCAACCCTTTGTACTATGGAGACGCATGCGAGTACAGAATAGCAACAGTTACGTGGGGTTCTCTACCGGATAACTTACCAGTACTCATGTTATATTCAACAACTACAAGACAGTCAAGTACTACTGTAAGAGTTACGGAACAGCTTCAAATGTGGAATGGATCATATAGTGTATACTCGAACTATGCAGTGCAACCAACAAATCCCATATTTCCAATCATTACACCAACTGCTACGTCAAACGGCTCCATTCCAGTTGCGTATGATTTTGTGAATGATGATGTTTATCGTGCATATCCAAATGCAAATAAGCAGACAGTACTCTTTCGTACACGGTTGTCATATTCAACATCATATCCTATAGAATCAGCAACTTTCGCAACGTTAACTATATCTGGAAATTTGACAAATTTGTTCGTATCGGGAGATGGTTATTTATATGGCATAGAGGTAAATACAACAGCTCCTCCACGAGTACTGCAGATCAGTTCTACAGGTTTCAAGATCATCGCCACAGCTACTGGATACAAGACACCGTCGCAGCTAGCATCTGCGTCGTACTTATATTATAGCAATTCAGCTACTATCGCTCTAATAATCGTACAAAACGGTACAATATGCTCACTTCTGCAGATTAAAATCCAAAACGGAATACTGCAGAGCAGTACAGTACTAGCAACTATTCCAACAACTTATGGTTGTGATACTGTTCTTCCTACGACACTACAAGATACAGATACGGGAGTTGTCCAAACTTTAATTATAGCGAACGTTACAGCAGGAATTGCAGGTAGAATGGCCCAACATGCACTACTCGTACAAAACTCTACACTTGCATTCATATCAGAAATCGGTTTACCTTCAACAAGTATCTACAACAGACTCTATCTGATGAAACCAACATTAATCATCGCAAAAACAGCTGATTACTTGTACTTTGCAATGATAAGTATTAGTAATGGTGTCTTGGAAGTAATACAGAGTCCTATGCTACCTCAAACAAGTGTACGAGATATACATTTCATAAGCTTATGGGATTTCAAGATCAACTCGATTGTCCCTGCTTTCTCACCACTAAATGGAGGGGCTAGTGTGAAAATAACTGGAAAACAACTAATATTCGGTAACTGGTCAAGTATACAGTTCTATAACAACATTACCAAGCTACCAGTTACAAATTCAGTTCAACTCGTTCATTGCTCGAATGACTATTGCATGACTTCTCCAAAACTATTACTAGATCTAGGAAGTTTAAACTATATCGATACAGCGATATTGTTTTCTCCCATACCTGCAGTAGGTCAAGTCATGTCATACCCATTCACCTACTATAGAAATGATCTAACGGAACTCTCACCAACTACTGCGTTTCCAAGTGACAACATCATACTCACGAGTACTTATTTCACAGTATCTTCCGCGATACAATGCCAAATGACTGTACGTTTTACAAACGGATCAACTGTGTCTATTGATGTTACAGCAACATGCACAGCACAAGACACTTGTCTATGCACTGTTCCATACTTTAATATCCATAACATGAAAGTGTTCTTGACAATGTCTACGAGTGGTCAAGTATACAAAACTCCAAGTGCACTTTTCTTTTATTACATGGACCCATCAAGAACTATTTTTCTAGAAACATTTGATACCACAAACGGACTCGATGACAAGTTTGATTACGATATGTCACTACAGAAACCATTACCCATGTTGTCCATTGGAACTCATCAAATACAAAATGTAAATACGTTTGATAATTCTACTGGAAGAAGTTTATTACAATTATCGAACAATTTATTCGGAGGAACTAGGAGAGCGCTTTCTACTCAGAGTAATTGGGGAATGATCGATAGACAAGCATTTATAGAATTTTATGTTGATTCTTCTGTTAGTGTTGGAAATGTGATAGAATTTTGGCTTTATGCATCGAATTCCTCTGTCATGAGTGAATTGACAATTTGGGGAAATGGAACATCCTCACTAAGACTGTTTCAAAATGTAAAAGCGGAGAACAAACAAGCAAGTACGAAATGTAATTTTATACTAGGAACTTTTTACATGATGAATTTACGCATGGTTAGACCACACTACTGGTTTCCAAACTCTACAGAAACTTGGAAACTTGTTACAGAGTTGATTGATTCTGCTCAGCAAAAAATCATTTGCAAGGTAGAATATACTGATGCTACAATGACTTATGCTCATTTTCTGCGAAACGTTTATAATGTTTCGTATGCGTTAGTCATTTCGCAAAGTAGTATAACCAGCGCTGATCTGCGTCGTGCTCTTCCGAGTACTCAATCAATAACGATATTTGTAGATAGAGTTGGAATTGAATGTCAAGTAGACTTTTGTGGTGGCTTGGACAATTTTGCAGTGTATCCAATACCTGAAGAACCATCACCAGGAATGTCATTATTAGAAATTCTGTTGTATACTTTACTACCCGCCGGTGGTGCTGCCGCAGTGTTAGTTGGATTACTAGCATTGGGTGGTGGTCTACTTTACAGACATTTTAACCAAAAATTAAGCGTAGCGCAACAGGAAGAAGATGATTTCGATACCATGGTAGGTGCATGGGATGACGAAAACTTCTCTGGGTACTCTGTCGCTAGGAAAAAGTACCCACAACATTTAAAAATGTAAATTATTCTTTTATCTGTACCTCTTCATTGTTGCTCATGCTTGATGTAGCTCATACTGTTAAAAGCAAAACCCAGAAAAATAACTTGATTACGGTTGTCTTTAATAACAACGAGAAACACAGTTAATCTTCAAGACCCTCGACGTCCACTATGCGAGTCTTGTGGTTAACACTTTGGATAGTTGCACTATTGCTACTAGCGACTATCCGAATAAATGGAGAAACAAAGTCTGCAATGTTCTCAATAGGGGTATGAAAGTTAATAGTGACTAATGTTAGTTCAACAACGAAGGCGAGTTAGGTACAGGTACGACACAGAACGTCCCACTCGTTGTACCACAACTGGTCGCAGGAGAAACAATACGAAAAGTTGTCGCTGCAAAACATTCAACTATTGCGATTATGAATTCTGGGAATGTTTATACCTGGGGTATAAAAGCACAAATAGAACGCCCAGTAGCAATAACAACGCTAGGAACCAAATTTTTTGTTCCACTTGATGATGACGGGTCTATATTAGGACAAGGCTCTAGTGTTCTTACAGCTGCGACCCCACAACAGATAACAATACCGTCAGGAGCTACGATAATGGACGCTTGTGCAGGCGATTTTCATGTAACGTTGTTATCATACGCGGGAAACGTATACTCGTTTGGTAGCGATAAATACGGTCAATTAGGAGACGGCAATTCAAACACGTAATGTATACTTTCGATCTAACTTTTTAGTGCAGGAGTAGATTCTGCAGTCTCTATAACTACACCAGTAGCAATTAAAAATATTACATGCGGAGCATATCATTCTGTTCTACTTGGGAATAATGGAATCGCATACTCCTATGGTAGAAACGATTACCGACAAACTGGAGTCAATGGAGTGAGCGGAATTTATGACAGCTACCAAACAGTTGATATCAATTCTGTCGCAAATGGCGCAACAGCATCTGCAATAGCTTCTGGAACAGCTTCACAACACACGTTAATCACAACTTCAGGCGGACTAATATCGTTTGGAAGAAACAACTATGGCCAAGTTGGAAATGGCCAAATGAATGACGGGTATATTCAATATTTCAAATATCCCTAATTGTAGAAACCCAGTAGCTTTAGTTGACACAAGTGGAGTTCTCAGTGGAGCAACTATTTTGGCTATAGGCGTTGGATCCAGGCACACATTAGTGCTAACCTCAACCAACACGCTAATAGGATGGGGATCAAATGTAAGCATTCTTTTGATTGCTAACGTTTTAGAAATTTGGAGAGCTCCCTGGCGTAGCAGGAAATACAACGACAGCAGCATTGATTAACGTCTCTCCACTTGGACCAAAGACAATACAACGAATTTTTGCAGGATACTACTCAACATTCCTGCTAACTACAGATAATACGCTTTACGCTAGTGGTTATAATGGTTATTCGAACCTGGGAATAGGCTCATCATTTGAAGGCATTGCTGTTACATCGTTTCACAGCGTATTGTCAAACACAGACATTACATCGATGGCCTTTTCGAAACATCACACAGCTGCAACGACATCAAGTGGCACCTATCTTGTGTGGGGTTGGAATAGTGTAAACCGGTTTGGTGTAGCTACTGCTGCATCTACATCTTATAGTAGTCCCTCAAACGGTATGTCCAAGAGCGTAGTAGACGTATCTACTGGTCTCATGGCAACTACAGTAGTAGACACTAATGGTGTCATATATAACACTGGTTCTAACGAAGTTGGAGCACTGGGTAGAACCGACTCTACTCTACTTTCAAGGTACGAGTTAAAAGATCCTACTCTTTCGTTACCTTTTGTTGTTGCTTCCGTGACGACTGCTTATGGGAGAACAGTAGCTATTGGCGTACAAGCAGCGAACAATATTCATGGATGGGGTCAGAACGAAGGATTTGGAGCTCTTGGTTCGGGTCAAAATGCAACAAACGAGTATGTACCCGTGAGTCTTGCTACTGGCTCTTTAGCAGGAAGAACTGTTCAAGAATGCTCGATTGGTGGTTCTTTCACGCTAGTCATCTCCGATAACGCGCTATTCGGTGCAGGATACAACTATCAATACATGGTAGGGTCATCGTCGGATTATTCTGATTCATCTGTCTTCACTTCTTACATTCCTATTAATATAGCTGGAAAACTAGTAGTTAAAGTAGCATCTGGGCTACGGCATTCCATAGCGTTATGCTTTGATAATACATTGTATGGATGGGGTAACAATGAATTTGGACAAATTGGAAAACAAGTCGCCACTCCGTATTCGGCACCTGTACAAATTACTATTCCAGCTGCACAGGCATCTATCACCTTTGTTGCAATTACTGCAGGTCATCAGCACACCTGCGCTCTCATAGCCAATGGATACCTCTTTTGCTGGGGTAGAAACGATAATTATCAAACGTTCAACACTATTAGCAGTAGCTCTATGCCTGTGATCAACACAGCGGCGTTCTTTAGTTCTTATGGAGCGACAGCTCTGAACAGCTATACGCAAGGAAATCCTTTCATTCAAAAAGTCGTGGCTGGAGGTCATCGCACAGTGTTCTACACTGATGAAAACAAAGTATGGTCGTTTGGTTATGGAGGACCATATTTACTAGGAACATATGCAACCTCCAACAGAATACAGTTCCCTACGCAACTAGCAGGATTGAATGGGACTATTCCCACTACTAGATTAGAAAGTCCTATTACACAGTTGGTAGTAAGCCCAACATCCACTACTGTACGAACAGAGTATCAAATGTGCTTTGGAATTCCGTCCTACAACGCTAGCGTTTGTGGAGGTAAGGGTAGATGCATCGCTCTGGATACGTGTGAATGCTTCTCAAATTCTACAGACGATATGATGGCTGCAACTGTTACCAGCTATATGATGAATGATACATCAGTAACTATTGCCAATAACAATACATGGCAAACGTTGGACTTTGCTGCAAATGTAACTACAACGACTCCAAGAACACTTGTAATATTCTTGAAGATTCTGAATAGATTACACAAAGTCGGTACACTCACTGTACCCAAGTCAGTCATCTATAGAGTTCTACTCAATGATACAGTACTTTCGACTTGGAACACTGGTAATTTGTACGGTGCTGCAAGAACTAAACCGTTACAATTCTTTAGTACTGCAAACGTTGATTATGGAATCCATTTCGTCACTGTGCAGGCATACGTACCTTTCGATATCGATGCTACATCAGGTAACCATGCAGAAGTATGGACGAGACTTAATATCGTGGGTACAGCGCCAGTGAAAGAACGAGAGATCTTGATACAACAGTACCCTCGAGATCGCGTTTTCACAAATAGGATAGTAAGTCCTGATAGTACCACTGTTACTGGATCATCTACGACCTGGAGTCAACTACCTGGTGGAGATTTATCGACAACTGTTACTGTCAATGATGATGGAGCAGCATTGTACATTGCTGCAGAACTCTCCCGAGTTAACTGTAGTGTAGGAGATAGTAACATACAATTTAGAATTGTAGTGGATGGTGTCCAAATTACCGAGACAAACACGAATGAATGTAACATTGATTACGTTTCGCCTGTATGGGTAGGAGTAGCTAAAAACATTGCAGCAGGATCACATACAGTACGTGTTGAATATTTGGTACCGAGTGGTAACACACTCTTCATAAGTGCCGATAGTGATACCGGTAATGAGCGTCGACTTACAGTCATCGTGTTCCCTACTGGTGGAAACGTAGACCAAGTGATTTTGGAACCACAAAGCAAACTCACACAGTCTAGTAAAGCCCTTGCCTCGACGTTGGTGAATCAAAATTGGGCCAATTTCCCAACAGATGTTTCATATTCGTTCAACTTGGCAAAGACATCCGATGTATTTATTTTCATACATCTCACCAAAAACATGTTGAGTATTGGTGCAAGTGATCCGACAAATTTAATTTTTGGAAATTTTAGATTGATGGT
>JAESGV010000216.1_pt1 | contig 30833 bp, 19 predicted proteins | sample 9269781 | NCBI WGS metagenome assembly JAESGV01 (sample SAMN15741586, study PRJNA653496) | algae metagenome | isolation source: Tildeniella torsiva UHER 1998/13D and co-occurring heterotrophs from... | place: Slovakia: Slovak Paradise National Park, Hrabusice, Kosice Region | collected 2000-01-01
TGCATCGCCAAGATTTCCCATCTGAGTCAGTGGATAGTGGCGTTAAAGAAATGAGTATCGATGGCGGTAAGGTGCGCTTACGGACACCCCAAGGCCACCCGAGTGAGTGGCGAGACTATAAGGGTGTCAACCTGCACCAGTGCTGTGTTGCCGCGTTCTTTAAGGCCAATGACGCGCTGGTGGCTTGGGTTAACCAGCAACCGTTGGCGTCGCCACTCGTGTGCATCGGCGACGGTCACGACGGGATTTGGAATCTCTTTGCCCAGGTGGATTCTCAGGTACAGCGACTGGAAATTCTAGACTGGTATCACCTGATGGAGAATTTAGGCCAGGTTGGCGGGTCTCAGCAGCGGCTGGACGCCGCCGAAGCTTGTCTCTGGCACGGTGATGTTGAGGGGGCTGTCAAGCAGTTTGATGATTGGTCTCATGAGCGAGTGGAGCGCTTTATGGCCTACTTGCGCAAACATCGACACCGCATCGTCGTGCAACAAGTGCTGCACCAGCGGTGCGCGTATCTCAATGGCTACTTCTCAAGGTGAGTCTTGCAAGACTGGGATGCACCCTTCAAAATATCGCTTAAGCTACTGCGTGAAACTTGGTCTTGCTCCTTCAGTTCTTCATGAGCAAAGAGAAATGCATAAGCGAGGCGACGAGCATAGTCAAGTTTGCTCCCTGCTTTGAGTCTTGGATCATTTAGTTTAAAGCGATCGCCTTTATCGCGGAAAATTTGCTTCAGTGATTCTCTATCTGGAGAAGCTTCTGAAGGCTTTGCAATGACTGAGACTGTCTGCTCTGTTACTAGTTTTTCTTGTTCGCATAATGCTGGAGCAGCTTCAGGTAAAAAGAGGTGAGAGTCTTCGCTTGCTGAAGCAGTTTGAATGTAGGTCTGCTGTCTTTGTGCAGCTTTGGCCGAGATTTTTGTTCCTAAAATTGATCCGAGCTGAATGCCGAGGATTTCACCAACCTCATCAGTAAATTCAGTTTTCAAAGAACACTCTTTGTCTTTATACTCCAACTTGTTAACTGCTGGGCTATGAGTTACTGCTTGATTGTTTGAAGTACTTGTCATACCTGAACCTACAGGTGTTCCACAAACATTGCAGAAACGAGCATTGAATTTCAGCCACGAGCTACATTCATGGTTTTTACACTGCACTTGAATTCCGCAACTTGGGCAGTAAATATCATCGACTGACAAATTGTCTTGACAGGAAAAACAGGTTGACATTGAGTAACCCCCAAGTTTTAGAACATCTTGTGAACAGGAGAAAGACCGAGACGCTATATGTGGTGGTGCACTTATTTAACGCACGCTAGACTTATTTCAGGAAATCATAGCGTACCCAAACGAGTATGCGTGTACTAAAAACTCAAGGCACAGTTAGGGATTACCGTACTTTTACTAGAAACCTATGTTCAATTGCCTCTAAAACTGCAACCGTTTGTGTAAGCAGCCTGAAGAAGATCCTCGGGCTGTGGAGGTGAGGGCTAGAAGTCGTCGTAACCAAAGGAAAATTCTCCCGCTGGACTCTGGGTTAGAGAGCTGATCGCGCCATTGCCGAAATCAGTCCAGGTCTCGAAGTCTTTCAAGATGCGGGCTTTGATCGCCTCGGCGTAGGCCACGAAATAGGACTTCCAGTTATCCGCAGTGGGCTGTCCGTAGCCTGCTACGGAGCAGACCCAGGACTTTTTCTCCTTGCCCTTGAGTGCTGGCTCCACGCGCACGCCAGCACCGAAAGCGCCATGAAGCGATCGCCCCGAGATTTCTTCGCACCCGTCGCGGCCCCGTAAGCCTTGCTCATATCGCTGTGGAACGCCCGCACGGTATCGCCAAAGCTGCCGCAGAAGGAACCCTTGGTAGTCAGCATCAGCGGGAAATCGTGCATGAGGGAATCTTGATTAATTGGATTTTTTTGGCTAATGGCGTCTCATTTGAGCCCTGCACGAACAGCGATGCTGTTCGATAAACCTGAAAGAAACCCTATACCAGGCGCTTTCACGTTTCGGGCTTGTAGACTACTGAGGTGCTCTGACAGCTAAAACCGATTAGTCACTGGTGCGTGCGTGCCTGTACTTGAGCCTGGTTCTGGGACAAAGCGAATAGACCATTGGTGAAGGGGTTTCCCTATCCCGTTTAGGAGAATGATTGAAGCCGCTACTCCCAGGCAGAGCATGTTCTCAGTCTTGTAGGCGGAGGTGTTCTATGGTGTCATCGAGTCAGTCCGAAGCTCAGTTCCAAACCATTCACCCGAATGCAGCGGGGATTGATATTGGAGCCGATAGACATTGGGTCAGTGTGCCCCCTGGACGAGACCAGGAGTGCATTCGCAGTTTTGGCTGCTTTACGCCCGAGTTAAATGCGCTAGCGGATTGGTTGAAGCAGTGCGGGATTGAAACCGTGGCGATGGAATCGACAGGGGTCTACTGGATTCCGCTCTTTCAAATTCTAGAAACTCGAGGGTTTGAGGTTCGTCTCGTGAATGCCCATCACGTCAAAACAGTGCCAGGGCGTAAAAGTGACGTGTTGGACTGTCAGTGGTTACAACGATTACATAGCTACGGGTTACTGGCCTGGTCATTTCGACCGAATGACCAGGTGTGTCAACTGCGCAGTTATATTCGGTACCGGGACACCTTAGTCACAAGTGCCAGCACCCACGTCCTTCGGATGCAGAAGGCGTTAACCGAAATGAACGTGCAACTGCACCGAGTCATTAGCGATATTACGGGCAGCACCGGGATGCGGATTCTGCGGGCGATAGTCGCAGGCGAGCACAATCCTGAGGCACTTGCCGCTATGCGTGATACCCGGATTAAAGCCTCTCAATCTGAGATCGCCGCCGCGTTGACCGGCAATTATCGGACTGAACAGGTGTTTATTTTGCAGCAAGAGTTGCACCTTTATGACACCTATCAGCGACAAATCAAAGCCTGCGATGTCGAAATCGAGCGGCTGCTAAATGACTTCACAGACCAAGTGGATATGGACGCGAGTCCTCCGCCCAAATCCACACAGCGGCGCACCAAAAAGCCCGGTAGTAATACGCCAGAGTTTGATCTCCACACGCATCTGTATCGCATGAGTGGTGTCGACTTTACCCAAGTTCCAGGATTAGGGACCCTGAACGTTCTCATCATTTTGTCCGAGGTCGGGCTCGATTCTTCTCGGTTTCCTTCCGCTAAGCACTTTTCCTCTTGGTTGGGATTATGCCCAGGTAACCGCATCACCGGCGGCAAGGTCAAAAGCTCGAAAACGCGCCCTGTTGTCAATCGAGCCGCCCATGCTTTCCGCATGGCAGCCCAGGCCGTCTCGCGCAGTCAATCTGCAGTAGGGGCGTTTTATCGTCGCATGAAATCTCGATTAGGGGGACCCAAAGCGATTACGGCAACGGCCCACAAGCTGGCTCGGATTTTCTATCAGTTGTGGTCTCGGCGACAGTCCTACGTTGACCCTAGCCTTGAAGTCTATGAGCAACAGTACAAGGCACGGACGCTAAAGCAACTTCAGCAGAAAGCCCAATCCTTAGGCTTTGACCTGGTGCCTCAGCCTATTGCTGATGCGGTTGTTTCTTAGGAGACAGTCCAGGTGATTCAGAGAGATTCCATGACCTCCCAACGGAAAAAGCCCCCTATTTCTTGGGGAAGATAGGGTTGAAAGACTGCATTGAAGTCGATTTTCCGACTTCAGGCCTGATTATCCTACCAGTTCAGCCGATGCCTCAGGTTGGGTTTCCAAGATACACGAACCGCTTCAGGTTATACACCAGATTTTTCAGACCCAACTGAGTCTGGGCCCGGGCCAACCCGATGCTGCGCACTGCCTTGCCTCCCATGCTGGTGACAAACTCCCCAAAGACATGCTCCACTCTGGCACGGGTTTTAGAGCGCTCTCGATTCGCGGTTGTCTGCTCCTCGCTCAAGGGGCGATTGCGATAGGCCCGTTCATTGATATGTGGTTCAAACCCGATCAATTTCAGCACTTCGACAATCAGCACGGAGAGATAGGCACTATCCGCCCAAAGTCCATCGCCGCTATTGTCAGCATCCAGCAGTTCGCCCAGCACCTGCGAGTCATGAACCGACGCATCGGTGACACTGTAACGGCGAATGAACTTAAAGCCGACATCACTATTGACGTGGTTTTTGTAGCCGTAGTGGGATGTCCCATTTTTCTTTGTCCATCGGGCGTCAACATCCTTTTGAGCCAGTTTACGCGGTTGGTCTTGCCACTCGGCGGGGACGTCTCCCTGCTTGATACTTTGGTTCTCCTCGCGGGTGTTGCGTTGTTTGGGGACTGGAATCAAGGTCGCATCCACGATTTGCCCATCCTTGGCGGCATACCCGGCCCCTTGAAGATATTGACCAAACTGCTCAAACAACGTCTCGACCAAGCCGTGCTGCTGTAACTGCTCTCGGAAGAGCCAGACCGTCGTTGCGTCCGGTACCGTATCTTCAAGCCCCAAACCGAGAAATTGCATGAAGGACAGTCGGTCGTTGACCTGATATTCCAGTTCTTCATCGCTGATGTTATAAAGCTTTTGCAGCACCAGCATCTTGAACAGCAACAGGACATCCGTGGATTTACGACCAGCTTGGCTTTTGCGCGGTTTCTCATGAATCCGCATCAGAATGGGATGAAAGGTCTCCCAAGGCACCAGTTGATTTAACTGATTCAGTACCGCCTTCTTTTGCTCCAGTTTTTGCTGGCGGTCTTCGACATCCCAGAATCCCTGCTGTCCCATCGCCTGCTTACTTCAACAAACCGACCTTATGATCTCATAGTGAGATCGCTCTGGCTATTTTTCGAGGTGCCCTTGAGAAGCTTTGAGTGATCGTTTTGCCATAGGTCTTCCCAGGGGGCTGAGTGCAGCAGAAATAGCGTTGGCATGGATACCAAATCTATCTCTCCTCAGGGAGTTTCACCCGTAGGAAAACTCTAAATTCAAACGAGACTCGGCATATATCACTCTTCCTTCAACACGCATTAAGAACCGGAATAAAAGTAGAAAACAGGCAGAATTACGTAATCCTATCTAAGGAACTGAGGCTCAAGGAAAACAAGTATAAGACTTTGCGCAATATTACGTTTTTCATTTCTTCATGGCTTTTCTAGCCAGCCTTGATGCGACAAGCCTCTGGTTGTCAAGTCAAATCCCAAACTCACTAAAGGATATGACAACTCAGCGACCTAGGCTCAGTACTGAACTCAGGCCGACTGTAAAAGCTGCTGAATTAACCCCTTTAGCTCTTTCATTTTAAAAGGCTTTGAAAGGTAGTGACTCGCGCCCGCGGCTAGGCATCCCTCTCGATCACCGGGCATCACCAAAGCGGTTAGGGCCACGATGGGGATATTGGCACAGCGAGCGTCGCTGCGAATGAGCTGCATCGCCTCTAGACCATCCATACCGGGCATTTGAATATCCATCAAGATTAGGTCGGGCGTCTGAGTTTGGGCCAGTTCGACGGCTGTCTGGCCATCTTTTGCGTAGATCAGGCGATACCCGAGGGCAGTGAGGTAGCTGGAAACCGTAGCCACATTCATATCATTGTCTTCAGCCAGCAAAATGAGCGGCGACTCGATCGCCGAGTTAGCCGAGTCGGGCGAGGAGACAACCAGCACCGGAGACAGGGGGGCCTGGTGGCTGGATTGCAGTCTCTCGATCGCCTGCTGTAGCTGGTGGCGGCTAATGGGTTTAACCAAATACTCTGACGCGCCGAGAGACAACCCGTAGGCTCGCTCGTCTACGACAGACACCACAATGACCGGAATGGCCAGGGTTTCGGGAGTGGTTTTGAGCTGGCGCAGTATATCCCATCCAGATAGATTGGGCAGCAAAATATCGAGAATAATCAGGGCTGGATGGAACTGGATAACATCGTCCATCACCCGATCGCCGCTGGGGCAGATGATGGCTTCCATCCCTTGCTCTTCAAGATAACGAGCGATCAGACCTGCCGCAGCGGCAGAGTCTTCGACCACCAGGACGCGGCAGTTATCGGTATCGAGTAGGCTGCTTGGGGTGGCCGGGGTGGCGATCGCCGGTAGAGCTATATCGGTAAGGTAAGGGAGATCGAGGGCGAAGCAGCTGCCCTGGTTGACCTCACTGGTCACTGATACTGTGCCCCCATGCAGTTCAACCATCTTGCGCACCAGGGCTAGACCCAGACCCGTGCCATTGTATTGGCGGCTTAAGCTACTGTCGATCTGCACAAAGGGCTGAAAGAGTTTGGCAATATTGTCTGGGGCAATGCCAATGCCGGTGTCGCTTACCAACAGTTTGAGGTAGTTTCTGCCGTTTTTCTGTTCAGCACAAGCCCGAAGGGTGACCTGCCCGCCAGCGGGCGTAAACTTGACGGCGTTGCTGAGCAGGTTGATCAGAACCTGTCGAATGCGCCGTTCATCAACTACAACGTCTGGTATTGCCTGAACACTCTCTAGGCTCAAACCAATACCTTTGGAGAGAGCCAGCTGTCGGACAAAGGTCAAACTCGATTCGCACAGATATTGAACACTAACTAATGCCGTCTCTAGCTCAAGTTTTCCGGCCTCAATTTTAGATAGATCGAGGATATCGTTAATTAGATCCAGTAGATGGGTGCCGCTGCGCTCGATCGTCTCCACGGCCTGCTTTTGACGATCGTTTAAGCTGCCAAAAACATCTTCTTTAAGGCCCTCAGACATACCTAAAATGGCATTGAGCGGGGTGCGGAGTTCATGGCTCATGTTGGCCAAAAATTCGTCTTTGAGGCGGGTGGCGCGATCGAGCTCGGCATTGGTTAACATAAGCCGTTCATTGATCTGCTGTAGGCGTTCTTCGGCCTGTTGGCGCTCGGCTTCGCTGCGCTTGCGATCGCTAATGTCTAGGTTCACCCCAATCATGCTTTTAGGGTTGCCCTTGGAGTCGAGTGCCACCATGCCATAGGCCTTGATGTGGTGGATGCTGCCGTCAGGATGAACCACCCGAAACTCAGGATCGTAGACGGCTTGCCCCAGGACAGCCTGCTGCAACAGGGTTTCGAGCGCTGGGCGATCGTCGGGATGAACGCTGTTGACCCAAATCTCGTAGGGCACAGCGGCGGCCATATCGGTGGCAGAGACACCGTAGAGTTCATACATCCGCTCATCCCAAAAGATGGTGTTTTGCTGAATATCCCAATCCCAACAGCCGATCGCGCCAGAGTTCAGAGCGAGGGTGAGACGATTGGATAGGTTTTGCCGCTCGAGTTCAGCGACTTTGCGCTCCGTAATGTCTAGGGCCGTCCCAAAGATTTTTGCAATTTGCCCTTGGTCATCTAGTTTGGCTTCCCCGCGCGCGTCTAGATAGCTGATGGTACCGTCAGCCCTGAGAATTCGTAGCTCTATTTGGAAGGGATTGCCTGCCCCCAGGGACCGCTCCACACACTGATCTAGGCGAGCGCGATCCTCTGGGTGAATCAGATTGAAATGCTCTGCATAGTCAGGTTCAGGCTCGCTCGGGTCAAGCCCAAAGATCTGGAACAGTTCATCGGACCAGCTCAGCTGGCGGGTGGCCACATCGACTTCCCAACTGCCCAGATGCACCATGCGCTGGGCTTCTGCCAGGGCAGCTTCGCTCTTGCGGAGTTGATTCTCAATGGCTTTGCGATCGCCAATATCGGCAAAGTAGCCCACAATTTCGACCGGTGTGCCCTGGGCATCGCGTATCAGCCGCAGTTCGCTGCGTACCCAGATGTAATGGCCAGCTTTGTGCAAAAACCGATATTCATGGATATGCTGCCCCTGGTCAAACAGGGCCGGCAGCTCTGCCCACAGGCGCGGGGCATCTTCGGGATGGAGATGGAACCCCCAAAAATCGGGGCGGGACAAAAACTCGGCCGACGTATATCCACTCACATTGACAATGTTGTCGCTCATGAAGGTGGTTGCATAGTCACCTGCGGGCTGGCAGGTAAAAATGGCTGCTGGGCTAGAAGACAGCACAAACTCTAGCTGCTGCTTTAGCGTTTGGGCCTCTAGTTCGGCTTTTTTGCGCTGGCTAATGTCCATTTCGGAGCCGATGATGCGGGTTGGGTTGCCGGCCTCATCCCAGACAGCCTGGCCCCGGTCAAGAATCCATAAGTAGTGACCCTCTTCATGGCGGAGGCGATATTCCTGTTGGTAGAAAGGCGTCTTTTGAGCTAAATGGTCTGCCATTGCCGCCAGAACGCGATCGCGGTCATCGGGGTGGATGCGATCGGACCATTCTTCTGGAGTGCCGCTCACCGTGTCCTCCGCTAACCCCCGCAACTCGTGCCAGCGTTTGGTGCGAAAGATCTCGCCGGTTTTCACGTTCCAGTCCCAGAGGGAGGCATCGCTCCCCTGGAGGGCGAGCTGCCAGCGCTCCTCGCTTTCCTGAAGGGCAGCCGTGCGCTGGGTAACCCGCGCCTCTAGCTCGTGATTCAGCTCCTGGAGGGCGATTTCAGCCTGTTTGCGTTCCCGCAGGGCCGCTTGCTGCTCGCTGATATCGCGGATCATAAACAGCACTTCGTTGTCGCCGTTGGCGATCACGCGCACTTCTTCGTACTGCATGCGATCGCCTATCTGAAGCTGCTGCTCATAGACTTGCAGGGCACCGGTATCCAAGGCTTGCCGAATAGCGGCGAGGTGGCGTTGGGCTACCTCAGGCGGCAGCAGATCTACCATCGATTGCCCCACCGAGTTCATTGTGGAAGGCAACAGATCGGTGATGCACCGACTGGCGATGTACTCCAGGTACACCCCATCTGCCGTGGTGCGGAACATTAAGTCAGGAATGGCGGATAGGATGGCACGGCTCTGGGCCTCGCTCTGGCGCAGCATTTCCTCTGCCTGTTTGCGATCGCTGATATCGCGAATCATCAACAGCACTTCATTTCCGCCAATGCAAACCGCCCTTAGCTCCTCATGACGGAGCTGATCGCCCACTTGAATGTGCTGTTCGTAAACCTGCAACTCCCGAGTTTCTAAGGCTCGACGAATGGCGGCGAGCTGGGGTTGGGCTAACTCCGGCGGCAGTAGATCGGCGATCAACCCGTGGGGGGTCACTAGGGCGGGAGTAAAGAGATTAAAGCTGCGATCGGGGCCGATAAAATCGAGATACTGCCCCTCGGCACTCACCCGCACCAGGAGATCGGGAATAGCTGCGAGAATGGCCCGCTGGGTGGCCTCGCTCTGGGCGAGGGCGAGTTCTGCCTGTTGGCGCTCGGCCTCACTGCGTTTTCGCTCGCTAATATCCCGAACCATAAACAAGACTTCATCTGGGTTGACAGGGCTAACCCGCACCTCTTCCCAGCACAGCTCGCCGTCGATCTCAATCTGCTGCTCGTAGATTTGAACAGTCCCTGTATCAAGAGCTTGCCGGGCCATCTGAACTTTCTGCTCAGCCAGGGTGTGGGGCAGCACGTCGTAGATAGTGTGGTTAGAGAAATCTGAAGGAGGCAGCAGCACTCTTTTAACTGAATCGCCCTTCAAGATGCCTAGATACCCCCCCCCGCGATTGACGCGAACCAGCAAATCAGGAATCGCTTCGAGGATGGCGCGGTTAGTGTCTTCTAGGGTTTTGCGATCGGTAATGTCGCGTACGATCACCAGTACTTCGTTGTCGCCGCAGACGTTAATTCTGACTTCCTCCGTGCGCAGGGTGTCATCGATGACAATCTGCTGGTCATAGATTTGCAGCTCTCCCGTCTCCAATGCCTGGCGAATGTACTCTAAGCGTCGGGCCGCTAACTGGGCTGGCAAGATCTCGTCGCCCCGTTTGCCCACCAAATCCGCATTGCCACAGTAGAGCTCGAAGTCAGCAGAGCCCACACGGTCGAGATAGACCCCCTCTGCCGAGGTGCGGACGATCAGGTCGGGCAGCGCCTGGAGCAAGGACTGATACTGGGCAGCGCTTTGGTTAAGGAATGTGGTTAGCTCCTGCTGGTGAGTGAGTTGGGCCTGCTGCGCTTGAAGCATCTCCCATAGGTGGGGTTGCAAACGCCCTCGGGTAATCACCCCCACCAGCGCCCCCTGCGCATCCACCACGGCCAGACAGTCGGTGGCGTGCTGCTGTAGAAGCCTGGCCGGAACTGAAATATCACTGAGATCAGATTGCCGCACGCTGATTACCGGCGTCTGCATCACCTCAGCCATGATCAGCTCGGCGAGCGATCGCCCCTGGGCCACCAGCGGCAGCAGCGAGCCCTCGGTAAAACTGCCGACTAATTTTTCTCCGTCAACGATAAAAATACAGGAAAGTTGCGGTTGACTATCTCCCATTAAACGCACGACATCGCTCACCGATGTTGTGGAGCCTACAGAAGCGGTAATGTCAACAAAATCATGATGCATACAAGCAACTAATGGGAAATCTATCTCTAGTCTAGTTTTCCCAAAACCTGAGCAATAAGACGTTTTCTATATCCACCTTCCCCAAGGCATATATTTCTCATATTTTCCCGAGGCATATATTTCCCATATATTAAAGATGTAGAGTCTGCAGAATTAAGTTGCCCAGCAGAATGGCTGCTGGCACAAGTTACTTTGCCACCCCGTATTTTTATTTAGTAAATAATCCTTCAAGATTATTCATGGTTTCGATCTTCGTGCTCAGACATTTAATTTGCAACACAGTACCTTTCAAACCAAAACGGTTAATCTTAATCTAGCCACAGCTTGTCATGACAAGCTGTGGCTAGATTAAGACCCACGCCTGCTCTATTTTCCACTATGGTCTATGCAGAACCTGCATAGAATGCCGACTTTTATGCGATCGCTCAAGCGGCTAAGGTGCTATTGCTGAAGCAGTTTATACCAATACTTTATGAGGATGAGCATAATCCAACGCCCGGAAGCCTTATCAGCAAAGGATTCTGGCATCCAGTTTTCCGCTCGTCTTCACATTGGATTGGTATTAGTTGATGCTCCCATGCCTATGTCTCAACCATTTTCTATTCTTGTTGTTGATGATGAACCCGACAACTTTGAAGTGATTGAAACCCTTCTCTCGATAGAAGAAACGGCGTTGGGTGAGACTCATTCCTATCAGCTGCACTATGCGGCCAGTGGGCCAGCCGCCCTTGAATCGCTGGCGTTGTTTCAGCCCGATGTGATTTTGTTGGATGTGATGATGCCGGGCATGAGCGGGTTAGAGGTCTGCCAGCGGATTAAAGCGATGGCGCAGTGGCAATCGTTGCCTATTATTATGGTGACCTCGCTGACCGAAAAGGCAGATTTAGCCCGCTGCTTTGCCGCCGGGGCCGATGATTTTATCAGTAAACCCGTTACCGGTCTTGAGTTAAATGCCAGGGTGCGATCAATGCTCCGCATTCGTCGGCAGCATCAGGCTTTGGCTAACTTTAACAGTCACCTTGAAAAGATTGTGCAAGAGCGCACGGCCCAGCTCCAGGCGATGATCGCCCGGGATGGTCTGACTCAGCTGTCTAGCCGCGCCTTTTTGCTTCAGCAGCTAGCCGAGATGCTGCGGGCTAAATGCTTCTCTTTTGCGGTGGTCTATTTAGACTGCGATCAGTTCAAGCTTGTGAATAGTGCCTTTGGCCATGGGGTTGGCAATCAACTGCTCCTGGCGATCGCCGAGCGTCTGCAACAGCTGCTGCGGCCCGGCGATACGCTGGCGCGGGTGGGGGAAGATGAGTTTTGCTTTTTGCTCCACCAAATTGACAGTGAGAGAGCGCTTGAGCCCTTTATCCACGAAGTACTTCAGAGTTTTGTCAGCTCCTTTGAAGTGGATAACTGCGAAATTTTTATGACCGCCTGCATCGGCATTGCCCTGGGTGACAGGGCCTATCAACGAGCCGAAGAACCTCTGCAAGATGCAGATACGGCCATGTACAAAGCCAAACAGCGCGGCAAAAATGGCTGCCAGGTCTTCGATCGCCAGATGGCTGTGGCCATGCTAGAGCGCCTGACCCTAGAGACCGATCTACAACGTGCCCTCAACCATCAAGAGTTTATCGCCTACTACCAGCCCATCGTCAATCTGCACACCGAAGCCCTATGCGGGTTTGAAGCGCTGGTGCGCTGGCGGCACCCCAGTCGGGGCCTGGTGTCCCCTAACGAATTTATTCCCTGCATGGAAGAAACTGGGCTGATTGTGCCCCTGGGCATTGCGGTCTTGCGGCAGGCCTGTGGGCAGCTGCAGGCCTGGCACCAGAAGGGTTACAGCGACCTCACCATGAGCGTCAACCTGTCGGTGCGTCAGTTTGCCTCGCCCACCCTGCTGGCCGATATCGACCAGGTTTTAGCCGAAACGGGCATTGACCCCGCCTATCTGAAGCTAGAAATTACCGAAAGTGCCCTGCTCGAAAATGCCGAGACGGCCATCGGCATTATGGCCCAGCTGCGATCGCGTCAAATCCATATCAGTGTCGATGACTTTGGCACGGGATATTCGTCCCTGAGTTCGCTCCACCGCTTTCCGCTAAATGACTTAAAGATTGACCGTTCGTTTGTCAGCCAAATGCACGAGAGCCAGCGCAATTTCAAAATAGTCAGCACCATTATTTCGCTGGGCGACCAGCTGGGGTTAACGGTTGTGGCCGAGGGCATTGAGACTCGCCAACAGCTTAAGCAGCTGCAACACCTGGGCTGTCAACTGGGGCAGGGGTATTTATTTAGTCAACCCCTCAGCACCGATGCCATTGAGACCGATCATCTCAACCGTCGTCTGTAAGACCGCATCCGCAGCCCATCGCCCCAATTTCACTGGCTTGCAAGGGTTGCAGGCTGGGGGCGGGTACTCTATGCCCAGGTGTGGGTAACCCATGGACTGCCCAGGTGGGTTTATCTTCGAGCGTTGTAGAGACAAGATGGCTGAAGTTTTAACGGTTCTCATTGTTGAAGATAGCGAAGACGACGCGTTGCTGAGCGTTGAGACGCTGCGGAGGGATGGCCTAGCGGTAACCTGGGAGCGGGTGCAAACCGCCACCGCCCTGGAACTCATGCTCTCGACCCGCCGCTGGGATGCGATTATTTCTGACCACAGCCTGCCGGGGTTCGATGCCTCGACAGCCCTGGCCATCGTGCGCAAGCAAGGGCTAGATGTGCCCTTTATCGTCGTCTCTGGAACCTTTGGCGAACAGCAGGCGGTGGCCCTGATGAAGGCCGGTGCCCAGGACTATCTCGTGAAAGACAACCTGGCTCGCCTACCAGAGATAGTACGCCGCGAGGTGCGAGAAGCCCAAAATCATCGCGATCGCCAGCGGGTAGAACAAGCCTTGCAGCGAAGCGAGACCCGGTTTCAAAAGCTGGTGGAGGCCCAGCCGGGTGCCGTGTTTACAGCTATTTTGCAAGTCAACGGCGATCGCGCGTTTACCTACCTGAGCAGCACCGGGGCCAGCCTCTTCGAAGTTCCCATTGACATTGCCCTGGCCGACTTTAGCGCGATCGACGCCCTGTTGCACTCAGAAGACAGGGCTGGGGTAGATGCGGCCATTGCCCACAGTGCAGCCACCCTTACTCCCTTGCACCACGAAGGGCGCATCGTTACCCCCTCGGGTAAGACCAAATGGGTTCAGATCCATGGCCAGCCCGAGCGCCTGCCCAACGGCGATGTGCAGTGGTTTGGCATGGTGCTGGAGGTGACCGACCGCAAACAGGCCGAGCTGACGGTGACACGCCAGTGCGACCTCAACCATCTGATGATGGCCGTGACCCAGCGCTTTGTAGAGGTGCGAGCCGCCCAGTTTGACGCCGAGGTGACCCGCGCCCTGGGTCAAATTGGAGCCTATATTCAGGCCGACCATGGCCATGTAGTGGCCCTGGCTGCCGCCAACACCCCCCGCGGGGGCACGATGCGCATCACCCACCAGTGGCAGCGCCCCGGCTGCACCACCATGCGCCCGCCGCCCGATACTATCCCCACAGCGGCGTTTCCCTGGACGACGGCGGCGCTACTCCGGCGGGAGGTAGTCAATGTGCCCCAGGTGGCGACGCTGGCCGCCGACCGCGCCACCGATCGCACCAGTTGGCAGGGGTTTGACGTCGGGGCGGTGCTGTCTGTGCCCCTGATTCAAAAGACTCGGGTAGTGGGTTATGTGGGGTTTCTTACCCTAGGCCGACCCGCCGCGTGGGATGACAATATTCAGCAGATGGTGCAGGTGCTGGCCCAAACCATTGCCTCTGCCCAGGCTCGGCTTCAGGCCGAGCGACTGCTGGCCAAGCGCGAGGCCCAAAGCTGGGCCATCCTCTCGGTCATGCCTGATCTGCTGATCCGCATGGGAGCCGATGGCCGATACCGCGAGGTGCTGAGTCAAAATCACCCCTTAGATGTTGTTACCCCGTCCCAAAGCCGCATTGGCCGCCATGTGTCAGAGATTTTGCCCGCCGATTTGGCTGAGTTTAAGCTCCAGGCTATTCAGCAGGCCCTGGCGACCCATGAGGTACAAACCTACGAGCAGGAGATGCTAGTGGGCGATCGCCTCCAGCACGAAGAACTGCGGGCGGTGCGGTGCAGCGACGATGAGGTGCTGTTTTTAATTCGCGACATCAGCGAGCGTAAACGCGGCGAAGCCGAACGCCAGTGCGCCGAGCTAGCCCTTCAGCGGAGCGAGGCCCACCAGCGGGCGCTGGTGAAGGCCCTGCCCGATCTACTGGCGCGGTTGAGCAAAGACGGCATCTACCTGGAATTTGTCGCCAGTCCCAGGTTTCATGTGGTGGGCAATCTGCCAGAGCTGGTCGGCACCCATGTGAGCGAGTCGCTGCCCCCGATTGCGGCCCAGCAGCGTCTCGATGCTATTAAACAGGCCCTGGCCACTCAAACCATCCAGTTTTATGAGCAAGATCTGTCCACAGCAGAGACATTTCAGATTGAAGAAGTGCGCGTGGTTCCCTACCGAGACGATGAGGTGCTGGCCCTAGTGCGAGACATCAGCGATCAGAAAGCGGCCCTGCGGGAGCGCGACCGAGCCGAACATCAGCTTAAAGAACTCAACCAATCGCTGGAGCAACAGGTAGCCGAGCGCACCGCTGCCCTGGAGGAGCGCGAAGCCCGCTATCGGGGCCTGATGGAGGGAGCCAGCGACGCCATCGTGGTGGCCGATATGGAGGGCCACATTCTAGAGGTGAATCGCCGGATGGAGGAGTTGTTTGGCCGCTCCCGCGAGCAGCTGACCCAGATGCACCAATCCCAACTGTATCCGCAAGACCACCAGGCTGAGGTTGGTGCGCTCTTTCAAGTGACGGTTGAGCACCCCCATGTGCAGGCCTTAAACGTCCCCATCCTGCATGCCGATGGCCGCCAAATTCCGGTGGATATTACTGCAACGACCATCGATTTGGGGGCGACCCGGGTGGTGCAGGGCATTTTTCGCGATGTCAGCGATCGCCAGCGGATTGAATCCGAAAACCAACATCTGCGCGATCGCCTGGGATTTTTGCTCGACTCCAGCCCCGCCGTTATCTACAGCGTTGAACCCACAGGCCACTACAGACCGACGTTTATCAGCCAAAACCTAGCAGATATCTTGGGCTACGAGTCAGAGGCGTTTATCGCCAACTTTAGCGACTGGCGCGAGTACTACCATCCCGACGAGGCCGATAGCCTATGGGCGGGCATGTCTGCCGTTGTCGAGCGCGGCTTCTACGCCATGGAGTATCGCTTTCGGCACCGCGATGGCCATTACATGTGGGTGCAGGATGAAGCCCGCGTCACCTACGACACCTGCGGCGAGCCCCAGGAAATTATTGGCTACCTGGCGGATATCACCGATCGCAAGTGCGCCGAGGATCAACTGCGGCAGACCAACGCCGAGCTGCTTCGCGCCACCCGCCTCAAGGATGAGTTTCTCGCCAACATGAGCCATGAATTGCGCACTCCGCTCAACGCTATCTTGGGCATGACTGAGGGGCTGCAAGAGCAGGTGTTTGGCGCTATCAACGAGCGCCAGCTCAAGGCTCTCACCACCGTCGAGACCAGCGCCTCCCACCTACTGGCGCTGATCAACGACATTCTCGATGTGGCCAAAATTGAGTCGGGTCAGATTACCCTGCACCTGACCCCCACGGCGATCGCTCCCCTTTGCCACTCAAGCCTGACCTTTGTGCTGCAGCAGGCCTACAAAAAACGCATTCAGTTCATGGATTGCATTCCTCCTGGCCTGCCTGATCTGGTGATCGATGAGCGGCGCGTGCGCCAGATTTTGATCAACCTGCTCGCTAACGCGGTCAAGTTTACGCCCGAGGGAGGTCGCGTTAGCCTGACAGTCGCGCCAGAGTGGTCCCAAGACGGCGACAAGACCCAGGCCGTGATCCGGTTTACCGTCAAGGACACGGGCATTGGCATTGCCCCCGACGACCAGCAAAGACTCTTTCAACCCTTCATTCAGATCGACAGCGCCCTCAACCGCCAGTACGAGGGCACAGGGTTAGGCCTCACCCTAGTAAAACAGTTCACCGAGCTCCACGGTGGCCAGGTAGGGCTAATTAGTGAAGTCGGGGTCGGCAGCAGCTTCACCATCGATCTGCCCTACGAGCTTGGGGCAGGTCGATGGACAGCCAGTCCGGCTACTGCCGTCGCCAGTGCCCTAGAGACCCCGGCTATCCCTGCCCAAAAGCCCTTAATTCTGTTGGCAGGCGATCAGGAGGCCACGATCAGCACCGTGGTTAACTACCTCACCGCTAAGGGTTACCGCCTGCTGGTGGCCCACGAGGGCGAAGCGGCCATCGCTCTGGCTCTGGCAGAGAATCCCGATCTGATCGTGATGGATATGCAGCTGCCGGGGGTCGATGGACTGGAGGCGATTCGCCGCATCCGCGACGCTCCGCACCTGGCCGATCGCCCGATCATTGCGCTCACCGCGCTGCCTGGCAGCAGCGATCGCAATTGCAGCCTGGCGGCCGGGGCTAACCAGCACCTAGACAAACCGCTGAAACTCAAGCAGCTGGCCGCTGCCATTCAGCACCTGCTCACCCCCTCACACCATCAACCCCTCAATTCACCCGCCGACCTATGCCATCCGCCTCTATCTTGATCGTTGACGACGACCCCAATAACTTTGATGTCATCGAGGCCCTGCTCGACGCCCAGGGTTATCAGCTGCACTACGTCAGCACGGGGGAAGCGGCGATCGCCGCCCTCGACTACCTACAACCCGACCTGATTTTGCTCGATGTAATGATGCCCGGCCTCGATGGGTTCGAGGTTTGCCAACGGCTCAAGTCTTCGCCCGCCTGGGCCACCCTGCCCGTCATGATGGTGACGGCCCTGAGTGAAAAACAGGACCTCGCTCGCTGCTTTAGCGCCGGTGCCAACGACTTTATCAGCAAGCCTCTCAACCGGCTAGAGCTGATTGCCAGGGTGCGATCGATGCTGCTGCTGCGGGAGCAGTATCGGCAGCTAGAAACCTTTAACGCCCAGCTCGAAACCAAGGTGCTAGAGCGTACGGCCCAACTCCAGGCGATCATTTTCCAAGATGCCTTAACCCAGTTGCCCAGCCGGGCCGCCCTAAACCAGACCCTGGCTGAGCTGCTTCAGGCTGAGAATTCGGCCTTTGCGGTGATTTACCTCGACTGCGACCAGTTCAAGCTGATCAACGGCTCCTTTGGCTACACCCTAAGCAACCAGCTGCTCAAGGCGATCGCCGAGCGGCTTGAGCAGCTGGTGCCCAGCGACGGTCTGCTGGCCTGCCTGGGGGGCAACGAGTTCTGTATTGTGATGCGCCAGACCAGCGAGATGGAGCGCATCAACTGGCTCATCCAGACCATTTTAGACAGCTTTAAGACCTCCTTTACCGTGTCAGGACTGGATATTTTTATCACCGCCTGTCTGGGAGTTGTCCTAGGCCACAGCGACTACCCATGCCCTGAGCAACTCCTTCAGGATGCTGGCGTTGCCATGTATCGGGCCAAGCAGCAGGGGGCCGGTAGCTATCAATTTTTTGACCCGCAAATGCACCAAACCATGGTGGATCGCCTGGCCCTCGAAAATGACCTCAAGCGCGCCCTCGATCGCCAGGAATTTGTGGTGTATTACCAGCCCATTGTCCACCTCAAAACTCTCAAAATTGCCGGGCTAGAGGCGCTGGTGCGCTGGCAGCACCCCACCCGTGGCCTGGTTGCCCCCGGCGAGTTTATTCCCCTAATGGAAACTACCGGGCTGGTGGTGCCGGTGGGCCTGCTCATTCTCAAGCAGGCCTGTCAACAGCTGCATCGCTGGCAGCAGCAGGGCTGGAGCGATTTGACCATGAGCGTCAACCTGTCGGTGCGACAGTTTGCCTGCCCAACCCTGCTCGACGATATTGACCAGATTTTGGCCGCCACCGGCATCGACCCCGCCCGGCTCAAGCTGGAAATTACCGAAAGTGCCATTATGGACAATGCCGAAACCGCCATTGCCCTGGTGGAGGCCCTGCGATCGCGGCAGGTTCAAATCAGCATCGACGACTTTGGCACGGGCTATTCGTCCCTGGGCTATCTGCACCGATTTTTGGTCAACGACCTCAAAATTGATCGATCGTTTACCAGCCAAATCCAAGTCTTGACGTCTAAATCCAAGGTCGTCGATACCATTATTACCCTGAGCAAGCAGTTGGGCTTGACTGTCACCGCCGAAGGCATTGAGACTCAACCCCAGCTAGCGCGACTGCAACAGCTCAGCTGCGAACTGGGGCAGGGCTATCTGTTTTCTAAACCCCTACCGGCAGCAGATATTGAGGCCCGCTTTCTCAATGGCAGAGATACCCCCCTCAGGCTGGTGGCCTAAGGGGGTGTCAACCGTTGCGCTACTTGCGATCAGAGATGAGCCGTACTCAATCAATTGTAGGTAGAGATGATTTGAGTCCACATGTGCAAGGTGGTGTAGGTCTCTTGCCATGCATCCAGGGATAAACTCGGCCAAACATCTATTGGGGCAGGTTGATTTGACATTATGGTTTCCTCGCGAGTAGGAAAAGGGGTGCGTGATCAATAGGTCTTCTGTTGTTCGTCGGCAAAGCACCAGAGCCATTGTTCTCCCAATTCTGCTGAACTGATTACCGCATGTCCGCTTTCTTCGTAATGACGACGAGCATGTTGATTTTTAGACGAGTCGCAGCACATCATTTTGCCGCAGGTTTGACAAATTCTTAAATGTACCCAGCGATCGCCAACTCGCAGGCATTCCTCACAGCGGAATAGTGGGTAATTGGCTTTTGAGATCATAGTCTCTAGCGTCAGTTCGTTCAGGTGTTGACAAGGCATGGAAGATTCCTGTGAATATGCAAGATATGTACTTGATCAAATGGGATACAGCCATGTGCCTAGCACCACACATGACCTCAAAAACTTTAGCTACCCAAAAAGTGATGATAGTTAATGCGCGATCGCTGCTTTTAAGGCTGATTGGGCATTAGCGATCGCCAGTTCACGGGCTTCATCCCCCATATTCAAGCTATCGGCATAGACAAACTCGATATCCGTTATCCCAATAAACCCAAAAATGAGTTTCAAGTAGGGTGTTTGTAGATCATAGGCGTGAGTAGGGCTACCTTCGGGGTAGGCTCCTCCCTGCGCCATGATGATCGTCATCTTCTTGTTGTGAACCAGTTCCTTGTAACCTGCTTCATCAACGGAAAATGTACGTCCCGCTCGCACAATCTGGTCAAGATAAGCGTCGTTGGGATGAGTGGTTTTCCACTGGTTAATGAACTCTTTAGAGAGCGTGCGAGAGATGGAGCGATCGCCACGCGGACTCGCATCTAAATGGAGAATGTGGGTCATAGGATAAATCTCAAATTGTGAATGAAGCATGTAGCGGAGACAAATGAGCAATCGACGGGTTAGCGCTGACCCAACAGTGTGTACAGCTAAGCGTCACACATGAGCCATCGGAGCTCTTTTGTGAATTCAACGTCGCTGCTTGAGCGTGCGTTAATCCAGTTTCACCTTAAATGTTCACGCCTTCAATCATGGAACCGTGCAATTGACTTGCTCGATCCATTTGCATGACTGTTTGCACAAATTCAATATAGGGGGTCGCCCTCAAGCTGTCGCCTACAGCAAGTTAAATTTTTTACAGTGCAAATTGATAGATTAACCATGCCATCGCAGAGTAGAAGGCTGACTCTAACTTAAGTTAGAGTCCGAATTTGATCGTAAAGTACATTCATACAACCGATCGACCATCAAGCCCCAGTCTCCTGAGGGACAGCAATTTTTCAGGCCTACTTGACTCTTGAGAAGCATCTGCTGCTGTTCCTCGACAATGAGATGGTGCCGCCGACCAATCATTTCAGTAAACAGGCACTGCGCTGGAGCGTGGTTTTTCGCAAGGTCACCCATGGCTTTTGCTCCGATTGGGGTGCGGAGTTGTTCGCCTAGATGCGGTCGTTGGTTTGCAAGCGATATACTTTGGGAAACGGATGACAGTCCTTTATCGGGGGAGCACTCAATGATTACCCTGCCTGGAATTACTATCCACAGCAAAATCTATGAGAGCTTAGCTTCTTTGGTGTATCGGGGCATCAGAGAGCAAGATGGTTGTGCAGTGATCGCCAAAGTTCTCAAGCAGGATTATCCCTCTCCTCAGGATTTAACTCGCTATAGGCAGGAGTATGAAATTACTCGCTTTCTCAATATTGAAGGCGTAGTCAAGGCCTACAGTCAGCAAGACTACCAGCGCACGCTGGTTATTCTTTTGGAAGACTTTGGTGGAGAGTCTTTAGAATGCTGGATGCGGCAACAATTAGACTTTTGTCCCATGCCGCTGTCGGTTTTTTTGAATATGGCGATCGCCATTACTGATGCTCTAGGCAAAATCCATGCGGCTCATATCATCCATAAAGATATTAATCCTGGCAACATTGTCTTTAATTCGAAGACTGGCGTTGTTAAAATCATTGATTTTGGCATTGCCACTCGCTTCAGTCGCACCAATCCCACATTCAAAAGTCTCTATCTTTTAGAAGGAACCCCCGCCTATTTGTCGCCAGAGCAAACCGGGCGAATGAACCGGATGCTCGACTATCGCACCGACTTTTATTCACTGGGTGCAACCTTCTACGAACTGTTGACGGGGCAACTACCGTTTCCCACTAAAGATCTCCTAGAGCTAGTCCATTGCCACATTGCCAGACCGCCGACTCCCCCACATGAATTGAACGCAACGATTCCCCAAACTGTTTCAGATCTTATTTTGAAACTGATGGCAAAGAATGCGGAGGATCGCTATCAAAGTGCTTGGGGCATCAAAGCAGATTTAGAACGCTGTGCCCAACAACTGGCAGAAATGGGTTTAATTGAACCTATGCCGTTGGGACTGCAAGATGTTTCCGAGCAGTTCCGCATTCCTCAAAAACTGTATGGGCGAGAAGCGAAGATTGCAGCATTATTGGCGGCGTTCGACAGGGTGGCAGGGAATGAGGGAGTAGGGGAATGGGGAAGTGGGGGAGCAGAAGAAGACATTACCTTACTACCGCATCGTGAAATGATGCTGGTCTCCGGTTATGCTGGCATCGGCAAAACGGCATTGGTGCAGGAACTTCATAAACCGGTCACAGCAAACCAAGGCTATTTTATCTCTGGCAAATTTGACCAATTTGGGCGCAACATTCCCTACAGCGTCATTGTGAATGCCCTGCAAAAGTTATTGCAGCAACTCTTGAGCGAACCGGATGAGCAGGTGGAAGCGTGGCGATCGCGCCTGCTCACTGCTCTGGGCAGCAACGGACAAATCATCATTGATGTCATCCCCGAAGTTGAGTTAATCATTGGCAAGCAGTCGCCTATACCCGAAGTTGGAGCAACTGAGGCACAGAATCGCTTCAATCTCACGTTTCAAAGATTTGTGCGGGCGTTTTGTGCAAAAGAGCATCCCCTAGTCATTTTTTTAGACGATCTACAGTGGATCGATTCTGCAACCTTGAAGTTAATCGAACTCATCTTACTTGATGAGCAAATCCAGTATCTGTTTTTGATCGGAGCCTACCGAGATAACAAACTGACTCCAACGCATCCGTTGGTCTTAACACTAGAGAGCCTGCGAAACCAGGAAGCAGTACTTCAGGAAATCATCCTGACCCCCTTAACACTGGAACCGTTGACTCAACTGGTGGCTGAGACATTACATCGCAATCCTGATGCTGTTCGTTCTTTAGCCCAAGTCGTGTTGCATAAAACCGAGGGCAACCCTTTCTTTGTTGGTGAATTTTTGAAGTTGTTGCATAGCGAAAACCTGTTAATCTTTGATGCCCAACAGTTGAGTTGGCAGTGGAATTTAACTGAGATTGAAGCTCAAGATATCACCGATAATGTGGTGGAGTTACTGCTGCGTCAGTTGCAGAAATTATCGGAAGCAACACAGCAAGTTCTCTCTATCGCTGCTTGTGTTGGGTCTGAGTTTGATTTAGAAACGTTGGCGATCGTTTGCGAAAAATCACCGCAAGCAATTTTCCAGGATCTACTAGCAGCAATACAAGCGGGATTAATTCAACCTCTGTCTGAATTGGACGAAGACTTGTTAGTTCAAGAGTATAAGTTTCTGCACGATCGCGTGCAGCAAGCGGCTTATGCCCTAATTGATGATTCGTGCAAACAAGTGGTTCATCTCCAAATCGGTCGCAATTTACTCGAAAAAACTTCACCAGAGCAACGATTCGATCGACTGTTTACTATTGTGGATCATCTCGATCAAGGAACGGAGCTTGTCACTGCTCAACCAGAACGAACTGAAATTGCCAGATTGAATTTAACGGCAGGTCAGAAAGCAAAAACAGCAACGGCTTATGAAGCAGCTTTTAAGTATTTCACTACAGGTCTTCAACTTCTCGATACAGAGAGTTGGCAGAGTGAGTATGACCTGACCTTAGCGCTGTATTCAGAAGCAGCAGAAGCGGCGTATCTCCAGGGTCGCTTTGATGAGATGGAACAGTTGGTAGAAGTGGTGCTTGATCGTGGCAAAACAGTGATTGACAAAGTGCAGGCTTACGATAGCAAAATTCAAGGATATTTGTCACAGGGCAACCTGAAAGAAGCATTAAAAACTGGATCGGAAGCGTTAAAGCTCTTGGGACTAGATTTGATAGAAAATCCAAGTCAGGCAGATGTTCAAAGGGAACTGGAGTCAACGGCTGCATTACTCGCTGAACGAGAAATCGAAAACTTGATTAATTTACCAGAGATGACTGCACCAGAACCGCTAGCAGCTATGTCAATCCTGGTGAGTATGAGGTCTGCTGCATTTATCAGGTCACCAGCATTATTCATGCTGATTACTTGCAAAACGGTAAATTTATCAATCAACTACGGGAATGATGTCTGGTCATCACTGTTTTATGCTGGCTACGGGTTTGTTCTATGTGGAGTTGTTCAAGACATTGAATTCGGTTATGAGTTCGGCAAATTGGCTCTCAGTTTGGCAGAACGATTGAATACTAGAGGAAATGCTAGAACCTCAATGTTCTCGAATGTCCATATCATGCACTGGAAGGTGCATCTTAGGAACACAATACCCATGCTGGTTGATGCCTATCAAAATGGATTGAAAACTGGAGACTTTGAAACTGCTGGTTTTACTGCATATTACGTGTGCTATTACCCGTTTCTTGCTGGAGAAGAACTCACCCAACTGGAACAAAAAACAGCAACCTACAGCAAAGCGATCGATCAAATCAGACGAGAAAGCCCCTCAAATTGGCTGGCAATATTGCGGCAGACCATTCTTAATTTGCTAGACAGGGCTGAGAATACCAGCCGTTTAATCGGTAGGCTATGTACTGAAGAGGAGGCGTTGCAACACGCTATTGCAATTAAAGATGGAACTGCAATCCAAATACTCTATTTGCACAGGGTCATGTTGTGTTATCTATTTGAAGAACACCATCAAGCTGTACAGACTGCTATTTTGGCAAAGCAACATTTTGAAGAGGTGACAGCAGTAACGGTTCTACCCATATTCTGTTTCTATCATTCTCTAGCGCTTTTGAGCCTATCGCTTAAGGATTCAACCTCTGAAAAAATAGCTTGGCTAAGTTGTGTTAGCTCCAACCAAGAAAAGATGCAAAAATGGGCGAGTCATGCCCCAATGAATTATCTCCATAAATTTTATTTAGTCGAGGCAGAGAAAGCACGAGTCTTAGAGCAATTTCTTGAGGCTGAAGAGCTTTATGAACGGGCGATCGCAGGTGCTGCTGAAAATGAGTATATCCAGGAAGAAGCATTAGCGTATGAATTAGCGGCTAAACATTATCTGGCGCGAGGTCGGGAAAAGATTGCTCAGACCTACATGAAAGAGGCGCACTATTGCTACGATCGCTGGGGCGCAACCGCTAAAGTCAAAGACTTAGAACAACGCTATCCACAGTTGTTTCCTCAGTCGTCTAGAGCCGCTTCCGCTGCTGAAACTATTACTAATCCTTTCCATACCGCGTTCGATTTAGCAGCAGTAATGAAAGCTTCACAGACGATTTCTCGTGAAATTGAACTGAAGCAATTGCTGCGATCACTGATGCAAACTTTAATTGAGAATGCTGGCGCACAAACCGGATATCTGATTTTAGAAAACTCAGGAGAATGGTCGATTGAAGCGGTTTGTGAACTCAATGCCGATGAGAATGCCTGTGCGACTCAGGTGTTACAGTCTATTCCCATTGCCGATCAATTACCAGAATCAATCATTCAATATGTGATTCGGACTCTAAGGCCTGTCACTTTAAATGATACGACTCGTGAAGGTGCTTTTATTAATGAGCCATACATTCTGCAGAACCAGCCTCAATCTGTTTTCTGTTTGCCGCTGCTGAATCAAGCCAAGCTAGTCGGTGTATTGTATTTAGAAAATCGGTTAGCAGCTGGAGTATTTACACCAGAGCGATCGCAGGTCTTGCAGCTATTATCGACTCAAGCCGCGATCGCCATCGAAAATGCCAACCTTTACTCAGAACTGCAGGCTAAGGAAAGCAAGATCACCCAGTTCCTTGAAGCGATTCCGGTGGGAATTGCGATCGTGGATGCGAAGGGTTGCCCTTACTATGCCAACCAATGCGGCAATCAACTCCTGGGCAAAGAAACTGATCCTTCCGTAGCACCGGAGCAGATCTCAGAGGCTTATCAGCTTTATGTAGCGGGAACGGATCAAATCTATCCAGCGGAGAACTTGCCTACTGTGCGGGCATTAAGGGGCGATCGCATCAGGACTGAAGATATAGAAATTCGTCGAGATCATGTCTCAATTCTACTTGAGGCCCGGGGAATACCAGTTTTTGATCAACAGGGCAATATCACTTATGCGATCGCTACCTTTCAGGACATTACAGAGCGCAAACAAGCCGAGAAACTCTTAGCCGACTACAACTGCACTTTAGAGCAACAGGTCGCAGAACGAACTGCTGCGTTACGACAAAGTGAGGCTAAGTTCCGAACTATCTTTGAAAACTCGCAGGTTGGCATCTACCGAACCCGCCTCTCGGATGGATTAATTCTCGATGCCAATCAACGCTTTGCCGATCTGCTTGGCTTTGATTCGCCAGAAGAGATCGTTGGGCTGGAACACACTACAGGCTTTAATGTAAATCCCAACGATCGCCAACAATTCATTGAGGTGCTGAAGCGAGATCGGGAAGTGAGAAGCTATGAAATCCAGATGCAAAAACGAGATGGGACACCGTTTTGGGGACTTTTCTCTTCTTATCTGAATGCAGCCGATGACTATATTGAAGGCGTGGTTGAAGATATTAGCGTTCTCAAACAGACAGAAGCTGCTCTGCAAACGAGTGAGGAACGACTACGCTTAGCATTAACCGCTTCAAATCAGGGACTCTACGATATGAATCTCAAAACTGAAGAAATCGTGGTTAACCCAGAATACGCTTTAATGCTGGGCTACGATCCAGCAACATTTCATGAGACCAAATCTAGGTGGGTTGAGAGTTTGCATCCTGATGACAGAGAATCAATGTTTGCAGTTTACAATGGTTTTATGACTGGAGAAGCTCCCAACTATCAAGCAGAGTATCGCCTGCGTACCCGGGATGGTCAGTGGAAATGGATTCTTTCTGTCGGCAAAATTGTTACCTGGAATGAGTCCGGTGAACCTATCCGAGCGTTAGGAGTTTATACGGATATCAACGATCGCAAACAAGCAGAAGAAGCCCTACAAGCCTCAGAGTCAAAGCTACGGGCTCTAATTGAGGCAATTCCCGATCCATTGTTTGTACTGACTGCTGAAGGGCGATTCCTTGAAATGATCGTGCAGGAACCAAATCTGCTATGGCAACCCTATGAGGAGATGATTGGTCAAACTATGCATCAACTCGTAGAGGAACAAGCTGATGAATTTCTAAGTTATATTCAGCAGGTGCTGAGAACCCAACAAACCCTCACGGTCGAGTACAGTGCGTTTCTAAATGGACGAGAAGCCTGGTTTTCGGCTCGCATTGCTCCAATCAGCCACGATCAGGTGATTTGGCTGTCGCGAGATATTACGGCGCTTAAGCAAGCAGAAGAAGCCTCAATTTTAGAGGAGCGCAACCGCATGGCACGCGAAATTCACGACACGCTCGCGCAGTCGTTTACAGGCATTCTGGCTCAGGTTGGAGCTGCAAACCAGGTACTAACGGATGATGTAGAAGCAACTCAGGCACATCTAAACCTGATCAAAGAATTGGCCCGAACTGGACTGACTGAAGCGCGGCGATCGGTCGTGGCGCTCCGTCCTCAGCTTTTGGAGGAGGGCAGTTTACATAGCGCTCTACATCGTCTCATCGCTCAAATCAGAACTGCCGCAATGGATACCGCTTTATATTATGAGATTGAGGGTGCGGTGTATTCTCTACCGACTGAAGTCGAGAGTAATCTATTGCGGATGGGGCAGGAAGCTTTAACCAATGCGATTCGACACGCCAATGCTGATGAAATTCGAGTGGAGCTAATCTACGATCGCGATCAGGTTTACTTGCGCGTACAAGACAATGGGCAAGGCTTTGGAGTTGGAAGTATTTCAGCCTCTGAGGGGTTTGGCCTACTCGGCATGAGCGAACGAGCAGAGCGCATCGGTGCACAACTCACGATTCGGAGTCAACCTGGAGAAGGAACAGAGATTATTGTCACCATTGATCGGGAGGCATCACAATGAGCCAAGCCATTCGGATTCTGATTGCGGACGATCACGCCATTTTTCGGCAAGGATTAGCCACGATTATTAACCGTGACCCAGATATGCAGGTGATTGCCCAAGCCGAAAATGGGGAACAAGCGATCGCTCTATTTGGGGAACACCAACCGGATATCATGCTGATGGATCTCCGCATGCCTGAAGTAGAAGGAGTTGCCGCCATCGGTGCAATTTGTGCGACGGCTAAATCGGCTCGGATTATTGTACTGACCACGTATGATAGTGACGAAGATATTTACCGGGGATTGCAGGCAGGCGCAAAAGGATACCTGTTGAAAGAAACTGAACCTGATGAGCTTCTGAATGCCATTCGTACCGTTCATCGGGGTCAGAAGTACATCCCGCCCGATGTGGGAGCAAAGTTGGTACAGCGGCTCAGCAATCCAGAACTGAGTGAACGAGAACTAGAAGTACTCCGCTCACTAGCACAAGGGATGAGTAACGCTGATATTGCGGCTGCTTTGAGCATCGGTGAAGGTACTGTTAAATCTCATGTCAATCGGATTTTGAATAAGCTAGATGTCAGCGATCGCACTCAAGCGGTGATTGTTGCCGTTAAGCGCGGCATTGTCAGTTTGTAGGATGTACTTTCGATCAAATTCGGATTCTAACTTAAGTTAGAGCCAGCCTTCTACTCCGCGATGGCATGGTTACTCTACCAATTTGCACTGTAAAAATTTTAACTTGCTGTAGGCGACAGCTTGAGGGCGACCCCCTATATTGAATTCATGCAAACAATCATGTAAATGGATCGAGCAAGTAAATTGCACGGTTCAATGCTTGATACAGATGTAAAAAGATGAGCGACGACCATAGCCACAGTTCTTTACTTGTACCACCTTCAACTAAAGATTGGATTCAAGGTCTGCTGAGTGCCAAGGTAGTGCTGGTGATGTATGGAGACTACCAATGCCCTAGAAGTGCGGACGTTTACAAGCTGATTAAAGCGATCAAACGAGAGCTTAGTGCTGCTTTTGGAGAAGATTATTTATGCTTCATCTTCCGTCATTTTCCACAAGCACGGATTCATCCTCATGCTCAACGGGCAGCCCAAGCAGCCGTTGCCGCCGCCGCCCAAGGAGAGTTCTGGTCAATGAGCGATACTTTATTTGACCATCAACAAAGGTTGGAGAATGGTTATCTTGTCGAGTACGCCAATGATTTAGGGCTTGACATTCCTCGATTTCTCCAAGAGTTGTCTAAACAAGTGTATGTCGATCGCATCAATGAAGATATCGAAGGCGGAATACAGAGCGGAGTAACGACCGCCCCAGCTCTGTTTATCAATGGAAGTCGGTATATCGGGCACTGGAGCACGACGGAGTTGATGGCAGCCATGATTGCGGCAAGTCATTAAGATCTCCGATCCCTACTCCCAATTCACATCTGACTTGTTGGTTAGTGCCAGTCAGCGATCGAATGTGCGATCGCTAGTTTTGCTGTTTTGTTAAACAACTTGCCAATTCTTGAACCATGTTAACAACTACAACGCCAACCATTGAAGCTAATTATAAAGGCTTAACGCACACCCGATTGCAGCAAGTAATTGACTATATTCAGACTCACCTCGATCGAGAATTATCACTGGCTGAACTTGCAGAAGTGATCAATGTTAGTTCGACTTATTTTGCGAGTTTGTTTAAACAAACAATGGGGATTTCGCCCCATCAGTACGTGATTCAACAGCGCGTGGAACGAGCAAAAGTAATGTTGAAGAAGACGGATTTTGCGATCTCCGACATCGCTCTACAAGTCGGCTTCTCCAGCCAAAGCCATCTGACTCAACAATTCAAGCGCATTACGGGAATGACTCCAAAACAGATTCGCTAACGTCCAAGCACACATTCACGCACGAGTCAAGGAGACAAAGATGACGCTCAACACAATCAAAACGGAAGTGCAAGATGCGACTTACGTGGAGGCCGCCCGGTGGGGTAAGCATCGGGGGTGGCGGTATGTTCTGGGACTGGTGATCATTCTCTTTGCGTGGCTGGTGGTCGGGACTGGTGCCAGCGTACTCGTCGCGTTCGCGCTCAGCGGCCAGCTGGATTACTCCGTGCTTGGTCCTTTCGGGAAGTTCCTGTATGTCATGGCAGGTTTTCCGGTCTTCCTGGCGGGAGTCCTCATCGCCGTTACCCTTATCCACCGCCGCTACCCCCGGACGCTGGTTACGGCGCGGGAGCGGATCGACTGGCGTCGCATTGGTCAGGGGTTTGTGGCGTGGTCCGTTCCAACGTGTCTGATAGGTGTGCTGGGACAGTATCTCTTCTACCCCGACACCTTTTCCTTCAACTCCGACCTGGCGACGTTCGCGCTCTTCGTGCCACTGGCAGTGGCCTTCACCGCGATCCAGACCACCACGGAGGAGCTTTTCTTTCGCGGCTACATCGTGCAGGGCGCGAGCATGATCTCGCCCAACCGCGTTTTTCTAGCGCTCGTGGCGGCCGTGATATTCACCCTGCCGCACCTCCTAAACCCGGAGGCGAGCGCAGGCGACTGGCTCACGGTCTTCTCCAACTACTTCCTCGTTCCGGGTCTGTTGTGGACCGTGGTCTCATTGATTGACGGAACCACTGAACTCGCCATCGGCGTACATTTCGCAAACAACATCATTGGCATACTCCTGTTCAACATAGCCGGAAGCGCCTTGACCACACCGGCTCTGTTCACAATCAGCGAGTTCCACTCGACCTATGTGGCGCTATTGGTGCTGGTTGCAATACCCGTATTCCTGGCGATCGCCTACAAGGTGTTCAAACGCGATAAGGCATCCGAACCCGTTCCCCAGAGCCACCACAGGGGTCCTCAGTGATCTCGTCAGTTCGTTGCTGAAGGTCAATCTTGACTGAAACAGGAGAAACAAAATGATACTGCAAGATAAAGTGGCGTTAGTCACTGGTGGCACAACAGGAATTGGTCGAGCAACCGCGTTAGCGTTCGCGCAGCGTTCCGAAGGAAAGCTTAACGAAGTTATCGCTTATGCCCAACAACAAGCAAAGGTGGCGGTGGTGGGTCGTCGAATTGATGAAGGTGAAGAAACTGTAAAAAATGCAAAAACCGAACACCGCTTTCCAGCGACCCACAACAGGAGCATTCCATATGACCCAGCGTGACGCCGTTTTCCCCGCCGGTCGGCATGACCTCTACACGTCACAGACCTATTCCGCAGCGATCAGATCAGGTGACCTCCTGTTCGTGTCCGGTCAGGTCGGCAGCCGCAGCGATGGCTCGCCCGCGCCGGACTTTGAGGCTCAGGTTCGCCTGGCATTCTCCAATCTCGAGGCGACCCTGCAAGCGGGTGGATGCGGGCTTGACGATATCGTCGACGTGACGACCTTTCATACCGATCCCGAGAATCAGTTCGGCACGGTCATGACCGTTAAAAGCGAAGTCTTCCCGGAAGCGCCCTATCCGAATTGGACGGCGATCGGCGTCAACTGGCTCGGGGGGTTCGACTTCGAGATCAAGGTCATCGCCCGTATTCTAGGCTGAATTCATCAGGCGGAGCGGGCGGCAGGATAACCCGACACTGCACTCGACCGACCCAGCATTTGTCATCAGGGCGAAGCGATTCGCGGGCTTATTGGTAAGTAAATTGCCGATTTGACGATCACATTAGTAATCACATACAGCAATTTCCACTCTAGTGAGGTACAATCTATACTTCTTGAATTTGCTTTAACATAATAGCGATGAAACCTTATTCACTAGCCTTCCGCCGAAAGATTATCAAGGCTTATGAAGACGAAGGTG
>JAESGV010000217.1_pt1 | contig 30493 bp, 24 predicted proteins | sample 9269781 | NCBI WGS metagenome assembly JAESGV01 (sample SAMN15741586, study PRJNA653496) | algae metagenome | isolation source: Tildeniella torsiva UHER 1998/13D and co-occurring heterotrophs from... | place: Slovakia: Slovak Paradise National Park, Hrabusice, Kosice Region | collected 2000-01-01
ATATGAAGGACTTTCGTCATATGAACTTTGATATGAACTTTGGTAACCTACGTTACCAGATTGGTACGACTCTTCTATTGGTGCCGTTCGTTTTTTCTGTTCCACTATATCTGGTACATTCTTTTTTGCGCTATTCGTGTGTTTTCCTATACCACCAGATGCAATACTATTTGAGCTTATGCCAACCATTGACCGTTGTGTTGGTTGTTTTGAAGAACCCATAAGTGAAGAATTCTCTGGTGTGTCCTTACGCCGCATGTTTGGTTTGTTCGAATTTGTGAGTCTAATACTCCGATTTGTAATGGATGGCCACGTACTAGAGAGCAAGGACAAAGCGTCATCGTTTCTATTTTATTCTGTAACGATAATTTGACTTGAGAATGGGAAGATAAAGTTTTGCTTTGTTCTCCTGTTATGACAGAACAAATTATTAATGGTAATCGTACCTTCCTGCACAGCAATGAAACGCAGATTAACTTTTCTTGCATCTTGAGGACCAATAACTCCCATTTCAACCTATTATGTTATATTTTAGTAAACTACCGTACCTCTTGATCTTGACATAATAAATTATCTTCGTTAGTCAATTCTGTTGAAATAACTAAATCGCACTCTCGGTCTGTTAAATTGGTAACAAATACTGTAACGAAAAATGGTTCCAATTTTTTCACACTACTTGAATACGTTCTCATTGATCCAAATAATCCTCTACGGAAAACGGCTACCCATCTTGCTTCCAATTTTCCAACCATTTTTATCGTAACTTCACCTTCTAGTCGATAATGTACTGTTACTTTTGATCCGTACTCACACAAGGAATCATCTCTTATAATGTTTGTAGAAGGGTTACTGCTATGCGAACGAATATAAGAAACTTTTCGTTTCGTGAGTTGTGCTATTGACTTTTTCGATGATGTTTGTAATCTAGATGGTTAATAGGTTAATATAATAACTTACACTTCTGGTTTGTTGGTCATTAACGCTTCTAAATCGTAATTACTTTCTGATGGCGTAACTACCCATGTCAATGTAAACATTTCATATGGTTTGAGTGTGATAGGTAAACACTTTTTATCCACGAATGACGAAAATAGTTCATGAATGGCAATGTAAGAATCTCGTTTCTTTTTCTATAAATTGTTGGAAACGGTAACTATCACGTACCTGGTATGATTCAAAATTTTCATTTTGATCGTTTGAATTGAAAAAGAGATCATCTGGTGGTAAGTTCTTTCTTTCCAAACCAGTTAGATCATTTTTCGATATGTTTACCAGAGTCAATCGTGAATCCTAAACTGTTAATAGTTTCATTATTTCAACATACCTGCGGTGACAAGTATCGTAATAACTGTGAACCAACAAGATGCAAATTCACATCTTCTATCGTGATAATATGATCATCATGCAAGTTCTCCATACTTATTTGTACATAATTCTTCATATTGATCAATTTTGATTGGGAACTGATTCGTAGTACATCTGAAACTCGAATAGGTTTGCATATCGAACATAGGAAAATCTTGCTTGGTAAATAGTGTTGACTGGTTGCGTACGGAAGTAACAAGTTCAATTCAACGGGAACGTTTGATTCGACAGGTGTAATATCTGCTAACGTGCGAACGATGGTGTGACTAAACTGATCGGAAGAAATGAAAATTTCAATTATCAAGTATTGTCGACCTTCTGGTAGTTCATCATCGATATCTATCTCTACTTCGTATGTTAAAGAATCATCATGGACGCTTGTTGGCGACCGTAATGTGTATATGGATTGCGAGTTTGCTGTTTGTTTTGTGACGTCACTACTCTTGAAAATGTAACAACTGATGCTGTCATCTAGGTTGTGAGTATGTGCGTAAAAGCGTACCATCGTTTTCTGCGTTTTTGAATTTTTTTACTTCAACTATGGACTCTTCTACGCGATCTGCGCTTTTCATAGTCGGAGATCCAAACGTATTCGGACTTGGTTTCACTGGTGTTGGCAATGTTGAAGATAAATAACTTTTGTCAGTAGTCTATCGATTTGTCGTACCTGTAAATGTACAGTTTGGAGAATAGTTCTTTCCAAACAGATAAGCATTCCGTCTGTAATTCTTCTAACTGTTTTTTCCGTTCTTCGTCGTTTCCTTTTAGCGTCTTCGCTTGTATATGCGTTAAATTAAAAACGTTTCCTAGAAATAAGAAATACTATGCCAAAGCGGTACCAAAGTTGATTAATTGGTCTAGATCGTCTAGATGGCTTGGTTTCACCGTTACACGACTCACAACACGTTCTCCCTTAAAGACTTGTGTTCTTCTATTTTCACCATCGTTAGTATCTGGTTCTACTTCTCGTTCGGCAACTGAAAATCGTTTCGGAGTATATAAGAGCGATATATCGAAATCTGCGATGAGAGGCAGCAGCGCCTCAATTTTACTCTCGTTTTCGCTGTACCTAGTGAAGACTGTCATGTTTTGTTGTAAATCGGTGTTGTATACGAGGAATACAACAAAGATGTAGAGGCTAGATAGTGTTTGAAACTTCAAATTTTTATATACATCCAACATCAAATGATCCCTCGATTTGTCTTACGTAAATATTCGTCAAAGTGTCATACACTTTAATGTTGGTAGTAATGTTGATGATCTCCTTGCCATGCTACTAGGACAGATTCAACATGAAAGAAGCGTGGACAACCGATAACAACGGAACAATTTCTGCTATTTTATATATCGTACGCAATTACAGCCAATCCGTATGCTGGTACAACCAAATTAAATGCATAATTGTCAACATCTACTTTCTCATAGTCAATTGGATTGGCAACCAATTGCGACTTGGTGTCCAACTCTGCCAACTGTTCCTTAGTAGGATACTCTGGACTTCCCATCGCTACCCAACTCTCATACGCATTCGCGTTTTCTCTATCTACACGATAAAGCTTGGCACCACTTACAGGTACATTTCCATGCACTTTAATACGCAACGTCTTATCAGTAACAGTCTTGTTCAACACATCATAATTACTTGCGAAAATCATGATTTGATTTCCACCTTTTGTTGCCAAAACATCAGTAGTTGGATCACTACCAGTAACAGTAAACGCTTGATCTCCAGCCTTGTGTAACAACTCGAACGCTCTCCAAGCAGCTTTTCTTGTTCCATAAATGGTCATCATACCAAATGCAGCATGATGTGGTGTGCTAGAAATTCCTTGTTCTTCGAAAATATCAGAGAATGTCCAGTACGAGAACATGTCAACGTTTCCTTGAACGCGTGCCAAATTGGAAACAATGCATGGAGCAGCGTAACTACTGTCTTGATATAATAACGTTCCTTGACCGTAATCTCCTAATCCACAATTCCATTCTGTGTAATAGACTGGTAATCCAGCAGCATTGATTTTGGTTTGTGTAGTTACTTTTTGTAATTGATTTCTTTCATCTGGTGGTGTATCTGTTGGGTACTCGTGAGTGGATACAAAATCAACTGGTACGTTGTTTTGTTTGGTAAATTTGACAAACTCTGGAATCCATTGCGATCCTGCGGTTGCGGGTCCACCAACTCTAATACGAGGAGATACAGATTTGATAGCGTGCGCTGTGACGTTATATAGATGGAAATAGTCTTGTTGGGTACCAGTCCAGAACGTGTATCTCAAATTGGGTTCGTTCCATACCTACACGTGTTAAATAGTTCAAAAAACTTACTTCTATTGGCCATTGTGCGACTTCTTCTATTCTGTAACGATCAACTAAATGTTGAACTAGAGTCTTGATTAGTAGTGACCATTCTGTATCGTTCTTGGGTGGAGTGATGTTACCTTGCCAATGAAAAACGGTGTGCTGCGCGGAAGCTAATGCCTGTGGCATAAAGCTCAATTCTATCAGTGGTTTCATTCCAATGCTCAAAAAGTAATCGAAAATGGAGTCAATATTGAAAAAACTGTATTTCCACTTTCCAAAATCAAGAGGACGACGAACAGTCGACATATCATCATGCAAAAGACCATGGAAACGGACGTATTTAAATCCCAATTCATCGTGAGCTAACTTGAGTTGTTTTTGATAATCTGCTCGTAATGCCAGAGCTGCGTGACCACTGCCTACGCACTGCTCCCAGTAATGTGGAAATGATTTTGTTTGTGACGTTAGATCGATGCTAAAATCGACACAAACGATGGTAGCAATCAATGCGACGAAGATGACACTGCGAAGCATTGTTTGATGTCAAAACCCGTCAAGATCCATCAAATTTTACAACATACACAAACAATGATTGACGATCTCACAACGTTTGTGTTCGTAGATTGGGTACACTCTCAAACGCCTGTTCAAACTCTTAGAAACAACCTTCGAAAGATGATAAGTAATCGAAAGCGTCAATGGAAAGGTAACGTGTTCGTAGTTAATGGGAAGATGAAGTATCAGTTGGAAATGTATAACGTATTCACACAATCAACATCCAAAACATACCAATTTGAAAATCTGGTACACTATGCTCGAGATGTAAAGTACACAGCAATATCAGAAATAATTCAACTGCGCGATGGCTCACTAGTTATCTCTACTAAAACGAATAAGTTGTACGTTTGCAAAGACGATCAACAACAAACAATAGATCTTGGAAATTATGAAAACATACCAAACGTGCCAACTTGCTTAATAGAACTCAAAAACGGCCACGTTGCTATAGGGTACACAAATCAGGTAGTTGTTTATGATACAAATTGGAAAATATTTCACGTTATGAAAACTCCTGGCCAATTTGTGAAAGAACTACATGACGGCCGTCTCGTCACTGCAGACCACCACACATTGATGTTGTGGGACAAATATGAATTCGTGCAACAGATGTCTAATAGGGGAGTTTATTTGATTAGCCAATACGACACAAACATAGTGCTCTTTCAAGACGTAAACACATGGCTTTGGGATCTGCAAACAAACGCAGTAACAGAATGCTTCTCAGAAGAAGATGAATACAGTATTGTTGGCAGCGATTTAAATTTACAAGCGCTAAATTCGGGAAAAATAATTGATTTGAAGACAAGAGAACAAACAAAGCTGGAGCACTGTGATGTATCTTCATTTTGGAATGGAGGTTTTGCAAAAGTAGACGAAGATGTAATTGCGTGGCCAAGTGGTAAAGGTGTGGTGACGTATAGTATAAAGAATAAGGAATCCAAGTACTACAATCTTCCTGGTGAGACTTATATTCTTCGAAATTATTACTTTGAATAGATCAAAATTGTAACTGAAAAGAAATTTTCGTTTCTCAGTCATTTCAGAGATTGTAGTCACCACTAGAACAGATAAATTATACACTATCAAGGATGAGCAACAAAATATTATATTCACAACACTAATTGGAAGATTGTTCATGTATTAGATACCAAAGGGACGTTGTGAAACAGATGGTCATACAACATAAAGCAAGACATAATAACAAAGTACAACCTACATGAAGACGATATTTGTTGGAATAAATGATTACAAGTTGTAAAACTATGAAAACCACAACTCTCCTCCGCCATAACATGTATATTTTCATTGGTACTATCTCAAAAACATAACGAAGAATCACTTGGCCCTGACGCGATTCATATTTCCAACATTCCGAACTTAATTCTCTACCGAGGGTACAAAACATCAAATAGAAGAGTACCGGCAGTATATCAACTCACGTGCATCAGGAAAAACTGTCCATGGTACTATAACCAACCAAAAGAAATTAAATGCGAAAATAGAGGGACTGATGGCGTAACTACGAATTGGAAATGCACGGGCAAGCTACGAACAGGTTATGAGTTTGGGACATTGAATGTACAGTGCGAGGGTTATCGCTACAAAGATGACGAATGGGTATTAAAAGATTCATGCGCGTTAGAATATGAAATAGTCAAAACACCACGTCAACCATTAGGTTGGGCAGGCGTTTTAGTCATTTGCATTTTTGTCTTAGTTGGATTTTTTTGTGGAAATAGTAAGACCGGTAGAAGCAACAGTCGCAGGTCTTCTAGACGTACTACCACTCGCTCTGGATTTGCAAGAACAAGTAGTCGGTAATTGTATTTATGAAATTATATTCCACTTGAGATATCCATGAAAACAGTAAAAATGTGATCAAATGATGGCCTATCTTCAGGTAATTCACTCCAACATTCTTGCATTAAATCTAAATAGACGCGTTCTTCTCTCGATACGTTATCATACGTATTTTCTGGTACTTCCGGCCTCCTTCCACGAACTACTTTCGTACTAAGTCCAATGACACTGTCCATACTACCATGTTCACCATATGGCATCTTTTCAAAGAACATTTCGTACATGATCACTCCAAAACTATAAACATCTGCTTTTGTGCTAGATTCTTGTTTCACAGTGTTCATCATTACTTCTGGACTCATGTAAACAATCGTCTACGAGTTATTAGAAACGAGTAAGACACTTACGCCAATATTTCCAGTCATCGTATTGTTATTTGCAACAAACTTGGCAGTACCAAAGTCGCAAACCTTGCATAGTTGTTGGTTCTTGTCAAGTAGAATGTTCTGTTACAGTTAGTTTACAATTGTCGTACTTACGCTTGGTTTCAAGTCACGATGAACGATTGGTGGATTCAATCCGTGTAGGTACAGCATACCTTTGATCACATCCATTAACAACTCTATTTTCTTTGAGAAACTGATCACATTGTGGAACAGTCTCGTTTTTCTCACTTTCTTGTGCACAAGTATATCCAGTGACGCTCCATGCATCAACTCTGTAACAATTAAACGTGTTGTTTCCGTCATTGCAACACCCATGAACAAAACAATGTTAGGATGTCTCAACGAACGCAAAATCTTGACTTCATTACTAAAATCAACATCAGTTCCGCCAGCATTCTTGAGGATTTTTACTGCACTACACTATTAGCCAAGTAATAGTTACACTTACACATCAACGTTTTGGTATCGACCTTTCATAACTACACCAAATGCTCCTTCTGCCAATCGCTCTATAAAAGTAATATCAGAGAATGGAATAACCCAATCCCGATCCACACGTTCAGCGAGTTGATCAGCACGAATTAAACTCTCCTCTAACATGTTTTTCATTTCTAATTCTGCCTTATTCTGCTTGGCAACAACATGACGATAACGAATCGTACAAGCAGTCATCGCACCAATCAACAAGATAACTACGAAAAATACCAAAGAGCAGACAAGAATGATCATAACTTTGAATTGTGTTGTAGGTACGTCACAGTTTTCACCACTGTACCACATCTCGTATGGACATATTCTAGTTTGACACAATTTACCTGCGTACCCTGGTGAACACTCACACTGGTCCGGGTTCTTACAAATACCACGACCGTTACACGATTTCGGATCAGTTGCGTTTTTGTCAAAGCACACAGGTATGTCGCAATTATCACCAACAAATTGTGATGTACATGATGCAAGAATTGCAGTTGCTCCTCTGAACGAGTTTGTAACATCCAGCACCTTGGTCAACTTGTTACCAAGTTGTCCTTTCAGCGAAAACTCTAGTAAACCACTTCTTTGACCAAACAATTCAACAGAGTATACAGTTCCGTTTGTTGTTAACCAAGTATACTTGTCCTCAACAGTAGTTACGTTTGTATCTACTAGATAGTTCATCTTTGTAATGACACCGTCCGTGTTCTGATATGTTTCTCCATTCTTGAAAATGACAACGAGGTTCATCCTGACACCCTCAGCAATCCATTGTAAAATGTGATGCACATCTTTGTGAGTGTAACTACTCGAATACTTTGAGAAATCGAGCACTCCTGCTGGTGTATCAAATTCTTTGAAGAATCGCAATTGTTTAAAGAATCCAATCCAATTAAGATCAGAAATTAAAACAATACTGTTTTCAGTAACCGCGTAGAACCCATATTGTGTTCCATAAAACTCTAGAATAGGTTCTTCGTACACAACTTCTAGCTCCGCTATGGTACCATTTTGACAAGCGTAAATCTTTCGATCTTGTCCAAAGATGTAATACACGTTACCTGTAAAAACCACATTTCTAACAGGTTTGTTGAACGGTATTCTTACAGGTGTCGTTGAAGAAACAAAATCTCCAGTAGTGCACCGAACTGTACCCCAACCATACAAGTTACCATCATCAGCCAGTGCCATGTTACTTTGCCAACTTGTGAACAACTTGACAATTTTTTTCTTGTATAGATCACCATCAGCGTATACTTTACCAGGATAATTTGAGTACTGAACTGTAGTGTCACCTAGTTGACCAACATCGTTTCTGCCAGTTGAGTACAGTGTTCCATCTTCTAATAGTATAATAGTATAGCCTACTCCACCGACAACTTGTTTCACTCTCGTTGGAAAAAAGTTCATATCCATTTTTTTCAATGTCTTGTTCATTGGCAAATCGTTAAATCCAGTTTGATCTACAAATCCCCATACGTGAACCTCATCTGGGTACACAAAGTAGGCGGTACCCAAGTTTTGACAAACTACTGTCTGTACTTGCTTATTTGTGTTGGTTGCTGCCAACACCGGAACAATACGAGAAATCTTTGTACCATCGGCCAATTGTCCAACATCATTAACACCCAAAGAGAATACGTTCCCATCGGTAGTCATGAAATATAACGCTCGTTGTCCAGCGAAGATGTTCGTTATTGTACTATCGGGAATCACAATTTCTGTTGGGTAGACAAGTACAGGCTGTAATGCGTACTGTATGCTACCCCATGCAAACACTCGACCATCTTCACTACAATGTTAGTATTAGGTCAAAGATGTCGTACGTTAATACGGAAACGAAACGTGATCCTAGTGCTGCTTTTTTCACTTTGACATTGTATGCTGTAAGTGGACTAACCCAATCATTATAAAATTGGACGGTCCAACCCATCCCCAACGTATTATCTTGAGTTATGAGAATATCGAGAATGAGACTTACATGTGTTTCCACCAAACATTAATAACGAGCTGTTCGTTGTTATCATAGCCACAAATACTTGCTCGGGATATATTGGACTGTACAATTTCTTGGGCTGATATTTTCGCAAGTCTAATCCTGTCATTGGGTTTAGAACTCCATATGCTATGCCGATATTGGATAGAAAAAATAACGAGTTTAAATCTATAATGTCGTGTCTGATTAGAGTGCATGTTGGCGTTGTCGACAGTGAGCACTGGAATAGCGATCCGTTAGTGGCTAAATAATGTGTAAGTATCGTGCCAGTGGTTGAAAATTGATAATCTACTGCTTTTGCTGTGAATGGTATGCGTATTTTCAGTAGTACAGAGTTGTTTGCGAATCTGATGTACACATTGCCAGCGTCAGTCAACAATAAAATATTCGATCCTCCTATTATAGTTTCATTATCTGTACGCGATAGAATTCCAGGTTCCGCTGTTGATACACCAACGCCAAACTCTCCAGAATAGTCATTCCCCCACGAATAAATTGCATTGTACTGAAATCGACAGTTGCCGCTTGTGTGTTCTTCGTATTCTCCTGGTTTACATGCCGCATAAGCGCAGTCTAATTGTAAGTACTAGTTTTCACACATACTAACTGTGAGAAGCACGAATATTAGCGAACATAGCAGATGTCGTAGCATCTTTCTAGGATTTGACAGGTCTCCAACAGACACTTCCAATTCAATTTTGCTGTGTTACCCTAGTTTATTCAGTTACATTTTATTTTGTGTTTAGAATGTTCATAAAAACTGAAAATATGTGATCAAACGATGGTCTATCGTCTGGTTGCTCACTCCAACACTCTTGCATGAGCGTCAGGTATTGTTGCTCCGTGCTAGAAACGTTTTCAAATGTTTGGTTCGGTATAACTGGTCTTTCACCGTTCATAACTCTAGTGCTTAGACCTATCATACTCTCCATACTGCTGTGGCTCCCATATGGCATCTCTTCAAAGAACATTTCGTACATAATCACTCCAAAACTATAAACATCTGCTTTTGTACTTGATTCTTGTTTCACAGTGTTCAACATGACTTCTGGACTCATGTAAACAATTGTCTACGAGTTATTAGAAACAAGTATGACACTTACGCCAATATTTCCAGTCATTGTATTGTTATTTGCAACAAACTTCGCAGTGCCAAAATCACAAACTTTACACATCTGTTTGTTCTTATCTAGGAGTATATTCTGTACTATTAGAATCACAAAATTACCAACTTACGCTAGGTTTCAAATCACGATGAATAATTGGTGGATGTAAACCGTGTAGGTACAGCATGCCTTTCACCACATCTAGTAACAACTCTATTTTCTTGTTAAAAGTGATTACATTGTGGAATCGTTTTGTTTGAGCAACTCTCTTGTGCAGTAGCTTATCTAACGAAGCACCAGGCATAAGCTCTGTTACAATGAGCTTGGAACGTTCAGTAATAGCAACACCCATGAACAAGACAATGTTGGGATGTCGCAGTGAGCGAAGAATCTTGACTTCGTTACTAAAGTCAACATCACTCCCTCCAACGTTTTTAAGAACTTTCACAGCACTATATTATTAGCAACTATATATTCACTTACACGTCAATGTTCTGGTATCGACCTTTCATCACTACACCAAACGCTCCTTCTGCCAATCGTTCAGAAAAACTAATATCGGAGAATGGTATGACCCAATCTCTAGAAAGTCCTTCTAGTTCATCTTCTAGTAACATACTTGCTTCTAACATGTTCTGCATCGATATTTCTGCTTCATTTTGTTTAACAACTACTTTTCTGTAACGTAACATACAAACAGTAAGTGTAGTCATCACAGCAACAGCGATAGCAAAAACACTAGCACAAGTGACTATGATAATAACAATGAGTGCAGTTGTAGGTGCATCACAGTTTGCACCAGTGTATAATAAGTTACACATTCGTTCTTTGCATTCATCTCCCTTGTATTCTGATGAACATGTACAGTTGTTAGGGCTCATGCATTTTCCGTTACCACCACACACTAACGGATCTGATGCGTTGAATCCATAGCAGATTGGAATATCACAGTTATCACCAACGAACTGAGATGTGCATGAGGCAAAGATACCAGTCACACCACGCAATGCATCAGTAACAGTGAGTATCTTTTGTACTTTATCGCGCTCCATGGTGAATTCGTACTCATCAGATGCAGAGTTTGCGTATACTGTACCATTCGTGGTAACTAGTGTCGTCTTACAATCCGTTGTCGTTGCTGTTGTATCTACTATAAAGCTCTTCTTGGTTATGACACTCTGTTCGGTATAAAATGTTTCTCCGTTCTTGAAAATGACGATCAACCTGGGAACACTGCCAACAACCCAAATCATCAAGTGATGCACATCGTTTACCGTGTACGATGTCGAGTATTTCGATATATCTAGCAACATTCCAGGAGTAGCGTTAGGATACTCTGGTCCAAAGATATTCACAACTGCGGCTGTTGGATCTTTGTACACTCCCGTTAGTAGTACTATACTTTCGTTCGTGATAAAATAAAATCCATATTGAAGTTGATAAAGGTGTTGAATAGTTGGTGCGTACGCAATGTAGATAGATTGTATCGTTCCATTAACGCAAGAGTATATCTTGCTATCTACACCAAGAATATAATACGTATTTGCGACGAAGGCAACATCTTTGGCTGTAACTTTGAGTGCTAAACGAATTGGAGCAAATGAAGCACGCATAGCTGCGCCACACATGATATCATTTCCCCATCCATACAATTGATTATCATTTGCAATTGCTAATACAATTTGTGTTCCTGTAAAAACGCGAGTAACCTTCTTGCCTCGTAGTGCACCATTGCTGTATACTGCTGTTGGATAATATGTCGCTTCTGTGTTAGAAGTACCAAGTTGACCAACTGTGTTTGTTCCAGTTCCAAATAGCTGTCCATCAACAGTTAACACTAGAGTAAATCTATTCGCACTGTACAATCTTGCAGCATTATTAGTGAATGCGTTCATATTCATTTTTTGAAGTGTGCGTTTTGGTGTAACCGTGTATCCACCATTGACATTTGCTACTCCCCAAACCTTGATACCTGATGGATATACAAAGAACGAAGATCCAGTCATACCACTACATACAATTGTTTGTAGACCTTCACTTGCTCTAGACACCAACACTGGAACAACTCGAGCACGTTTTGTACCATCTCCAAGTTGACCAACAACATTGTCACCAATTGCGTACACATCACCACTTGTAGTCATGAGAAATAGTTGTTCGTTTCCTGAAATAATGTTTGTGATTTTGTTATCGGGAACAAAAACTTCAGTTGGGTATTCTATCAGTCCTAACGTGCCGTACTTGAAGAATCCACATATAAACACTCGATTGGTATCTGTGAGTACTGCAGAGTGGTACTTGCCTAGTGCTGCTTTTGTCACTCGCACGTTGTATCCAGCTAGTGGATTAACTGGTGAATTAACTGTACTAGGGTACATTTTTCCCATTTGGTAATCTATGTTGTAAGAATAAACCAAAGAAACGTACACATATTTGATCCCATCATGTACAAATCGCCAAAGTCTGTAATGAACCCTAGATAGAGTTCATTCCATGAGTTTATATAGATAGGACTATAAACTTTTTTCGGTGAATATGCTCGTACATCAATAGGTGATGGGTAATTCGACTGATATATGTATCCAGTAGTTGTTAGGTAGTGAAAATAACTCATATCTTTTACGTTGGTGGCTTGTAAAAAACATGTGGGATTGAGTGATAAGTAACATGCGTATATAGAACCATTTTGTGCTAGAAATGTTTCCGAAAAAGTTACCGCGCGCACTTTGAACGGTATCTTAAATTTTTGTATGTTTGTATCGTTTCCATATCGAAAATAAACGTTCCCTGCGTCTGTGAGAAACACACTATCAGAACCAGAGACAATTGTTTCGTTATCGGAACGTGATACAGTTACAGGTTCTGCTGTTGATATGCCTAGCCCGAATTCGCCTGAAATATCGCTTCCCCACGAATAAATCGCATTGTACTGATATCTACAGTGGCCGCTTGTGTGTTCTTCGTATTCGCCGGGTTTACACGCAGAATAACACCCTAAAGGTGTTAAAATATTCCAAACCACTCACCTATTGAGAGCATCACAAGTATGAGAGTGCTCAACAAACGCGTTGGCATCTGTTGTTTGAATTTGACAGGAGTTTCAAATTTAACATACACTTCTAACTTGCTGTGTTACAGGAATCAAAAAGCTTCCAGTTCAAGATAAGATGCATTTATTCTTGTGGTCGATCTTAGTATCACGCACACTTTCGCCAATTGCAATCTTTTTCCAAATGTTTGCAAAATTGTAGTTGTAGAATGCATGTCTAGCTAGTACAATAAATGTTTGAGTAACATTCTCGTTTGATGCTGCACTAGTTTCAAAAACATGGTCAATATTGTTCTTAATTGCGAATTCTTGCAGCTCTTCTTTTGTGAGTTTTCTCTCTCCTACTTTGTCTAATTTACTTGCGACAAGGATAATAGGTGCGTCGATTTCCAAACGCTTCCTCATATTGATGTAGTATCCTAACCCTTTTAGCGACTTCTTCGACGTTAAACTACACACTAACAAGATTGCGTTCGCTTCTTTCATCCATTTTGGATTATTTAGTTCATCTTGTGAACTTACTGTATCTATTACTTCTAGCATGTACTTTTGTCCATTATAAAACATTTCTCGTTTGTACACATGTTCACTACAATTGTGAGTAATGTTGCAGTCGCTTACGTTTGATCCAAATTGTATGTTGAAGTTTGCGCGAATCTGTTTGCAAGAGAGGATTTACCACTACCATCTATGCCTAACAGTACTGCGCGTACCTCGCAGAGAATCTTCTTCTTTGTTGATTTTAGGGCATGAGGATTTTGTTTGCATAGGGCTTTCATCTCGACGTACGCGTATCTGTAATGCTTCCTTATAATCGATGTAGAACCTGGATACGCTTCTGTCCAAATAGACTTCCAATATGCATCTTTAAATGCTGCACGTTGGAAGGTACGCGATACCAACGATAGCTTTACTTGTTGCTCTAGTGACGATGGTATATAAGAAACAATTTGGTCTACAATTGCGAGAGGAACGAATACATCATTGAGCATTTTCACTCTGTTTCCATCGTCGTCACCAATGATTTCTTCTACATCCAAATCCTCTACTGGTGGCAAACTCCCAAAGTCCTCCCTGGCAGTTACTATGTGTGACATTGATTGTGACAGAATGGAACTTTGACACTTCGGAGATAATTACAACCAGAGCGTTTCAAAGTCTATCATTTTTAAAAACACGAATTGTATTGCGTATGACTCACAAGTGTCTTGTAATCTGTTTAAAAGCGAACAACTTCTTGTAGACTCTTGTTATTTTTTCTTGTTCTCATTTCTCTTACTACTTTACGTCCACTTTCAGTAGAGAACGAAGCAGCGTGAAGAACTCCAGCCGCCATTAGCTCCCACATCTTTGTGTTGATCGAGTCGTTGTAGTTGCTATTATGTTTGGCAATTATATCATTTGATATTTCTATGCTCAAAGACTCGTTCATACCCAATCTCGTTGCTTGCGAAAACATTTTAGATGCGTACAAGTATGTATTATGGGCATACACGATCGTTTCTTGATCAAACTCGCTGACTATCTTCTCCAACGCAGCTATGACCTCATTCTTGCTGGAAAAATCGACTGCCGATAGATTCAAAGTTCTAACATATCGCCAATACATATGAACGTCATTTCGGAACAAGTTCTTGATAGATTCTACCAATTTGGTGAACCTTGTTCGCTTATGACTTGGCAAGTCCCATAACGTACTTTGTACAGTGTTTATGATATGGTCAACACGATGTTGAACAGGAAGATCCCATACCTTTGTGTCCTCTTGATTAATCGCTATAAAATCATCTTCCGTTATCAATCGTTCGATCATGTTGATTATGACATCTTGATCATGCTCAACGCTAATAGGTACTAGTGCAGAAACTGCAGTGTTAGCAGTATTGTGACCTTGGTTTGGAACAAATGTCATCACTAATGGCAGCAGTTTGCCTATAATCACTTTGTGGTGGTTATCGAGTAACACATTGAGTCCATATATTTGGTTTCGAAGTGCAGTTGAAATTTGATTAACTACATTGTTCATGACATTGATATTTGTATGCGATAATCGCGCGAGATCCAAATCTTGGAACTGGTATAGCAAATTTGTACTATTGTGAAATTCTCGATACTTGTGCAAATTGCAACCAACGAGCGCTGCAGCTTCGTACTCGTCATGTGCACCATCTCGAAGGATATTTTTTAACTTTGGCTCATTGTCATCGCGTTGCGTGAAGAACATTTTGTGAGCCAAATGTAGTAACGTCGCACGTGTATCACGATGAAGACGATCTTTGGTCTCCCATAGTTGCACCACCAGTTCATACACCTTATGTCGCACAGTACGATCAACGATAAAGCAATGCATGGATCTGATCACCTCTTTTTGGACTGATATTCCTTGTACCGTTTTTGTTTCTTCTGATCTCTTGACAGCGTTCAAAATAGCGTCTTTCAAGAGACTGAATGACGTACGTACTGGTAGATACTGTATGCATCGTTGAATTGCAGGAGAAAACAAGATAACATTCTCAGCAGTGATGTTCGCTAACAACTCTGGTAACACTCTACCTGGTTGACTCCCATAAACTTGACTCGATCGTAGATTATCTTTTAAAACTTGATTTTCAAACTTGTGCGTGTCTATCAACTCTTTCAACGCTATTTGCTCATCTTCTTCTACTCTTACCACTGCGTTCAACTTGATAAACTCTTTGTTGTATTCGTACTCACTCTTACTCAACTCGTTAAAAGCTAATAACTTGATAAACTGTTTTCTCTGTTTTTCGTTCAACGTGAGGTCAATTTTGTGTTGCCATAATACGTTTGTATGGAAGAGGAGTACTGGAACAACTCGAATCTTTTCAAAAAAGTAGGAATCTTGATTTCTTTGTGATAAAAACATGATATCTAATTTGTCGTCCTTGAAATATTGTGCTAAAATGGCATCTCTTTCCTCGCTAGTCGTAGCGTTCACGAAAAGTAGCCTTTGATATCGTGGTTGCATGATTAGTAATGGATCCCATTCCAACATGCGTTGAAGTACTTTCATTCTTTCCTTGTGAGTTGGTAACATTTTAAAGTACATCTCAAGCAAGTTGTTCGTTCGACTGTACTCAAATTCTTCACTATTAGTAAGTTGCTCCAAGTAACCTCCCTTGGCAAAATACTGATCCAGAATTGACTTGACAAATTTTGATCGCTCTGGATTGATGATCGAGCTTAGTATATGATACACTCGTCCGAATTTGTGTTTTTGCACTGCTTTGGTTATGTATTCCTCTAAAATATCTACATTTTCTGCACGAATGACTTTTTCAGGAAACACTGCGTCACCTTGAAGTGTAGTAGCCAACTTCAACGCAAATTGAAGTGCATCTCTGGGATTCTTTGCTTGTTCATGAGATGTGATTAACTTGTGCAAAACGCCATACTCATCATGCGCCACATGCGAATCTGATTTCGCGCCAAAGTATGCGTCCTTGACGATTTTCTCAATACTTGCTTGAAGATCAGAGTTCATGTATTTTTGTACACGTTCGATGACATGGTGTACCAAATGCGATAATAAAACACCTTTGACGATTGCTGGCTCGTTAATGAATCTTTGAGCGATAAACGCAGTCGTTTCGTTAAGTTGAGTGTGATTATAAATTGCGCTACTCCAGTAAGACCTTAGGACATCTGCTCGAATCATTGGAGAAGAGTTATTTGTCATTTGTTGAAACTTTTTTCTTTTCTTGTCATCTACCAGTGGATTGGTGTATTGAAGAATTGCGGCTTCTTCCTCTACTGAAAGAGTTCTTTGCGCCTTCTCCTTGTCTAAACTTTTACTGGCTACTAGATTTCCTACAGTTGGATGAACGTTGCACAGTAATGCGCTGGAATGGTTCTCCACGATAAAATCGATTATTTGTTGTCCGTACTTGTTCTTGATGTACTCGTAGAAACATGCATGGTTGTAGAACGTTGCGTGATTGTATGTAAACTGTTGTAACATTTGTGAGACAAGAACTCTTCCATCATGTGATGCTCCTGTCTTATCCGAAACTTGCTCGTACCAGGTATCCCACAAATTCGTACTTTGTTGCACGGTCAACTTAAAAAACACGTCCTTGCAGTACGTGAGTGCAACTCGAACAGAGTCCACTCCATACGCCTTGGCAACATCTTTCCATAACTCGACCATCTTTTCTGGACACTTGTTCACTGCGTGTTTGGAAATCAAAGAACCAAACACGTTTCTAAATATACTAGAGTGTGTTTGTAGCGACTTGTAAGGTGTAAAAGTGATCTCAACCAGAAAATCAATCAACTCTGCTGCAAGTTCTTTTGGAGCACTCTCCATTAGTGATCTTATCATATCCATGTTCCATGTGAGCGCGACTGTGGCGTGTTCTCGCTCTTGTGTGTTTGATGATAGTCTTTTGTGCAAACTCTTTAAGAATAGTAATGATGCGCGAGGTCTATTACGTGTCCAAGCGCCAGAAAACGGCATTACGTTTACATTGTACGATTCTACACGTTTAATAAGCTCCTCATCAGTGATAGATTTTGGAGAATATGCTAGCATACGCAGCGTATGGTCACGACCGAATAGTTTGAGTATTATTGCTTCTAGTGGTAGAATCAGTTCTTGTCTGTGATGTTTGATATTTTTGAGTAAAATAGACTTTGTATGTGGTGCTACCTGTTCATCTGAAAAAATTGAAAGTACTTGTTCAAAACTACCGTGGATCGCCAGTCCGCGCACAGCAGGAGTATGTACGACAGTTGATTTATTTCTCACTAACTCCATTAACACGTCTGTATTCCCTTCTCCTGTAGCGATTATTGAAGCATATCGACGATGAATAATTTTATCCGACGTGAGGAGCTGTTTGTACAATACATCTAGTGACGAGACTCTGGATTGTCCAAGGTTAATCAAAGTTTTGTACAACTCGCTTCCTGTCATGCTTTCGTCTTTGAGTAACGAAGACAAGGTTTGGATTGCGCTGTCATACTTGCTTTGTGTAGGAAAATACTAGGACTATACGAGCGTCCTAATAAAACCGTTTAACACGTAGAACGTGTGACAAATACTTTTAATTACAAGTAGTTACAACGCACAACTTGGAAATCGCTCTTAATACTAAATTAAAGCTCAAGTAACTGAGTCTCCAGTTACTACACTCCCGCCACGATAGAGAAGACCCCGGTGATCTCTAAGTTCCTTTGAATAACTCAGTCGTCGATACAGGTAGGAGGATACGTCTAATTATCGCTAGTATTTAGACATTCTCTCACGATATGGGTACACTCCACTATTTAGCACTCGGTGCGACTCTCCACTAGTCAAGCTAATTTCAAGAGCTAGCTTCGTAACCTCAATACCGTTGATACTTACTACTGAGCAAGTATTGGATGCTGTACTAGTCACTGGACTTTCTCGCATGATTCTACTACTGAGTGTTCGACTGCGAATACCTGTAGTATCATCTTAGTGTGGTAGGACTGCCTACTTCACTACACTAGCTAGGACTGCTTAACTAGTCTGTGGCTGGTAGTTCAACTACACTTATTCCACGTATTTTTACATCGTAATCGTGTAGGGACTTTGGTGTTTTCTTTCGTCTCTGCGACTTACGTTCACCATCGGATTTCGACTTAATAAACGACTTCGATTGTTTCGTTTCCTCTCTTTTCCGTTTCCTGTCCTTTCTTGATAGCATTGGGGTTGGAGTGTGTTTCACCACTCGTTCTGCTTCCTTGGACTTGTACGATTTCTTCTTGCTTGGTTTCTCTATAACCAAGTCATTTGCGATATCGTCTTCATTGTTAACGTAGTCGCTATCGTCTAAGTCATCCCTCCCCACCTCAAAAGAAGCATCAGGGTCCACTTCCGGCATTAACGACGTTAATAGCATCTTAGCCTCCATATTGTACGGCTTGGTAGTTAGTGGCATACTCTGATCCGCAACCTTGGTAAGCCATTGTGATGGTGCAACGAACCCATCAGGATTACCTGGACTTCGCAACACATATTGACCATTAATACTGTCTGGTTTAACCACTTCAAATGGCCCATCTAGCGATACTGTGTTCTTACCACAATTAGGATTACGATACATTACATGGTCACCATCCATGATTTTCTGTACCGTGTGATGGTACTTCTGTTGCTCAAATTTCTTAGTGATGATTTTGAGTACAGCATCAGGCACACACCTGTTGAACAAGTCCCAGAATCGCACGACGACTTCACGATTTTCGTCTACATCACCACTTAGCTCACCCTTACTGGTATCAGCCATTGCAATATCAGTCGCGACTGTACCGCGAATAGGTGATCTCCCAAACATAAGGTCAAAAGGTGTAGTTAACGTAGTAGCGTGCACTCTGCTATTTAGTGCAAACGCTACGCCAGGAACCAACTCATGCCACGCAGTGTTATTGAAGTCGATACCCTCTAACGAATGATAGAGGTTGAACAACTTAGCATCTAGTGCTTGGTCTTCCAATGCACCATCAACACTATTAGCCACTGCTTCCCTTCTGGCTTCCATACGTTGCTCAATAACCTTCTTTTTAAGCGTAATTCGAATGGTGACGTGTTGCTTTTCAATGCGTCCTTGCGCTTCATGGTTGTCAGGTATGATCACGTTGTGCTGTATTTTACATACATTGCAGACATGCGATATTAGTGAGTTAACAAACTCGCTGCCCTTATCTGTTTTGATTGTCTTTGGAAACCCAAATAAAAGAAAAATTTCCATCACATTACGTGTGACTTCGTCCATCTCTTTCGATATGAGTGGTTTCAACCAAATGAAGCCAGAGAACTTATCAACCATCGTTAGGATGTATTCATGACCTTTTAACGATTTTGGCATCTCCATAAGATCCATATGGACATCCTGCATCGATACAGTGTATCTTGGAGCAATACGTGCTGCAAAGCCTGACTTGCCTTTGTTCACGCGAGTGCAAGCAGCACAGTTCTTAACATAGTTTTGGCAACGTAACAATAAGTCATTTGGAGTGTTTTTAAGTACTAGTTGGATCTGCCGAAACATCGAGTTAGATCCAAAGTGCCCTATAGCGTGAAATTCTTCCAACAGAGCATCAACTTGCTTGCTGATTTTCTCTTTGGCTGTCTTCTCATCACTAGACTCCAACGCATTTACCGCAGCTATCAAATCTACCGTTTCGTTGACATACTGCTCCACTTCTAGATCAGTGTCTAGTGTCAACTTCTCAGTAGCGAACTTGTTCGCTACTTGTCTAGCATGTTCAATCGGATCTGGAACACTGACACTATTCACACGAGAGGCAACGTCTGGTAGGAAGTTATTGACACCAGCGATATGGTGAACTTCAAAGTCGTATTCTGCAAGTTGTGACACCCAATTTATCAATGACGAGTCTTTAGGTGCTTGCTTTTCTAATGACTTGAGGAGTTTCTCTAACGATTGTGCATCTGTATGAAGTTTGAACATACGACCAATCAAAATGTCACGGTAGTGATTACAGTGGGCAATAATCGATAACAGTTCCTTCTTTGGCACTGAGTATCGTGACTCACTCTCTGACAATACACGCGAGTGAAATCCTATATACTTTTTGACTCCATTGATTGTTTGGAATACAACAGCGCTGATACCCAAGTTGCTAGCATCTGTTGCTAGCTCTAATGGAACACCCTTGACCGGAAACGAGAGAAACGCCTTACTGTTAACTAGAATGTCGAACAGTTGCTTGTACGCTTTCTCGCAATCAGGGTAGTCACCCCAGTTGAACTTGGTTTTGGGATCAAGTTTAGCTAGGTCACGTATTGGTCGTTCCACTTTAGAAGCGTTACCAATAAACCTACGAAAGAAGTTGATTAAACCCAGATACTTTTGTACTTCAACCGGTGTTGATGGTCTTTTCCATTGCATCATATTACACAACTTATCAATGTTAGGTTCAATACCATTTTTGCTAACCCAATAACCTAACAGAGGAATACGCTCACAGAAGAAGTGACACTTTGATCTCTGGATAGTCAAGTTTACTTCTGTTAGAGCGTTCAAGACTCGCTTAACATGTTCCACGTGTTCCTCTATTGACGCACTATAAATGATAATATCGTCAATGAAGTTTGTAGCAAAATCAGCGCAGTCCTTCTCCTGTAGTTTAGCTTTGATCATCCTCTGGAATACGCTAGGTATATGTTTCAAACCTAGTGGAGCTGTAACGAACCTGAAACGTTTGTTCCACACTGTAAACGCAGTGATGTTTCTATCCTGACGTCTTAGTGGGATCTGCAGATATGCAGAACGTAAGTCAATTCGCGAGAAGATCACAGCTTCAGACTTGGCAATTTGGTCAAAAACGTAGTCAATACTTGGTACGTCATTTGTGTCATCTTCAATCAATGAGTTAATCGGCTTGAAGTTGTGCACAAAACGCCATTTACCAGAGAACGTTAGAAACCCGTTGGTATTAAATGGACCAACGCCTTGATCACCTATGTCTTGGTGAGATTGGAGGTCAATCATTGGCTCGATGATTCCTTCATCGATCCATTTTGCAATGATCTTTTTTACCTCCTCCTCTGCCGCCACAGGAATCTTCATTTGCCTTGTCCATGAGCCAAGCTTGCGATTACGTTCATCAATGAAGTTGATGCAAATCTCACCCAACGTTGAGTGTTTGCTGTCAGTATCAGCATTAGCTTCAAGCTCTTTGCTCAAAAGCTGTACCAACTCCTCCATTCGAGAATGAAAGATCAACCCTTCTAAGGCTACGCGTGCTTGTTCGTCAACGATTTTTTCAATCGATGGCAACTCAAACCCTGACTTGAGTGAGTGTACCACCTCACGTGAGAGGTACGGTATACTAATGTCAAAGTCACAGATTAGATCAAGTCCAAAAATGCAGTCGTACAGTTCAGATGTACGTTTCATAACTGCAAAAACAACTTGATCAAGTTTTCTGTTATCGAGCTGAACACTGAGGCCAACAGTGTCACAATTCTCAGTTGAACCATCAGCAAACTCCAACAAGAGTGCATTTTGTTCTTCATCAAATTGTGATTGCTCACGCAATCTATCAACAACAGGTTTAGAAATCACAGAGACTTGCGCACCCGAGTCGACCAGTGCTCTGACCTTAGTACCTTGAACTATAGCGTCAATAACACGTAGTGGTCGAATATTGGGTACCAACATTCCTTTACCAGCTTGTTTCACTACGCAACTGTTGCTTAGTTCAATAGTGTTAACAGCAGCTGTCTTAGAGATAATAGTTGGAGTGCCGTCTTTCAACTTGTTAGGTACTGGATTATACCTATCACTAGCGACTTCCATCAATAGTGCCTTTAACGCTTCAAGCATCTGCAGATCAACACTGGTTAAATCATTTGACTTAAGGCGAATAGTGGCAGCTGAGTACTTCTTAACAGGTTTATTAGAGTCAGTAATCTTGCCGTTACGGACAAGTGACTCAAACACTTCTTTCTTGAGCGTAGTTCCATTTAACACACGCTCGCGAACTTTCTGTGGTGCGAACTTATAATAATAGTTCTCCTTGTCCGTATTAGTACACTTGAATTGATCGACGTGACTAGTGGAACCACATTTGAAACAGTGTTTGCGCTCCTGAGAGCCATTGGAGCTACCACCGTGTGGTTGCCCCACCTTAACCTTGTTATCAGGCGTCCTGCCTTTACCATACTCTTCGCGCATCTTCGAAGGTTTACCAACACCCTTAGGTTGCTCAAGCTTAGGCTTGTGCTTCTGTTCGTGACTGACACCGTAGTACCGTTTTGCCACAGTGTTATACTGGTCAGTTTCAGTGAACGAGTACGATTCGTGCATAATTTGGAGCACTTCACGCAGGTGCGGAGTTTCCTTCTCTTTGACGTATTGAGACTTGATGCCGCTGATCCATTCTTTCACTTTCGCATCTACTTTGCGAGAGAAAAGAGAAATCAAGTCAATACCAGAAGTGTTCTCAAGATCGTCAATAGACGACACGCTTTGGTACTGCATCATCGATGCGTACTTCAGTTCGGCTAACAGCCAGAACGTTCTTTCAGAAATGACCCAAGACTCATTTTGGAACTTGTAGTGATTAACTAAGTCACCAAGTTCATCAAGAGCGATAGGTATCATCGCGTTGAGCACAGCCGTGCGAACTTCAGACCAATTTAAAATTTGATTTTGTTCAGCATCGCGCCGTATTTCAACAATACTAAGAGCAACTATTTCGTTGGTAGTGCACCGAGAAAGAAGCTCCAAGTAGAAGTCGAGGTTCTCGTTAGGACAGCGGATTTTGCACGCCGTTTCAAACTGAATGAGCCATTTGATGGCAGCCCATTTGTTCTCCACACGCGTCATAGTATGAAAAAGAGGATCCTTAACAAGGCTAGATATCTTCTTTTCTCTATTGACCACATGATGTTCCAACGACTTGTGTGAAAAATTTTGTTGCGTAGGAGTTGTAGTGTGTGCTTGAGTAGTACCGCTCACATACTTTTTGTACGCTTGAAGTCCACGATATAATATATTTGTTACCGTGTTAACTACAATTGAGTCGAATGGTGTGTCGACATCAACGTATTTTGTTTTCTTCTTCTTGCCTTCTCTTTCTTCCACCACTTGTGTAGATACTATTGTGGTCATATTAGCCACGTAGAAGGTACGAAGAGACGTCCACTCCAGCGACACCAAATCTCCAGGTACCGCACTAGTGTCTTTAAGATACTTCAATACATCTTCGCGTATGGTATCGTCTGCTATTTCACTGACGATATTTTCCCAAACCGCTGTTCTTTCACGTTCTTCTTCCGCACGAGCTAATTTCATTTTCATTTCTTTTAACTCGTTGTTAGTTTTCTCCGCGAGTTCTTGAAGTTGTCTTTGGTCACGTATTTTCTGTTCTCGCGCCTCTTGCATTTGTTGTTTTCTCATTTGCTGGAGGTCGCGTTCCAGTTTCTCTCTAACCCTCTTCTGTTCGTCTGTCTCTTCAACGTGTAGTGCTTCAGTTACACCGTTTGATTGATGTGTATCCGAATCGAAATCGAGTTGAGTAATAGTCTGGTTTACACCAGTGATCGAAATAGGCGATTCAGACTCCTGATTGTTTTGTCCAGGTCTTATCGAGTTATGACCTATGAATATCGGTTTTCGGTATAAACCTCGTACCGGTGTTCTGACATTAAAGTTCGGATCGTTGCGGTCCATCTGAAATTATTCTGATGTCTGATCTCGAATTAATAGCGTAATTGCTGTGTGAAATACTCTGTATGAGGATACGAGTAAAATATGACTAGTTTCGCGAGTTCCACTTTGTGATTTGTTCACAAAGAAAATGTAGGAAAATACTAGGACTATACGAGCGTCCTAATAAAACCGTTTAACACGTAGAACGTGTGACAAATACTTTTAATTACAAGTAGTTACAACGCACAACTTGGAAATCGCTCTTAATACTAAATTAAAGCTCAAGTAACTGAGTCTCCAGTTACTACACTTTGACTATTGTTTCGCACTTGGTTGTGTGGTTGTACATTGTGTGCCGACTTTAAGAAATAGTTTGGTTGTATTACCGCGTTTGTTCGATATTCACGATTGTTACCAAAAACTCTTGTTGTTCTGCAAGCGTGCGATAAGTTCGCAAAGCTAGGAGCCTTAAGACGTCTGACGCGTTGCATTGTTTGAACTTCCAAATTGGAAGTTGATCTGAGACAACCAAAGCAAACTTAGCTTCGTTTCTAGTTTTAATAATCTCGTTTCATCTTTTGTGCCAAGTTCAATGCTTGTATAGATTGTAAATTCTGCTTGTTCTTGACACTATAAGCCCAATTCAGTGACCTTAGATTCTCAGAGTAGTTTTCTGTCAACGATTGCAGTCCAATGTATGTGAATATCAGAGTATCAGGTATCAATACATCGCTTAACATGTACGTCAGCTTGCTATTCCGATGCGGTATCGCTTTCTTATCTATTGCACTCTTATGATAGTTCAACACGTTTTGCGTGTTTACAGCATTCAGTACATCTGCTAGAGTGGTCAAGTTTTTCCGTAGAAGCTTTACATCACTAACATTCAATGCTCCTTTATGTGCTCTTGTTAGTTTCTCAGAACTTGCCAAATCAACAAATGTAACTTGAGATTCTTCACAATCAAGTAACGCTAAACTCATCACCTCCATATGAACAGTAAAAATACTACTTTGTTAGCTCATAAAACTCAACGTACGTGCATGCTCTAGAATTTGATTTTTTCATATTTGCATATACAGGATCATTAGAATCTAATTTTTGTACAGGTGTCGCTACCGTTTCCGTAACCTTTAAAATCTTGTTAAAATCATGAATATCGTCCATTTGTAATTTTGTACGATTCTGTAACGTAACCGTTTTCAAGTATGAACTAGGTGCCAATAAATCTGTAACTTGTTCGCCTTTGACTTCCAATGCAGAAATGGAAAATCGGAAACGATGACTACTTGATCGTGTTTCTCTTTCTTGAAAAAGATCCATCACAAAACGTGGTAAAATACCACGATCTGATCCACGACCACGCAACGTATACGTTTTTCCACACTCTGATGCTCCAAATCCAATAAAACAAATCTTCTTCGCGCCTTCTAGAACGATTGGAACAGTATGTCGTACATCTTCCCAAACTTCTTCTTGATTGTGAACAGGTCCATAAATCTTATCAAAATGGAAACTATGTTTTTCTCCTGCTTTTACCAAATCCAAAGTATTGTTATCGACTATTTGTATACATGATTTTACAAACCGTTCTACTGGTTTAATTCGTGCAAATAAGAATAATTTTTCTTTTTGTGCATATTGTGAGGAATTGATAGGTGATAGTATCGAAAGAGAATTATTAAAAATGGACTCTTCATCTTGGGGAAGTACATCTTCGCGCATGAGTGTTCGATACGTTGTTCGGAATAGTAAACTATTTTCTTGAGCATCACGTTTTTGTGGAGATATCGTCCGTTCGAAATAATTTCTTCTCGTTGGAGAGCGCGAGCGATTAGGACTACTCAGTGAACGATCTAAATCGAGAGAATCATTATACGTGTGTTGCCGAATGGGCGATTGCCGTTTGGAAGGTGTCCAAACGTTGCGTCTACTGAAATCGATCGAAGATTGTGATATCGCAGCGTTGAACGTTGACAAATCATCAATAATATCGTTTCTCATCCCAGAGTATTGAAATCGAACTCCTGCGCATTGATCTGCCAAGTGTTGAGCTCTTTTCCGTAGGTTTGTTTTTACTAAATTGTTAGAAATAACTTCAAACAACATACAATCCGATCGTCTTAGTTTTAGTTTGCATTCCATCTCTAGTCTATTCATTTCAAAGCGAAACTGTGTTTCCATTTCTAGTATTTTTCTATTTGCTGTCGCTAACCTATCCATCAAGTCTGATCTATCATCCATTTCAACTGGTGACTTCTTTCGCTTTTTTGGTGACTTTTTTGGTGTTAGTTTCTCTTCAAACTTTTGTATTTGTTGTGGAATATCATCATCGTTTATAGAGCGTATTCTACTAACGTGTTCCGCGACTTGTGATAAATTTAAATCTATATTTCGAGGTATCAAACTATCATCAGCGTCTTTCTGTGCTCGTTCGCGCAGCGGTTCTCGCGGTCGTGTTTCTATTAGCTCCTCCCACTTCAATTCTTTTCGTAATTCCAACTCACGCGCCCGTACTTCTTGTACTCGTGTTTCATAGTCTTCTTCACGCAACAGTCGTGCATCGTTGTACAATGGTTTTGGTTGTAATTCTTCTTCTGGATACAATTCTGGTTCATCGTACAGGTCCAATTGCTCTCGTTGTTGTTTGACATCGCGACCTTCTTTTTCCATCATCGCATACACCTGCTTCAACTTTTTCTTCGCAATTCTTTGTTGTTTCGAAAAAATATCTTCTCCGACTGATGCATGTATCTGTTGCAATAAGTGTAGCTCCTCATCTGATAATCTTTCTTGAGGGTCAGTACTCAAATTTTTCATTAACAGCAATTGCAAGTAATCTTTCGTAATATCAAAATCGCGCTGCAGAACTTCACTCAACGATATTCTCACTGGTTCTGTTGAACTATACGCTAACTCATCTTCTTCGTAATTTCGCGGTTCATCGTGGTCGTTACGCAGCTCATCGTCAAAACTTTGTTTGTCATCTTCTTGTTGGTTTCGACGATCTTCCTCGTGTCGTCCGTTTCTCTTTGGCGACGATGGGTTACTGTTATTCCCGAAATCAACATCAATCGATCCCAAATCGTTTGGCGAGAGAGTTGTTGACGTTATATTTCCAGAATTGCGTTTCTTATCTGATTTCTCTTTCTTCGTACCCTTTTTCTTCTTCTTGAACAGAAAACTCATGTTTAACGGTCACTCGACCTGTGGATAGCGCTCAAAAAATTAATCAACCATAACGATGTTGTAACATCTAATGTATTGTTTAAAGCGAACAACTTTTAGCATTGGTATACTCTCATAACAGTGCTATTACTCTACAAATAGTGTATTGAACCCATAATTTTGCAGTAAATTTTAATACCAAGTATATATTGGTCAACTATGGCATAAGTTACCGTTAAAGCAACAGTGCTGGCAATATGATTAAGTACTTCTCACAAGCAACATGCTTTACAGCACTTAGGGCATGTGCTAGATACTTGCTTTGACAATGATGACAGGATGCTGTGGTCATGCTGGCAGGTGACAGCTGCACCAATGTGCTTTATGGTGCTGGCAACATGCTGGCAAGCGCTTGTAAGTGAGCTGGCAATATGCTGGCAGGTGCTGGCAGACATGCTGGCAGGTGCTGGCAGGTGCTGGCAGGTGCTGGCAAGTGCTGGCAATATGCTGGCAAGCGCTGGCAACATACTGGCAGATGCTGGCAACTGCTGGCAGGTGCTGGCAGATGCTGGCAAGTGCTGGCAGCAGGTGCTGGCAACTGCTGGCAGATGCTGGCAAGTGCTGGCAGGCGCTGGTAGATGCTGGCAAGCGCTGGTAACTGCTGGCAGGTGCTGGCAACTGCTGGCAAGCGCTGGCAAGCGCTGGTAACTGCTGGCAGGCGCTGGTAAGTACTGGCAGGCGCTGGCAAGTGCTGGCAGGCGCTGGCAAGTGCTGGCAGGCGCTGGCAAGTGCTGGCAGGTGCTGGAAAATGCTGGCAAGTAATGGTAACATGCTGGCAGGTGCTGGCAAGTAATGGTAACATGCTGGCAGGTGCTGGCAAGTGATGGTTATGTGCTGGTATGTGCTGACAGACATGCTGGCAGATGCTGACAAGTGATAGTTATGTGCTGGCAAGTGTGCTAGCAAACGCTGGCAAGCGATGGTAACGTGCTGGCAGGTGCTGGCAGATATGCTGGCAGATGCTGGCATGTGCTGGCAGGTGCTGGCAGGTGCTGGCAGATATGCTGGCAGATGCTGGCAATGTGCTGGCAGGTGCTGGCAAGCGCTGGCAACGTGCTGGCATGTGCTGGCATGTGCTGGCAACGTGCTGGCATGTGCTGGCAAGCGCTGGCAACGTGCTGGCAGGTGCTAGCAAGCTCTGGTAACGTGCTGGCAGGTGCTGGCAACGTGCTGGCAAGTATGCTTGCAGTGGCTGGCGAGCGCTTGTAGACGTGTTAGCAAGTGCTGACAGGTACTGGTATGGTACAGCTGTCAACGTTCTTGCAGCTCATGGTAGGAGTACCCCTAAGGATTACTTGTGATGCTTTGCTCGTTTGGCATTCATCTCCAAACATAAAAGGAGCGTAAATAAGGCTTATTGTAACTCAATCTGTTAGCCAACCGTAGATAATCTCGAAGACATGCGTTAACCTCAGATGTGAATATAGTCGGCTACATTCGCTGTACAGAGCTCCAATTAATATCAAATTAATATTGAAGTAGAAGGTGTTCGTGTTCTTCGTTGAAAAGAATTTATACTATTACATATTAGAAGCAGCATTGGCAACTACAAACATTAGTTATTTCATTAGAAACTTACTCGAATGGACATTGTTCTGTATTACCACCTTTTCCGATTTTAAGTTCGTCCATCGTGTACACCGCTACACCATCTTTAACTTTTCTTCCCTGCTGTGCTCCTCTCATATTTTTAAATCCGTCATCAGGTTCGTCCGATGCTTTTGGTTGTTTAGGTTTCGTCTTTTTCGCTAGAGCTTTGTTTTGTTTGACTTGCGCGAATATATCGTCGATATCATCCGTCTCTTTTTCTGTTTCTAATACTTCTTTAGCAATTTGTACAACTTTTTCTTTCTTTTTTTCTGACGATGTGACTGGTGTAGTCGTTTTTTGTGGTTTCTCTATTTTCTTTGGGCCGGCTTTTGTTGGTTGTGGCGCTTTTGGTGTTAGTTCCTTGTTCTTCATGTGAAAAATGTTTGTTTGAATTCAGTTTGTAAACGAAAGCGAGTTGCTACCGTTATGAGCAAGAGGAGTATGACTTAACACTATTAACTAACCGTATAGAAGCAGAGGATTCAATAGAAGAGGAACGATACACCAAAAAGACTAGGCAAGATGTGCTGACTCCATCTGTCGCTTTTGTTGGAATGCCAGCACCCTCGTTTGCTAAAGATGCTCTAGTACACGGAATCTTTTCGAAAATATCTTTGGAACAGTTTCGCGGAAGGTATCTAGTATTATTCTTCTATCCATTGAACTTCACTTTCGTTTGCCCAACAGAAATAACAGCGTTCTCGGATCGCGTCGACGAGTTCAGAAGAATTGGCTGTGAAGTTATCGCAGCGTCTGTGGATTCTGTTCACAGTCATTTAGCATGGTCGAGACGACCAAGACAAAGTGGAGGACTTGGTGCGATGAACATACCACTACTCTCTGACATAAACCAAAGTCTGTGCAAATCGTATGGCGTTTTAACAGATGAAGGTATTGCTACAAGAGGAATATTTATTATTGATACATTTGGGAGACTGAGAAACAAGAGTGTCAACGATTTACCAGTAGGCAGAAGTGTAGATGAAACACTGCGTGTTGTACAAGCATGCCAATACTCTGACATACACAAAGAAGAATACGATATCCACGCACCGCCTAAGAGACTGTTCCAAACCCACAAACAAGACGACAACATGTTTCAATAAGTCTTTATTAGAATTTCGTAACGATAAAATTTTGTTTTTGGTTATTTTTGAAGTCTCAGTTGACCAATACATCATACTCCACAAATACAGAATGTCATCTAATGGCGATTCTTCATACTATGGTGGTGCCAATGGTGGTTCCAGCAACAATCTCTTTTCTATGATAACAAACCTAGTACGAGTACCACCAAACAATCCACAAAAAGTAACAACAGTAACAAGTCCAAGTGTAAACGTGACAACAAACAAAGTACGCGTAAACAGTATGTAGAGCAATACCGCAAAACAATATTGACA
>JAESGV010000218.1_pt1 | contig 30453 bp, 26 predicted proteins | sample 9269781 | NCBI WGS metagenome assembly JAESGV01 (sample SAMN15741586, study PRJNA653496) | algae metagenome | isolation source: Tildeniella torsiva UHER 1998/13D and co-occurring heterotrophs from... | place: Slovakia: Slovak Paradise National Park, Hrabusice, Kosice Region | collected 2000-01-01
TTCAGGCGGGCTTGTTTGGATGCATCCATGAGGCTGACTACTAGCGCGAACAGTGCCCAAAGCTTAGCGCTCGTACCGCCATCCCAACATAAGCATTAATGCTCATTACATAACTGGGATGCACCCACCTTCCATTCCCGCGATCACAATATCTTTCCTTACTCTCAAATGTTCAATCATCGACGCACCTACTCCCCCGGCGGGGCAATCTTTCTCACCCTGGTCACCTTTAACCGCAGACCCATCTTTGCAGAAGCCGACAACGTAAAATGACTGAGCCAAGCTGCAACCGCCGTTAAAGCTGAAATGCCCTTGAGTTTGAGGGGGAGGGGTGGTAGTGAGTGAATTGATGGGGTGGTGGGCAGTGCCCACCCTACTTGAGGTCAAATAGGGTGATTGTTGGGGCGATCGCCCCATGGTTCGTATACTCTGGCTTCACGATCGCCGCCGTGCCGATCATCCAAGTTGAATAAGAATCAAAAAATGACGCACTATTCCTGTAACTACCTCAAAGCTTATCAACGCCAAATATCAATTCTTCAAGTTCATCAGCTTTTGTCGCTACCATGACAACTGTACGCTCAAATAGCTCCTGGTCAAGATTGCTGATTTTAATAATCGTCGTAAGTATTAACCGATTATTATCATCCAGACTTATGCCATAAGGAGCAAATGAATCCACGCTTTGCAATGCGCGAACTGCTGATTCCATAAGAGTTATTTTGCCAACAAAGCTAAAGATTCCTACATTGCTTTCGTCAGCTTCATTCTTGAAATTGAGCAACCAGACCAGTTGAGACCTTCTATTACCTGTGGCAAGTTCAAACCTAGCAGAATCGCCCCATTTCTCATTGGAAATACGATGACCGTAAATATGCTTTTCGAAATTTTTAGAAAATTGCTTATAAAATTTATTCAGGTCATTGTCCGAGAAGAAATCATCATTTTCTACAAATATTGGCTCATTGCCAGAGATTGAAGCTTCTGGGACAATAATAATTGAAGAACAGCGAGGGCATTTACCACGTAATCCTGCTTTTGAGTCATCAACCTTCAATTCCTTTTCACACTGACGGCAATTGAACTCAATCATCGTAAGCCTCAACTTCTAAATAGAGCCACTTTATTATTCTCAGATTGAGTGAGATAGTCCGGACAGTTTTTGCTCTCACATCGTTGCCACCGTAGCACCGTAGGGTGGGCACTGCCCACCTTCCCATCCAGCTATCACCAACCCATCGGGAATACTACCTAGAGTCTCTTTCCTTAACCCCCAAATGCCCAATTATCAACGCGCCTGCACTCCCAGCGGGGCAATTTTTCTCATCCTGGTCACCTTCAACCGCAGACTCATCTTTGCAGAACCAGACAACGTAAAACGCCTGCGCCAGGCTGCAACCGCCGTTAAAGCTGAAATGCCCTTGAGATAGAGGGGGAGGAGTTGATGGTGGGTGAATTGATGGGGTGATGGGCGGTGCCCACCCTACTTGACGCCAAACAGGGCGATTGCTGGGGCGATCGCCCCACTGCTCATATACTCTAGCGTTGCGTTGGCGTTCGCGAAGCGTTCCGAAGGAAAGCCTCCCGGAACGGCAATCGCCGCCGTGCCGGTCATTCAGTTGTGGTTCAAGCCGCTAAACCAATCAATTGAGGAAATCAAGTTTCACTCAGGAGTTACTTGATTACAAAGCCCCATTCATAAGTAACGTTATAACAAAATCAAGTTTTGCTTAGGCGTTACTTAACTATGGCACCCCATAGATAAGTAACCTTGCCAGATAATCAAGTTTTCTGCGAGCGTTACTTATCTACGGCCTGTTGTTATCGAGTAACGCAGTCCGATAATCAAGCGTTGTGCCCAGGTCACTCAATGCGCCCCCTGGTTTTGCCAATGCTCTAAGGCGCTAAGCCCTCATCCCCCTCGCAGTAGTTAAATGAGTAAACCGAATACTCAATGCGCGGTGCGAGTCATCAAGCCTGCTGCACTCTAAACATCTGCTGCTCGTTCTGCTACTTAAAAATACGCAGAATCCTTTTTTATTTGTGCTGCACAAATTCCGTATTGCTTAGGGGTTCACAGGTTAAGCCCATTTGCCATAGTCGAAGGGTAAACCGTTAGGGGGTATTTTACCAATGGGCAGACCAAAAAGAAGTTCGAAAGCAGTAGAGCAGGCCCAGCGTCGCGCCGCCGCCCTGCGATCGCTTGGGGCCAATTTAGACTTGGGTAATGGCCTCACCCTGGCCGAGTATAATCAGTTGATTGATGCAGTACGAGCCGATATTGCCACCTACAACGAGGCCTTATCTCAGGTAGACAATGCCTCGAATAGCGTGCAGGCAGGCGAGAAAAAACTGCGAGATTTATCTGAGCTAATGCTGATGGCCGTTGCGGCCAGGTATGGCAAAGACAGCTCTGAATACGAAATGGCAGGCGGCACCCGCAAGAGCGATCGCAAGAAGCCAAAACCCCGCCAAGTTCAAGCGGCTTAGCTTATTTAAAATTCCTAAAAATCGTTGTAATCCAAACCCCTTTTGTCTCAGTCACTTTGCGGAGACAAAAGGGGTTTTGCTTTGGGCATGAGCAGTACGCCGATAGATGGTTGTAATACCGAATCCGCCTTGAGAAACCCCGATTCAAAACAGGCACCTCGTAGGGGCACTGCAATGCCCCTACCAATTGGGGTAGCTCTCTATGGCTGCGATCGCCAAGGCCCAGTATCGTCCAAAAAAGGCGAAAATTCTGGAGTTGACCAGGTGAAGGGTAGGCTGCCTGCGACGCGGTAGCCCTTTTGCTGGTGAAAGCGAAGCAGACGTTCAGCACCTTCGTAGGTCGTCACTTCAGACCCATCCCAAATAACTTCAGCAGTGCCCGTGAGGTAGAGCAGATCGCCCTGCTCAAAGTCGATGAACACCAGCCCAGCGCGGGGGTTAAGCTCTAAATTGCCAAAGGTGTTGAAGTGAAAATTGCCTGAGAAGTCGGGAATGGTGAGGGTTTGAGGATCGTCGATGCGCACAAAGCCAGGTTTGCCGCCCCGGTGCGACACATCGACACCGCTAGCGCTTCCTGCAACCTCAGATTGGTAGGCCGTGGCAATAAAGAATGTATCGGCGGCGGCGACCATCGCGCTTTCGGCATCGCCCAGGGTGGTGAGGGAATGTACCGACCTGGGGGTTGCCGGGTCGAAGGCGTGCCACACAAACCGCCGCGCCTGAATGTATTGGGGGCAGTTGCCGAAGCTCTGACCCACCGCCACGGTAAAACCTTCGGACCGAATTGCCGCGATGGTGCCATTGATGCGGTTGCGGCGGCGGCTGTGTAGCTCAATGCCCAGCAGGCCAATGTCGGCCCCTGCTGCCAGATTGTGGTGCAGCGGGTCGCCCGCGAGGGGTTGAGCAGCAATGCGCAGAGTGCGGTCATTTTGGGAGGTGATAAACCCCGGTTCCCCGACCAAAATAGAGGCCCAGGGCTGGCCCTTGCTATCTACCGTACCGACCAAAACATAAGGCAGTTGGGCAAAGAATTCGCGGTGCTGGTCGGGCAAATAGTCGCGAATGATCCGCCGCCCTTGCCTATCCATGCGGTCTTGCACCCCCAGCCGAGTCTGAATCGCCAGTTCCCCAGCATGGAAGGGAGATTCTTTATAGGACCAACCTAGATTTGCAGTCATGGGGTGATCTCCACTAAGGGGGGAGCGGTAGGGGGCAACAGCGTGCGAATTTCTGTGCCTGCGCTCAGCAAGCGGTGGACGGGGCAGCGATCGCCAATTTCCCGCAGGCGCTGCCGCTGTTCCTCCGTCAAGTCGCCCTCCAGGGTGAGGTGGGTCAAAATCACCGTCTGCCTATCCACGGTCTGCGACTCGACCTGGAGCTGACTCGCTCGACCGACCAGCCCTTGCGCTCGGCATACATTTGAATAGTGATCGCCTTGCAGCTTCCCAGCCCGGCTAGGAGCAGCTCGGTGGGGGTTGGCCCTCGGTCATCGCCGCCCACCGAGGGGGGTTCATCGGCGGTGAGCTGAAACTGGCGAATGGCAATGTCTTGGCCAAAGCGCGATGCATTCGATAAAACCGTTACAGATGCCATAGCGCGTTGCCTCCTCAACGTAGGTGCTGCTGTACCCAAGCTGCTGAGCTGCGGGGAAGCATATGCCAATTTTCAGGGCAATTAGCGCAGAAACTCAGGCCTGGCTTATACCTCTAGCGTAGGAGCTGCACCGGGCATTGTGGCAGCTCCGATACCAATCTCATCACCCGAAATGTGGGCAGAAAAGAGAGATCTCCGTTAGGCCAGCGCGATCGCAGGCGACACAACCCCCGACACAATTTGCACCGAGTCTGGGTCAGCCCAGAGCACCAGTTTGGGGTCGTAGGGGCTGTTGAGGTAGCGGTGCCGGGGCAACAGTCGTAGAGAAAGCCCTTGCAAACCGCTGGCGGTGTACTCCATTTCGAGGGCATAGAGGCTTCTGCCGTGGGCATCTTGCCCCTGGTAGGTCATGGGCACCGCCACCCCGGCGTGAATTTCGCCATCCACCGAGACCGTGCCCTGGTAGAGTTCCACCTGCACATCGTCGGGGGTGAGCGCCCCGAGCTGAATGGCGGCAGTTACCTTAAAGGGCTGGTTCACCCGCAGATCGGCGGTGTCGGAGATAGCGACTTGCTCAAAGCGCACGTCGTACCAGTGATCGGTCAGGCGGGCCTGCCAGGTGGCCAGCTCCTTGCCGGGGCCGTAGTCGGCAGAGACCAGGGTGTAGGCGCGATCGCTGGCCGCAAAATAGCCCAAGTTCGCGTAGTCCTTCACCATGCGGGCGGTGTTGAACTGGGGCGTGTTGAAGTAGATCGCCTCCTTCATTTTGGCTACCCAGCCGCGCGGAATTTCGTCTTTGTCGCGCTCATAGAACAGCGGCACCACCTCTTTCTCCAGGATGTCGTAGAGGGCGTTGGCCTCCACATCGTCCTGGTAGTCGGGGTCGTCGTAGTCTTCGCCGTGGCCGATGGGCCAGCCGGTGCGAATGTAGTCGGCCTCGTCCCACCAGCCGTCGAGCACACTGAGGTTGGGCAGGCCGTTCATCGCCGCCTTCATGCCGCTGGTGCCGCTGGCCTCGCGGGGGCGGCGGGGGTTGTTGAGCCACACGTCGCAGCCCGCCACCATGTCCCGCGACAGGTGAATGTCGTAGTTGGGCACAAACACAATCGAGCGGTTCAACCCCTCGTCGCGGGTGAAGTGAATAATGCTGCGGATCAGCTCTTTGCCGGGAATGTCTTTGGGGTGGGCTTTGCCCGCAATCACAAACTGCACCCGGCGACCCGTACCATTGCCATTGATAATCTGCCGAATGCGCTCCAGATCGTGGAGAAATAGGGTGGCGCGCTTGTAGGTGGCAAAGCGGCGGGCAAAGCCAATGGTGAGCACGAAGGGGTCGAGGCATTCCTGGGCTTCGGCCAGCTCGCGGGCCGAGCCGCCGCGATCGCGCGTACTCTTGGCCAGGCGATCGCGCACCGTCACCACCAGGTGCGATCGGCACTGCTCATGGTTGCGCCACAGCTCGTCGTCGGGGATGGCGTACACCCGCTTCCACAGCGATGCGCCAGGGCTGGCTTCGGCCCAGTTGGGGCCGAGGTAGCGATCGTAAAGCGCCTGGGTAGACTTGGCCACACAGCTGCGGGCGTGCACCCCATTGGTAATCGCATAAATCGGCACTTCATCCTGGGGTAGCTCAGTCCACAGTGCGCCAAACATGTCGCGCGACACCTCGGCGTGGAGCTTGCTGACGCCGTTGATAAAGGTCACCGTCTTAATCGCCAGCACCGCCATACTAAACGGGGCCGAAAAATCTCCCGTGTCGGTGCGGCCCAGGGCCAAAAACTCGGCATCGCCCAGGCCAAAGCGATCGCGGTATTGGCCCAGGTAGTGCAGCACCTTCTCCGGCGGAAACAAGTCGATGCCGGCGGGCACCGGGGTGTGGGTAGTAAACATCTGGCTGGCCTGGGCCACTTGCAGCGCCTCGGCAAAGCCCAGGCCGTGCTCATCCATCAGCACCCCCATGCGCTCTAGGGCCATAAAGGCCGAGTGGCCCTCGTTCATGTGGTAGGCGGTGGGGGCCAGTCCCAGAGCCTTGAGCATGCGAATGCCGCCAATGCCCAGCATCACCTCCTGGTGAATGCGCATGTCGATGTCGCCGCCGTAGAGGCGATCGCAGATATCCTGGTCGTACTGGTTGTTGGGTTCAATATTGGTGTCCAGCAGGTACAAGGGCACCGTGCCCACCTGCACCCGCCACACCCGCGCATACACCAACCGACCGGGATACTCCACCTCGATTCTGAGTTCCTGACCGTTGGCATCGCGCTCCAGGTGCAGCGGCATGTTGTAGAAGTCGTTGATCGGGTAGCGCTCCTGCTGCCAGCCGTCGGCGTTCAGGTATTGGGCAAAGTAGCCCTCCTGGTAGAGCAGGCCCACCGCCACCAGGGGCAGGCCCAGATCGCTGGCCGACTTGAGGTGATCGCCCGCCAGCACCCCCAACCCGCCGGAGTACACCGGCATACAGGTGGTGAGACCGAACTCCATCGAAAAGTAGGCGTAGCATTCCCCCGAGACCGGGGCTTTGCGGTGTTTTTTGTACCAGGTGCGATCGCGCAAATAATCGCCCAACCGCTGGGCCGCCCGATCCATCTGGGCTAAAAACCCTTCATCTTCCGCAATCTCGTTCAGTCGCGCCTGGCTAATCGTGCCCAGCATCAGCACCGGGTTGTAGCGGCTCGACTCCCACAGGTCACCGTCCAACCGCCGAAACAGGTTTACCATCTCCACATCCCAGTCCCAGTGGAGGTTATAGGCCAGGGTGCGCAGCGCCTCTAGCCGCTGGGGCAGAGCTGGAGTAACGTTAAACGTGCGAATTGGACGCATAGGAAAGCAACCATTGTGGCGGTTTTATCGTATATAGAGCCATTCTGCCCTCTATCGGCGACGGGGGTTAGGGCTTTTAATACTCTCTTCGGCCCCAAACCACCTCAAAGCAGCCCGTACCCCCAGGGTAGGACTTCTCCCCAATTCCAGGTTATGAAATCCCTACCCAGGGGCATAGCGTAGAGGGGGAGGCTCAGGGAATAATAGGCAGGTAAGGAGAATTTTACTCGCCACCCAACGACAACAAGGACAAGACCATGACGCAGGATAGGAATAACCAGGGCTTTGGAGCCACCCTCGAGAACGACGCTCGCCCCGAGGTCGAATTTGATCAGTGGGCCAGGGCCGTCCGCCAGCAGATGGTTGCCGCCCTCAAGCGCCGTGGCAGCAGCAACAGCTAGAGCCACCTCAGTTAGCGTCTAGCCGACCGAGGCGATCGCAGCCTTCAGAGCGCGAACAGGTGCAAGCTGACTAAACAGCCCCTAGGGCAAGAGCTTGCACCCCCCACCTTCAAAGTCTAGGCTCGACCCTACAGCTGTTGTCTGAGCCCATTCCCCCAGTCTTGGTAGACTACTGGTGCACCTCCGCTTCACAGCGCCCTACATCGCCAACCCTGTGGCCCCCAAGAAACCTACCGGCAAAAGCAGCAATCCCAGCGAAAGCCCCCTATCAACCCCCGCCAGTTCTGGCCGGGGGTTTAAAGTGCAGGTATTTTATTTGGCGGCCAGCAGCAACAGCCCTAGCGCACCCATTAAAGACGCCCTGTGGTTTGCCACGTACCCAATCATCCCCCGCATTGGCGACTGCGTCTTTAGAGATGGCGTGTACTACCGGGTAGAGCGCGTTTTTTTGTATGAAAACCTGGCCGCTGGCTGGTGCGCCGACGTCGAAGTTACCTTCTACGGCAGACGCTAGTTGAGCCCCCGATCGCCGCCCCCAGCACCGTGTTACAAAACTTATGGAAAGCCCCGCCCCCAGGCGCTGTAAGTACCGCCGCCACAGTGTTACAGAACGAATAATCTCCAGAAACCTTATGTTAAAGTAGGCGGGTAACATGTTTTGCTTTCGGTAGGCTGGTTAATCACAGTCTGATCTCAATTTTCGGGTAATCGGTGTGTACCACTCCGAATCGAACTTGTCTACATTACATGTCAATTTTGGAGTTGTGCCATGTCGATTTATGTAGGAAACCTCGCCTACAATGCTACGGAAGGAGACATCACCGAAGTCTTTTCCGAGTACGGGGCCGTTAGCCGAGTAACGGTGCCCACCGATCGCGAAACCGGTCGCCCCCGGGGCTTCGCCTTCGTCGAGATGGAGAAGGAAGCTGACGAAGACGCCGCCATCGAAGCCCTCGACGGGGCCGAATGGATGGGTCGCGAGCTGCGCGTTAACAAGGCTCGTCCCAAAGAGAAGCGTGCCAGTGGCGGTGGTTCCCGTGGCAACTTCGGCGGTGGCGGCGGCGGTCGCGACGGCGGCAACCGCGAGTTTTCCCGCTGGTAAATTGTCTGGCTCTAACTAAATTTAGCTGCAATGGCAGAGGATGACTATCCTCTGCCATTTTGTTGTGGGCCTATCAGGTGAGCTTTTCTAGGGCAGAAATTCCTTCAGGTGGCAGCGGAAGGCCATTCCAGCACCCACTGACCCAATAGCCCGGTGCGATAGTCGTTGAGAATACGCTTGGCGGTGCGTTCGATATTGTCTTGAAATTTTGTGGCCGCCACCTGAGTAACGAAATCTTCGCCGGTACCGTCGTCTAGGGCTAGGCCGTAGCGGGCTTGCAGAATTGCTTGGTAATCGTCTGGGGAGTTGGCCTGCTGCAAGCCTTTAAGCACATCCAAAAAGGCTGCCGCCGTGCGCTGGGTATCGTAAGAGGCCTCGCCGATATCGTCGCAGATGGCCAGCTTCAGCGCCGCCGCCTGATCATCCATCCGTGAGGGAATTACCCCTGGGGCATCCAGCAGATCGAGATCGCCCGATAGGCGAATCCACCGCAGTTGGCGGGTAATGCCGGCTCGGCGAGCGCTGGCCACCACTTTGCGATTCAGCAGGCGGTTGATCAACGCCGATTTGCCCACGTTGGGAAAGCCAATCACCACGGCGCGAATGGGGCGGGGCTTCATGCCTCGGGCCTGGCGGCGCTGGTTGACGGCCTCGCCAGCGGTTTGGGCGGCCTTGGCGATCGCCTTCACCCCCTTACCCTGCTGCCCATCGGTGAAGTAGGGCACCTCCCCCTGTTGGCGAAACCAGGTCTCCCAGGCGGTGCGGGCCTCGGTTGAAATCATATCGACCCGGTTGATCACGAGGATTCTGGGTTTGTCTCCCACCCAGACATCGACCTTGGGGTGCCGCGTCGAGACCGGAATTCGCGCATCGCGCACCTCTAGCACCACATCCACGCGGCTGAGCTGATCGACCAGGGCTTTTTCTGCCTTGGCGATATGGCCGGGGTACCACTGGATTTCGGGGGTGGGCATGGGGGTAAGGGGTGGAGGGGTGGAGAGTAAGGGGTAGGGGGTAAGGGATCAGCTCTTTAGCAATCGTAGGGTGCATTCGCGAAGCAATGCACCTGATTTAAGAAATAATCCCCCAATTCAATCAACGGTCCATGGGGCATCGGCAGCTTTGGCAGGGAGGGTGCTAAGGGTGGCCAGGGTTTCATCGCACCAGGTGAGCCAGCTGGTTTCGTAGTGGATGCCGTTGCGCAGGGTGATGTACTGAAAGCGCGCCGCGATTGCCATGGCTTCGGGCTTAGAGAAGTATTGCTGCTCGATCGCCCGGTAGGCTGCCAGCGTTGCCACATGCTGAGCGCGCTCGTGCTCAAGGGTAGCCCCCATGGTTGCGGGCGGCACCAGATAGCCCACAAACAGCTTGACCAGCAAATCATCTTTGGTCGGTACGCATTTAGAAGGCTGGGCAATCCACTCCTTGAGCTGAGCTTGACCCGCAGCGGTGACGCGGTAGATCTTTTTGTCGGGTTTGCCCTCCTGGGCGATCGCCTCGGCGGTAACTACCCCCTGCTGTTCTAGCTTGGTCAGCTCGCGATAGATCTGCTGGTGGCTGGCGTGCCAGAAGAAACCGACCGAGCCGTCGAACTGCTTGGCCAGATCGTAGCCACTACAGGGGCGATCGATCAGCGCCGAGAGAATTGCGTGGGAAAGGGCCATAGCAATACGCTACAAAACTAAATATGCAAAAGATTGACTATGCACTTGCGTGCATATAGGATTGAGGCATCGGAGAATGCAAAAGATTGCATATTCACTCAGTTGCATTTTCATTATGTCGGTCTAGGGCAATTGCCCGCTGCTTCAATCGCATTTGTTCACATCCCTTCTTTAGCCAGAGAAACGCCATGGTCAGCCGCACTCAACCGTACTCCAAACCTCGTCGGCGGGTTCAGTCGCCCCTAAGAGGCATCAATTGGTCAGAGCTAGGCGCCGCCTACCGGGTCTTCTTAAGCGATCCGGCGGCGGGCATTCGGCACATTCTCGCCGCTGGAGGCCAAAGCCAGTGGCAGCGCTGGGTTGAGCACCGCCTAGAGCGCCAAGCTGCTCACCTGGCCTATCGCACCATTGCCGTCGATCTCGATGCCCTGGTGCAATTGCCCCCTGACACCCTAGGCGGTGCCTATGCCCGCCACATGATCCGCTACGGATTTGACCCTGAGACGTTTATGACCGACGAGGCCAACAGCGAGTGGCTGCGCCAGCGCATGGCCATCAGCCATGACATCTATCACATCTTCACAGGGTTCGACGCGTCACCAATTGGGGAGTTTGGGGTGGCGGCCTACACCCTGGTGCAATATAGGGATTTGCTGAACGTGTTTGTGCTGTCGTTTGTACCCCTGAGTTTGACCAATCCATTGTGGACGGTGCCGCTGCTGCGGGCGATGGGGCGAGGGTTACGCATGGGGATGAAGGGGAGGGCTGCGATCGCCTATCCGCCCGAACTCAACTGGGAAAAACCGCTGGCGATCGTCCGCCAAGAACTGGGCCTAGAAGACTTCTTCAAATCTCGCTGAGGATGGTCGGGGCTGCTGGTGTCAGGTGATGCCAGGGAATTCTCACCAGCAGCCACAGCGATACCATGTCCAGTGTTGACGGTCGAAGTTTTAGAAGTCGAAATAGATGTAGGGCAGGGTTTCTGCCGGAGCCAGCAGCCAGGCCAGCACGCTAAACAACGGCACCAGCAGCAGCTTCACCGGCCAGCTCAGCTCTAGCTTGAGCCCCCGCTTGACCACATAGGCCCCCGCCATCAGTCCCACCACGCCACAGAGCAGCAGCAGCAATTGCGTAAAGGTAAAGCCCAGCGATTCTAAATAGACCAGCTGACTAAACTGCGCATCTGACGGCGTGCCCCAGAGCCGCTGTAGTGCCAAAGTGTAGCGATCGGGCTCAGGCAGCCGAAAGAACAACCAGCTAAAGAACACCAGCCCCTGGGTGAGCAGCCAGCCCAGCCCAGTCCCCGGCAGCGTGCCCCAAAATGCCTTGAGCTTGGGCACCGCTTTGCTCCACGATTGGGTCAGGCGGTGCACCACCAGCCCCGCCCCGTGAATGGCACCCCAGATTAAAAAGCCCCAGTTGTTGCCGTGCCAAACCCCGGCAATCAGCATCACCGCCATCAGGTTGAGGCAGGTGCGCAACAACCCCTTCCGTGACCCACCAAAAGGGAAGTAGAGGTAGTTGCGCAGCCAGTCGCCCAGGGTCATGTGCCAGCGCCGCCAAAAGTCGGCCAGGCTGGTGGTGAAGTAGGGGGCGTCGAAGTTTTGGGGCAGGTTAATGCCCATCAGCAGGGCGCTGCCCCGGGCGATGTTGACGTAGGCGCTGAAGTCGAGGTAGAGCTGAAGACCGTAGGCAAAGGTGGCCAGCCAGATGTCGACGCTGCCCGCCCGCTCCAGATTGTCAAAGCTGAGGTTGACCAAAATGGCGATGTGGTCAGCAATCAGCAGCTTTTTCATCGCGCCGTAGGCGATTAGCCATAGCCCCTCAACGGCGGTATTGAGGCCCGGCGGCTTTTGTTGCTCAACCTGGTCAATAAACGGGTGAAACCGGGTGATGGGGCCAGAGATCAGCTTCGGGAAGTAGAGCTTGTAGGCGGCAAAATCAGAGAAGTTGAGCGCCGCTGGCGACCCGCGATACACATCCACCAGGTAGGCGATGCACTCAAAGACAAAGAAGCTCAGCCCCAGGGGCATGATGATGCGGGTCAGGGTGTCGTCGGGGGCGCTGCCCAGCTCAATGCCCAGCCAGCGAAACAGCCCTTCAGCATACTTAAACCCCAGCAGCAGCGCCACATTGAGGCCCACGCCCAGCCACAGCAGCTGGGTGCGGCGCTGGTTCCAGCCCCGTTCAGCCAGTTGCCAGCGAGGGTTGGGGATGCGCCAGTCAAGGGGAGCGGCGATCGCATTGCCAATCAAAAACGTCACGATCAGCAGCGCCACTATCAGCAGCAGATACTGCACCTGAATCGAGGCGTAGAAGATCAGGCTGGCCACCACCAGCAGCCACAGCCGCGCCTGCAGCGACTCCAACGTCCAAAACACGCCGACAACGCTGAGCAAAAACAGGGCATAGACCAGGGAGGGCAGGGTCATGGCAGGGCGGGGGGCTCGGGGGGAGTGGCGGGGCGGGGCCAGGCAATCAGTGGGTCTTGCCCCAGCTGGCTAGAGACCTGGTAAGCGCCGTAGCGGTTCAGGTGGCTGGGGTCGGAGAAGTAGTCGTAGCGATCGGGCCAGAGCTGGGCAAAGTCGCGGAAGAGAAACCCAGTCTCGGTGGTGGAGAGCTTGAGCATGTGCTGCAAGAACTCGGCCTCAGCATCGCGCCGGTAGTCGTCGAGGTATTCATCGGTGAGGGGGGTGTTGATGAATACGATGGGAATGTCTTGCTCCTGGGTAAAGCTGAGCAAGTTGGCAAAGGCTTCGACCTGCTGGCCCTCCAGGCGAAAGCTGTCGTAGTCGCCGTCGTAGCGACCCGAAACTCGAGCAAAGTCTTGGTAGTAGGTAGCAGGGTTAAACCGCACCGAGAGGGCCAAAAACCCGTCGAAGTCGATGGTACTGCCCTCGGGCATGGCGGCATCGAGGCCCTCTTCGCTGGAGCCAGGGGGGGTGGGGGTGGCGGCCATCATCCGCTGCTGAAACCAGCCCTTGAGGCGATCGCGATCGGCATAGACGGCTGAAACCGTGGCCAGCCGACCGCTGAGCCACTCATCCATGGCGGCGTAGCTGTTGGGCAGCGACCCGGTGGGGGTTTCGGGGCTGCCTGGGGCCGTGGGATCACCTGGTGTGGCGACGGCCTCAACTTCCTCAGCGCGACGGCTGGCCACCTCGCGGTAGCCGGGGGAGGCCGCAATGGCGTTGTAGGTGGCATCGACCCGTCCGCTGTTAAAGGCCCGCGCCCCGTCGGCCCAGATAATCAGCTGGGGCAGCTGGTCGGGCTCTAGCACCTGGCGAATCACCAGATCTACCACCTGGGCGGTGGCCCCGTTAATGCCAAAGTTGAAGATGCTGACATTCTCATAGCCAATGGTGGCTAGTTCTTGGCGTAGGGCCTCTGGGTCAACCCCCCGCAGGGCGCGGGAGCTGCCGACAATCATCACGTCGGGGGGGCCAGACTGCTCTAGGTGCTGGTAGTAGAGGGCCAGCTTTTCGTTCATCTGGTCGCTGTTGAAGCTAGAGAACGACGCTTGCTCGACCAGGTCATCGATGGCGACGATGGGCTGGCTGGGGCTGGTATCGAGGGATTGGCCCCCAGCGGTGTCACCGTTGGAATCGCTGGTAAAGCCGCCTTCGCCCCAGCCGTTGTCGCTGCTTTGAGAACCGGGCCAGTCAAGTTCGGCCAGATCCTCCGCCAGGGGATCACTGGGCTCAGAGGGTTCGGTTAGGGGAGGAGCGATGTCTTCAGCCTTGGCCTGCTGGCTCGGCGGGGTAATAATCTGCCCCAGCAGCCAGTCCATCTGAAGGGCGACAAGGACGCCGACCGCCGCCCACACCACGGCAATTTTGAACCCGTCGGAGCGACCCAGGTCGTCTAGGCTCTCGACCCCGTCGCCCCGGTCGGGGGTGGCGCTGGTCAATAGCTGCGATCGCAGCAGCAGATGGCGGCCCTGGGTCAGCAGGTCTTGCACCCACTCGCTGAGGGCAACGTCCTCCTCCAGCTCGGCTTCGATTTCAGCGGCGGTGACGGGGCCGTCGGGTCGCACCAGCAGCTCGTTGACGTAGGAGTCGGAGGCGGTGAACTCGGGGGTGGCCTCGGGCACCAGGCGGCGGCGGGCCAAAAAGTCTTGGCCGAAGGTCCAGGCGGGTTGCGATTGCCCCGATCGCCGTCCGTAAACGCGCACCCCTTCGATGCCCATGGGGCTGAGGGCCAGCAAATAGTCGTTGATGGGCGGGGCCACCAGGCGGCGGCGGGGGGCCACCGGGCCATCGACCATGACGTGCAGCAGCCCGTCGCGGCGCAGCAGCTGCACCCGCTGGCCGCCTGTGGCCAGGCGGTCGTCGAGGCTGGGGTTGAGCAGTCGGGTGAGCAGGAAAGCGATCGCGGGCAGGTCGCCGGTCTGACCCAGGTACTCGGGGGTGTCAGCCAGGGCGCTGTGCTCAGCGGCGGGCAGGTCGAGGTAGTGCACCCAGGCGGGGGTGGCGTTGGCCCCAGCTTGACCGTAGATCACCGCTCGGGGAATGCCCTGGGGCGCGAGGTCGTTGAGGGGCGTGGTCAGGGCTTCGAGCACGGCCTCTTGAGCGGCTAGCCCCTCGGCCTGCTGGGTGTCGTGGTCGCCGCTTTGGGGCGAGCAAATCAGGTGCAGGGTGCCGTTGGTGAGTTCGGCGGTGACGCCCAGGTGCCAGCTGGCCACCGCCGCCGAGAGCAGGCGGGCGATCGCATCGGTATCGCCCCAGCGGCCCCACTCCCGCAGCATTTCCTCGGGCGGGGTGAGGTCAATGCGCAGGCTCCAGTCGGGCTTAGTTTCGCCCCGCACCTGGAGCAGCAGCACCGCATCCTTAAACTGGGTGAGCTGAAGCTGCCGCAGCCGTTCCGCCGTGGGTCGGGCAATTAGCGAGGGGTCGGGGCTGTAGGTGGCCTCGCAGAGAATCCACAGCCGCGAGATGGTCGTGTCGGAGCTAGCTGGGTCGCTGGCCTTGGCGGGATCGTCGTCGTCGAGGGCAATCGCCATGCGGTGCAGGTGGGCGGTGCCGGGAATGGCCTTGATGCTGACCCACACGCCGACATCGAGGCTGCTGAGGGTCTCGCTCAGGTACCAGGCGATCGCCTCGGGGTCACCCTTGCGAGCCAGGCTTAGGTTCGACATCACGATCGCCCCGCTGCCGCCCTCGGCCCCTCGGGCCGACTGGCCCTGGTTATATTTCTCCAACAGCGACTGGGTGGCCTTGATATCGGCCTCATCCTGGTTTTCGAGCACCAGCTGGGCCAGGTGGCGCTCCAGGCGGTTGAGATAGATCGGGGCCGTCCAGGCGGGGGTGGGGTTGCCCTCTAGCCGACTGTAGACATAGAGCTGATACACCTGGGGGTAGTGCTGGCGCACCAGGTCATCGCCACCTTCGATCAGCGATCGCACCAGCTTGAGCAGCACCGCCGACTGATCTAGCGCCGTTGGCGTCTCGCAGAGCACGTGGAGAATATTGCCCCGCAGCTTGATGTGCAGCTCGGCGGTGGGCAACCCCATGGCCTGCTTCAGCCAGCCCAGCACGGTGTCTGCTGAGGAGTTGGGGCTAAGGGTGGGGTTGGATAAAGACACAGGCATGGGGGGTCAGGGTAACGGCTAGGCTAGGGCCACACTCCCGAATTGTGAGACAACGCCTGGCCGTGGCGCAGTCGGTTTAATTTATACCAACTCCAGCGCCAATCAGCCGATTTCTTTTGGGGCAATTTCAAAACTGGGCCAGCCCAGGTCGTGCTCAGCCACCGACCCCATCCCAATTGCCCTATCCTACTTGCTCAACATACATAGATGATAGGAATGCCCTGGCCAAGGCCACCTGGTCAGGAGCAAGGCCCCTTGTCTAATATATTAGTGATCAATTGCGCCGACGGTATGACGGGGCGATCGCTCCCCAAAACCCCGCCAGCGACATTTCCAGCGGCGGCCCCGAGCCTAGCTTCTCTGCATTTGTGCCCCTATTTGTGATTATCCTATGACCTCGTCGCGCCCGTCTGCTTCTGCCCCGGTCAATCGCCAGTCTGCCGAAGTGGCGGTGGGGCTGCTGGTGCCCCCGGTGCTGCTCGGCATTTTTGCAACCCGGGCCCTGGCCGATGGGCTGACCCAGCTGGGGCTGGCCAGCGAGCAGCTGTTTGCGGGCGATCGCCTGCCCAACTTGAACATACCGCCTGTTGCGCCCGAAACCGCGCCTCCGGCACCGGAGGTTTAGGTCGGTTCTGACGGAGTTTTCGATTCCTTAAAAACTCCCAACAGCACAGGGGTTGACAGCTTTGGCAAGCGCTTATCAAGCTGTAACGATTTCAGTTTGTTCATCTAGACAAACTTCTTCCGGTCAGGGTAATCCTATAGAATCTTTGCGATATCCCCGTTCTCTCTGCTGTCATACCCATGAGTTCAACGCTCCACTCCTCCGGGGATGCCCGGCCCGCAGCTCAGACTGACCTGGCTAGCCTGCCCGCAGCGGTGGATGATCAGTCCTCCTGGCAAGATTTGCTGCTGCGCCACCGGCTGCGCGTAGTCGAAGACCTGTGGGAAAACGTTCTGGAGCACGCCTGCGGTCCCGAACTCCTAAAACTGCTCCAGCAGCTGCGGCGCATGTGTTCCCCCGAGGGGCAAGCCCCCACCGCCGCCGAGGCGCGGGTCAAAGCCGTTGTTGACGTAGTCGAAGCCCTCGACCTCGAAGACGCCATTCGGGCTTCGCGGGCCTTTGCTCTCTACTTTCAGCTGATCAATATCGTCGAGCAGCACTACGAGCAGCGTGATCAGCAGCAGCAGTACCGGGCCGCCTACGAAACCTCGGAGCTGGCCCAGCGCATCGGCCAGTCGATCTTTGGCAATAGCATCAATGACAGCGAGTCGAGCAACCTCTTCCAGGCTGACCTGCTGACCCGCAGCATTGCCGACCCCCCCAGCAGCCGCAAAGAAGCGGGCACGTTCCACTGGCTGTTCCCCACCCTCAAGCGGCTGAATGTGCCGCCCCAGGTGATCCAAAATTTGATCGATCAGCTCGACGTGCGGCTGGTGTTTACCGCCCACCCCACCGAGATTGTGCGCCACACTATCCGCGACAAGCAGCGGCGGATCGCCAGCATTCTGCGCCAGATGGACCAGGCCGAAGAGAGCGCCCAAACCCTGGGCCTGGCCTCCTCCTGGGAGATCGAAGAACTCAAAGAACAGCTCACCGAAGAAATTCGCCTCTGGTGGCGCACCGATGAGCTGCACCAGTTCAAGCCCTCGGTGCTCGACGAGGTTGACTACACCCTGCACTACTTCAACGTGGTGCTGTTTGAGGCGCTGCCCCAGCTGTATCAGCGGTTTGAGCGGGCGATCGCCACTACCTTTCCCGAGCTTGACCCGCCCCGCCACCGCTTCTGCCGGTTTGGCTCCTGGGTGGGGGCCGATCGCGACGGCAACCCCGCTGTCACCCCCGAAGTCACCTGGAAGACTGCGTGCTACCAGCGCAACCTGGTGCTCACCAAGTATATGGCCTCCGTCGATCGCCTGGTCGAGCTGCTCAGCCTCTCCCTGCACTGGAGCGAGGTGCTGCCCGAGCTGCTCGAATCGCTGGAGCAAGACCAGGTCAAAATGGCCGACATCTACGACGAGCTGGCCATTCGCTACCGCCAAGAGCCCTACCGCCTCAAGCTGGCCTACATTAAACAGCGGCTCAAAAACACCTGCGATCGCAGCCAGCGCCTCTACCACAGCGACCCCTTCGCTGACCACTCTAACGACCCCGCTGGTCTGCCCATCTACCGCTACGGCCACGAGTTTTTGGCCGAGCTGCGGCTGATTCAGCGCAACCTAGAGGCCACTGGCCTCAACTGCCAAGACCTCAACACCCTGATCTGCCAGGTCGAAATCTTTGGCTTTAACCTGGCTCAGCTCGATCTGCGCCAGGAGAGCACCCGCCACTCCGACGCCCTCGACGAGATCGCCCAGTATCTGCAAATTTTGCCCCAGCCCTACAGCGAGCTGCCCGAGGCCGACAAAATTGCCTGGCTGGTCAGTGAACTCACCACCCGCCGCCCCCTCACCCCCCGCGAGCTGCCCTTCTCTGACAAAACCCGCGAGACCATCGCCACGATGCACATGGTGCGCCAGCTCCACCAGGAGTTTGGCCCCGATATCTGTGGCAGCTATGTGATCAGCATGAGCCATACCGTCAGCGACCTGCTAGAGGTGCTGCTGTTGGCCAAAGAGGCGGGCCTCTACGACCCCACCACGGCCCTCAGCAGCCTTCAGCCGGTGCCCCTGTTTGAGACCGTCGAAGACCTTCAGCGCGCCCCAGCGGTAATGGAAGAGCTGTTTCAGCTGCCCCTGTACCGCAATCTGCTAGACGGTCAGGCCAACCAGCCCGCTGACTCTGGCCCCGGCAGCGTGGCTGCGCCCCGAGCCGTGCCCCTGCAAGAGGTGATGCTGGGCTACTCCGACAGCAACAAAGACTCCGGCTTTCTCAGCAGCAATTGGGAAATTCATAAGGCTCAGCAGGCGCTCCAGACCACCGCCGATCGCTATGGCGTCTCCCTGCGGATTTTCCACGGGCGCGGCGGCTCGGTGGGGCGCGGCGGCGGCCCCGCCTACGAGGCGATTTTGGCCCAGCCGGGCCGCAGCATCAAAGGCCGCATCAAAATCACCGAGCAGGGGGAGGTACTGGCCTCTAAGTACAATCTCTCTGACCTGGCCCTCTACAACCTGGAGACCGTCACCACCGCCGTCATTCAGGCCAGCCTGCTGAGCAACAGCGTTGACGATATTCAGCCCTGGAATGAGACCATGGAGGAGCTGGCCACGCGCTCCCGCAGCCACTACCGCCAGCTGATCTACGAACAGCCCGACCTGGTCAACTTCTTCCACCAGGTCACTCCTATTCAGGAAATTAGCCAGCTCCAGATCAGCTCGCGCCCCTCACGCCGGGGCGGAAAAAAAGACCTCGGCAGCCTGCGGGCGATTCCCTGGGTGTTTAGCTGGACCCAGGCGCGGTTTTTGCTGCCCTCCTGGTACGGGGTGGGTACGGCTCTGCAAGAGTTTGTGGACGAAGCGCCGGAGGAACACCTCAAGGTGCTGCGCTATTTCTACAGCAAGTGGCCTTTCTTCAAGATGGTGATCTCAAAGGTGGAGATGACCCTGGCTAAGGTCGATCTGCAAATTGCTGAGCACTATGTGCGCGAACTCACCACTCCCGAAGACAAAGAGCGGTTTTTGGATCTGTTCAGCACCATTTCCCAGGAGTTTTACCTGACCCGCGACATGGTGCTGCGAATTACCGACTGCGATCGCCTGCTCGATGGCGACCCTGATTTGCAGCGATCGGTCTACCTGCGCAACGGCACCATTGTGCCTCTGGGCTTTTTGCAGGTGGCCCTGCTCAAGCGCCTGCGCCAGTACAAAGACCAGGCGGCGACGGGGGTGATTCGATCGCGCTACAGCCAGGGTGAATTGCTGCGCGGCGCACTGCTCACCATTAACGGCATTGCAGCAGGGATGCGGAATACGGGCTAAATTCAACCCTTAAACTGATTGGGTAAATCACCGTGACCAACAGCGCTATTGACTATCTCACCGACTCCGACGGCAACCCTAAAGCCGTAGTGATTCCCATTGAGTTATGGCGGCTATTGCTGCCCCAAGGAGGCGACTCCATACAAGACTTAGCCGAAAACCTGGAAGATTACTGCCTGAATAAAGCCATGGATGAAGCTGAGGAAACACCTCTACTGAGTCGAGAAGACGCTTTAGCTTTTTTAGAAGCGGAGGATGTTGATTGAAGGTTGCCTATCGCAAACTTTTCTTGAAAGACCTGAAGAAGCTCAAAAAGCAACCCATCTACCAGTCAATTTATGACATTGCCTTCGACACTCTGGCATCGACAGACTCAATTCAAGATTTGCCCAACGTCAAAGCTCTGACCGGAGCACTCAACCGCTACCGCATCCGAGTCGGTGACTATCGAATTGGTGTTGAGCTAAACGGCGACACAGTAGAACTGATGCGGGTTTTGCATCGCCGCGAATTTTACCGCTACTTTCCCTAAAAATAGCTTGCTTGCCCCTGGCACTAAAGTCATTAGTGCTGGTTTTCTCCATGCCTTAACAGCTCCCGCCAATATCAGGCACGCTCTGCACTACCTATTTACAGTTGCGGTAAATAGAGATGCCCTTTTCGTCGATGTGCTGCTTCAGGGCCTCGCGTGTGATGGTGCCATAGGCCACAAAGTCAAAGAAGTAGGGTAGTAAGTGTCTTCTTCGATGTCAAATTTGAGCCGGGCTGCCAGCACTGAGTTAACCCCATCGCCCTTGATAGCGATATCCACATCTGAGGCGGGTTTGTGGGTGCCAATCGCACGCGAACCAAACAAAATTGCTTCTTCCACCTGCGGGTAGGCGGCGATGAACTGGATAATTTCCTCAAGTTGCTGATCCGATAATCCGTAGCTCATGGTTTTGTGTTGCGATCGCCCATCACCCCCACCCTCTGCCCCTCGCCGCAGATTCCCCCCCACAATCTTAACGACTGGGGAAATTCGGTGTGTCGAAATCTGAGCCATGCAGTAAGCTTATCGGCAGACTAAGGGTATAAGGGCCAAAATCGCCCTACAGCGATGGGTTCAGGTCGGCATCGGTAAGCCCGCACAGTCAGCCAACACAAAATCGTTTGAAGGGTTGAGGAGTAACTCCATGAAAAGCTTAGGGCGTTGGATCAGCCATGCGGCAGGGGCCGCTCTGCTGGCGGTGGCAGCTACTGCTACGGGTGCGGCGATCGCCCCACAGGCCGCTGAGGCTCAGGTGGCCTACGGTAGCTATGTCGGCATTGGGGCCGGTCTCGGCCTCACCAGCGACGCGGCTACGGGCCGAGGTGGCGGCGTGCAGGGCGTGATTTCCGGTCGCTACCGCCTGTTGCAGTATCCGGTTTCGCTGCGGGCCCAGGGCTTTATCTTTGGCGGCGACTTTGCCTTTGTGCCTACTGTTTCCTATGACATCCCACTGAGCTGGAATACCGATGTGTATGTGGGGGCTGGGGCCTCGTTTGTCGGCGGCGGTGGCGATGATCCCTCTATTGTGGGTGACAAGACTGCCTTTGTGGTGCAGCCAGGCATCGATCATTTGTTCCCCAACAGCAACCTGGTCGCCTTCGGCAACGCTATTTTTGCCTTCGACGCCTATCGCCAGGGCGGCAACATGGCCATTTCGGTGCAGGGCGGCGTCGGCATTCAGTTCTAGCGATTGGGTTTGGCCCCTCGCCAACGGTTTTGCTTGAGCGGTTGAGTTCTGAGCTACTAACCAACTAGGTAGCTCAGAACTCTTTTTTTGTGGTGGAACGAATCAGAACAGATGTATTAAAATTGCTGAACTGGAGGGCGATCGCTCCCTGGTCCGCTATCTGAAGTTCACACAGAGGATTGTCCATGGGGATGAGTCAGCCGCTGGGATCGGTCATCCAGGGTTCGCTGAGCCAGGGGCTAGAGGTGCGCCTGCACCCCGATATATCGGTAGAAGATATGCGGGTGGGCAAGTTTTTGGTGGTGCAGGGGCGGCGATCGCAGTTTTTCTGCATGCTCACCGACGTCACCCTGGGCACCGGCAGCCAGCGCATTTTGGCCCATCCGCCGGAGCCGTCGAACCTGTTTTTGCAGGAGGTGCTGGCGGGGACGGGTACCTACGGCACGATTGAGCTGACGCCGATGCTAATGTTTACGCAGCAGGAGGGTGAGGGTGTAAGGGGTGATGGGGTAGGGGGTAGGGGGAAGGCCAAGAAAAAGGCTGATAGCTCCTACGGCTCGATGGAGGTGCAGAGTAGTGCTGATGTAGAGCTGCTGCCGGTGAAGACGATTCCGGCCCACTTTAGCCAGGTGTACGACGCCAGCGATCGCGACTTTCGGATCATCTTTGGTTGGGAAGATGACCCCCATCGGCGCAATTTTGCGATCGGTCAGCCCATCGATATGGAGGTGCCGGTCTGTCTGGACCTCGATCGCTTTGTGGAGCGCAGCAACGGCATTTTTGGTAAGTCGGGCACGGGCAAATCGTTTCTGACCCGGCTGCTGCTGGCCGGGGTGATCCAACGCCAGGCGGCGGTGAATTTGATCTTTGATATGCACTCGGAATACGGCTGGGAGGCAGTCAGCGAGGGCAAGCAGTTCAGCACCGTCAAGGGGCTGCGGCAGCTGTTTCCCGGCCAGGTGCAGATGTTTACCCTCGACCCCGAGGCCACCCAGCGGCGGGGCGTGCGCGATGCCCAGGAGCTGTATATCAGCTTCGACCAGATCGATGTGGAAGACCTAAATCTGGTGCGGGGCGAGCTGAATCTGTCGGAGGCCAGCCTGGAGAACGCGATTATTCTGCGCAACGAGTTTGGCAAGGCCTGGATCAACCGCCTGCTGACCATGACCAACGAAGAGATCCAGGAGTTCTGCGAGACCAAGATGGGCAGCAAGTCGTCGATTATGGCCCTCCAGCGCAAGCTGACGCGGCTGGCCGACATTAAATATATGAAGGCGGCCAGCGGTACCAACTACATCACCCAGATTCTCGCCGCCATCGACGAGGGCAGGCATGTGGTGGTGGAGTTTGGCTCGCAGTCGAACATGCTGGCCTACATGCTGGCCACCAACGTGATTGCTCGGCGCATCCACGCCAGCTACGTCAAAAAGGCCGATCGCTTCTTGCAGACCAAAAATGTGGTAGATCGCCCCCGCCAGCTGATGATCACCATCGAAGAGGCCCACCGCTTTCTCGACCCGGCCACGGCGCGGCAAACCATCTTTGGCACTATCGCTCGGGAAATGCGCAAGTACTTCGTCACTCTGCTGGTGGTCGATCAGCGGCCCTCGGGCATTGACAATGAGGTAATGTCGCAGATTGGTACCCGCATTACCGCCCTGCTCAACGACGAGAAGGATATCGACGCCATCTTTACCGGCGTGTCGGGGGGGCAGAGTTTGCGATCCGTTCTCGCCAAGCTCGACTCCAAGCAGCAGGCGCTGGTGCTGGGCCATGCGGTGCCCATGCCCGTGGTGGTGCGCACCCGCCCCTACGACAGCACTTTTTATACTCAAGTAGGGGCCACGGCCTGGGAAGAGCTGCCCGACGAGGTGGTGTTTAAAGCCTCAGAAATGGCCCGCGCCGATCTGGGGTTTTAGGAAGACTTTAAAAGCCAGGCAGGCGAATGAAGCCGTTGTCGTCAGACCTCTGAAATTGCTCTAACGGTTGTGGCGAGACCACTTTAGAGAATGTCGCTTAGAGGACGATTCACAAAAAAAACATTCTGGCAATCGTCACTTTAGAGCAGGGGCCAAAATTCTTCCGGAGGGAAAATCCACCTTTGGATAGAGATGAGATCTATAGCTGAGTAGAGCTGGCCCGTCGTGATACCCTAATGGCTAATCGTTGCTAATAATGTAGTATTACTGCCACCTCAATCTTAAGTTTCTAAGTATTGTTGGGAGAATTGCTAAGGTAGTGGATAGCGTCTGCAAGTCGGACAGCCCCCGTCTCGTCAGCCCTGTGGGTTCCTGCGCATTTTTAACTGCCATCGAGGCTAGCCCCGATTGGCCCCTTCCTAAACTGGGAAATAGGCATCTTCCCCTCTTCTGAGGCCAGGACAAACAAATATGGTCAATTCACCGAGCCAACCCCTCGACCGGGCCGCCAATTCTGAAATTCGCCACTACTACCAGTCGCACCGGCTGTTTCGCGATCGCTACCGCGTGCTGAAAAAGCTCGGCCAGGGCGGCTTTGGCGTTACATACCTAGCCCAAAACGCCACCCTGCCGGGGGAACCCTACTGCGTGATCAAGCAGCTCTGCCCCAAGGCGGGCAGCGAGCTATCCTTAGAGCGGGCCAAGGTGCGGTTTCGCCGCGAGGCTCGGGCCTTGGCCAGCTTGGGCAGCCATTCGCAGATTCCGCAGCTGCTCGACTACTTCACCACCGGGGGCGAGTTTTATCTGGTGCAGGAGTATGTGCACGGCGAAACCCTGGCCCAAGAGGTGCGGCGGGCTGGGCGGCTGACCGAGGCCCAGGTCAAATATTTTCTGCGCGAAATTATTCCGGTGGTGCGGTTCATTCACCGCAATCGCATCATTCACCGCGACATTAAGCCCCCCAACATCATTCGCAGCGAGCGCGATCGCCGCCTCGTGCTGATCGATTTTGGCGCGGTGCGCGAGTTCCTCTCCGACGTGGATGAAGGCGCGATGCAGGCTCCGGCCACCCAGTTTGTCGGCACCCCCGGCTTTGCCCCGCCCGAGCAGCTAGCCCTGCGCCCCTGCTACGCCAGCGATGTCTACGCCCTGGGCATGACCTGCCTGTATCTGCTTACAGCCCGCACCCCCATCGAGTTTGACCAAGACCCCCACAGCGGTGTGATTCGCTGGCACCACACCGTCACCGTCAGTCCTCACCTGACGACGGTGCTCGATCGCATGCTGCTGCCCGATTCCCAAGACCGCTACACCACCGTCGATGAATTGGAGCGGGCGCTGGATCTGGAGCCCCATCTAGATGTGCTAGCGGGCTGCATGAATACCCGCGATCGCCCGTCCTACGATTCAGATGCAGATCAAATCGAGGTGTCCAGCGATGCCTACCTGACCCCGATTCAGCGGGAGGCCCAGGCGATTCGCAAGTGGCGCACGAAGCGATCTCTCCCCCACGGGCAAGGGCGTTCAGCAGGGCCAGTGTCGCGGCCCTAGGCTAACCTTAAGACGCCCGCATAGAGACCTGGCTTGATCCCCTCAGCCAGGTCTCTATGCGGGCGTTGAAGTCGGCGTCGGTTTCGTCGTAGAGGCAGTGGCCTACATTGGGCACCACCTCTAGGGAAATCTGCTGGCTGAGGTCGGCTAGCCCTGGGGCCAGGGCAACGGGGATTACCCGGTCTTGGTCGCCCCAGAGCAGCAGGGTGGGTACTACCAGCGTAGCGACCATGTCTTTGACCGAGGGGCTAAAACAGGGGTCGGTGCGCGATCGCACCAGGTAGCACAGGGTTCGGGCGGCACCGCGATCGCCGGGGGGCAGCGCAAACAAATTCACCAGATCATCGTCTACCCGTTCGGCCACCGTGTAGATGCCCGCCAGCGCCCGCCGTAAAATGCTGGGGCGACGCACTAGAGCAAAGAGCGATCGCATCAGCAGCGGGTTGGCCACCAGACTCTCGACCCGCAGCGCCAGGGTCGCCACCCAGCCCGCCACCAGATCCTCACGGTTGGCCTCTAGCGGCAGAGTAATCAGCGCCAGCTGCCTCACCCAGTCGGGGTGGTTGTGGGTAGCCGTCAGCGCCACCAGCGCCCCGAGGGAATGGCCCACCAGCGCCACTGGCTGACCAATCACCTGACGAATGAAATCTGCCACCTGCGCCGCCCACAGCTCTGCACCATAAAGCGTTGCGGCCTTCTCAGAATCGCCAAAGCCCAACAGGTCGATGGCGTAGACCGGGGCTACTCGACTGAGGGCCGGCAGGTTGTGCCGCCACTGGTTGAGGTTGGCTCCAAACCCGTGAATCAGCAGCACGGGCGGCACCCGCCCATCCCCTGGCCCAGGGTGAAACCAGTAGCGAATGCGCCAGCCGCGCCAGTGCCAGAACCGCTGGTAGCCTGCCGCGCTGAGGCTAGACGAGAGACTGCTAAGTAGCGTCGGCGGTTGGAGCACAGCACAAAGCCTAGATAGGAGTGGTGGACGGAGCCCACCCTTGGCTTCAGTCTATCGCTTCAGCGATCGCCGCCGCTCACAATGGGCGCTCACTCAATGGGGGCTTCCAGGTTTTTGACCGTCTTGGGCAGCAAAAACGACAGCCCCAGGCACAGCAGGCACAGCGCCAAAATCACCAGCAGGGTGCTCTGCATCGCCTCAATAGCGGCCGTTTGCAGAATGCCCTTGAGGGCGGGCTGAATCGACTCGGGCAGTTGGGCAAATAAATCGCGTCGTTCGCTGCGGCGCAGCGTCTGAATCGCCACCTGGAGCGATCGAATCGCCGTCCGCCGCACCTCGGGGTCAATGGTCTGCCCCAGCTCGGCCACAATGCCATCGACAATTTTATAAGAGGCCACGCTGACCAACACCGTACCCAAAATGCCCCGACCCAGCGAGGCCCCCAGGTTTTGAAAGGGCCGATACACCCCCCGCGCCTCGGCCCGATCGGCTCTGTGGGTGTCGGCAAAGGTGAGAGATGTGATGTAGGTCGAGAACAGCCCAGTGCCAACCCCCATCACCACCAGGGCCGGTAACAGGCCCAGGGCCGTAACCGGCGGGCGAATCGCTATCACCAGCAGAGCAATGCCAACGGCTTTAACCACCAGCCCCGACTGAAGCAAGTAGCGGGGCGGAAACTGAGGCCGCCGCTTCACCAGCAGCAGCAGCACCGCCAGCTGAGCCACCGTAAACGGAATCACCGCAATGGAGGTTTGCACTGGGTTGAGCCCCATCACCGCCGGAATGAACTGGAACAGATTAAACTGCACCCCCACCGTGGTCATCGTGTGCAGGGTGCCAATGGCGAGGCCAATGGTGTAGATGCGACGGCTAAAGACCCCCAGCCGCAGCAGCGACGGCTGTCCCTGGCGCAGTCGCACCCGTTCCCAAAACACCAAGATCCCCAGGCAGATTAACCCTGTGGCCATCAGCACCGGAGCCATGGAAACCCCAAAGGGGGTCAGCACAAAAGCCAGCGTTTGGGGATCGCCCTTGGGCTGCCACCAGCCCAGCTCCGAGGCCAGGCTGAGCCCCACCAGGGTGAACCCAAACCCCGCCACTGAGAGTAGCCCCCCCAGCCAGTCAATCGGCAGGGTCTGGGCTGGGGCGGGTACCGCAATGGGCCTTACCAGCAGCCAAATTAAGGGAATTAGCCCCAGCTCAACGGCAAAGGCCCAGCGCCAGCTAAAGTCAAAGGCCATCACGCCGCCAGTGATGGAGCCGACTAGGGCTCCGAGAACGCCTGCGATCGCCAGAGCCACCAGCCCGTACTTTTGGGTCACCTCATCGGGATAAAGGCCATCCATCAGCGCGACTGGGGTACTCACCAACACGGCTCCAGCCACGCCCCCTAACCCCGCCAGCCCCAGAGTAAAAATACCAATATCTGGACTGATCACCACTACGATCAGCCCCAGGGCAAACAGACCCAGGGCTGCCCCCAGCACCGGGCGACGCCCTAGCCGCCGGCTCAGGTTTTCGGCGGTGGGGGTAAACGAGGCCGTCACCAGCGACATCAGCACCAGCGCCGACTGCACGTAGCCCACGCTCGAATTAAACTCCTGCACCATAGGCGGCATAATCGGCTGCACCACCCCAATGGTGTACGACAGCATAAAGAGAATCAGGCACAGCCCCAGGGGCCTGCCCCAGGTATCTAAAAAACTTGGTGGTCGAAGGGTCGGTTGATCAACCATCTGAATCTAGAGGGGTTAGGAACCGTTGGCATCGGGCATGGACTCCTTCAACCTGGCGTCTCCCAGCGGCGACTGACCGTTGGTGCCCCGTACCACAAAGGCAGGGGCAGCGTAGTCGGCGGGCAGATAGTCGGCGGGAATGGTGGAGTGGTTGCCGTCGCGCAGGGCCGAGAAGGTAGGCGACAAAATTTCGATGCTAGCGGCGTTGCAGTAATTCTGAATGTTTTGGTGGAGGTGAGAGTAAATTATCGGCATCTTGTGAGGATAAGCCGTGTAGGCGTTGAGCTCATAGCTGACGTTAAAGTCGTTGAGCGCGGTTTGCAGCACAAAGGGCTCTGGCACAGGGGTAATGTCGGGGGTCGCCAGGGCCGCCTCAATTAGCACCTCATGCACTTTGCGCCAGGGCAGGTCGTAGCCCAGGGTAATGGTGGTGTAGAGCACTAGAAACCCATTCGATTCGCGGCAGATGGCGCTGTAGTTAATCACGTTGCTGTTCAGCACCGACGCATTGGGAATAGTGACAGTCTCTTGCTTAGGGGTGAGCACCCGCGTCACAAACAGCGACTTGTCTTCGACCTCGCCCACCACATCATTAATGCGAATAAAATCTTTGAGCTGGAAGGCGCGGGTGTAGATCAAAATGATCCCCGACAGAGCGTTGGCCACCGCCGAGGATGAGCCCAAAGTCAGCAGTGCCCCCAAAAAGAGCGAAATACCCTGAAACGCAGGGGAGCCAAACCCCGGCAGGTAAGGCCCGGCGATCACCATGGCGATCGCCACAATCAGCAGCATGGTTAGCCTAATGGTCGGCTGCACCCACTCGGGATAAAACCAGGGATACACGTCGTGGCGACCCAGTTCGATAATCACCTGCCGGGCAAACTCAATTACGTAGTAGGTAACCAGGGCGATCACGCCAATCATCGCCAACTCGGGCAGGTAGGCCACAAACCCCTGGGCCAGCAGGCTAAGGCGAAAGGCGATATCCTCTAGCAGACTGTCGCCAAAGGCCGCCGTCGCCGGAAACTGGCTGAGCACAAAGGGCACGTACAGGTACAGCGCCAGCAAAATCAGCACCGGGCGCAGCAGCCGCACCAGCCCGCCCAGCAGGTAGCTGGTGGCCCCAGACCCCAGCACCCGCACCGATTGAATTTGCAGCGTCAGGGTATCGGTTTCCCGTCGCTGGCGAATGTAGGTCAACAGCTTAGAGCTGCCAAACAAAATGCCCCGCAGCACCAGAAACACGGCAATGGTGCTGAGAACAGTCATCGCCAGGCTGGTGGCAATACGCCGAATGCTGCGGCGATCGCGGTAGTCGATCACCCCCCGCTGAATCCGCTCGACCGCATCGGCGGCCAGTTCTGGATGAGACAACCCGTAGGCCTCTACGTCATCCTGGCGAACGGTGAACAGCACGGTGTCGCCCGCCAGCACTACACTCTGGGTATCCGTAGGCTCAGCGCGAATCTCGTCGGGGCTCAGGTCAGAGTCAGCGGCGATCGCCCCGAGCCGCTGGGTAATAATGCCCGCTCGCTCCTCCGCCGTCGTAACCCCCTCCACCCCCTGCTTGACGTAAAACAGCGGCTCCCCATCCAGCGTCACCGGAAAGCCATCGACCACGTTGCCCACCGCCTCTGGGCGCACGGGGCTAGCGGCGGCTGGCTCTGGCACTGAGGGATCTGCGATCGCCAGAGCTGGAGGCAACCCCACCAGCAGCGCCACAGACAGCCCCAGTAGCAGCCAGTGTCTAAGCCGTCGCCTCTGAGTGCGCCAATCTGCTAAAAAACCCATAGCGTTGATTACTAGCTGGCAGTAGAACACTAAACCTTGCCCCAGGCTAACTGGGTATAAGCAGTGTAGGACGGCTAACTGCTGGGCATGCAGAATCACGCATTTCCTTTAAAAAGCAGGCGATCGCGCCCACAGTCGATCACATCCGCCAACTCTGCTACACCTGAGCACAAAAACAGCCGAGGGCTAAGCAGATTCGTAGCCCTCGGCTATTTTCAAACTAGAATTTGCAATCTCTACAGCTTCCGCACGCTGGCCTGACCATCTTTGACTTCGCCCACCAGCACTTCGGTAGCCACGCCCACAAACAGGCCGTTGTCGAGCACGCCGGGGATGTTGTTGATGGTTTTCTCTAGCCCGGCAGGGTCGTCGATCGCATCAAATTTCACGTCCAAAATCATGTTGCCCTGGTCAGTGATCACCGGGCCATCTTTCTTGATGCCCATGCGCAGGTCGGGCTTGCCGCCGAGGGCTTCCAGCGCCTTAGTGACGGGGGTAACCGCCAACGGCATCACTTCAACAGGCAGAGCAAAGGTTGTTCCCAGCTTATCCACCAGCTTGGAGCTATCGACAACGACGATAAACTCTTTGGCGAGGGAATCGACGATTTTCTCGCGGGTATGGGCAGCGCCGCCCCCTTTCACCAGGTTCATTTGGGGGTCAACTTCATCGGCCCCGTCGATGGCCAGCGCAATCTCGTCACCTTCGTCCAGCGTGGTCAAGGGAATGCCGTACTGCTTGGCCAGCACCGACGCTTGAAAGGAGGTGGGCACGCCTTTGATATTGCTAATTTCGCCACTGGCCAGCCGTTCGCCAATGAACTGGATGGCATAGGCGGTGGTTGACCCGGTTCCCAGACCCACTACGGTATTCGACTGCACCCGCGCCGCCGCCTGACGACCCACTTCCTGCTTCATCAACTTGACAGGATCCATCTCGGTCATGACTGTAAATCCTCTGCAATCGCTGCGTTTTCGGTCTCTAGCATGACCTAAAGCGGGGCGGCTGCATAGAGCAGAGGAGGATAGGCAAAGGCAGGAAGAGCGATCGCCCCCCGCAACGCAAAAGCGCTCCCCGAGAGGGGAGCGCTTTCACTATCCATCAATCAATGGGGTAGTCAGTCAAGACTAGCCGATGATTTCAGGTGCCTCAGCCGTAGCCAGGTCGAGGGGGAAGTTGTGAGCATTGCGCTCGTGCATCACTTCCAT
>JAESGV010000219.1_pt1 | contig 30369 bp, 29 predicted proteins | sample 9269781 | NCBI WGS metagenome assembly JAESGV01 (sample SAMN15741586, study PRJNA653496) | algae metagenome | isolation source: Tildeniella torsiva UHER 1998/13D and co-occurring heterotrophs from... | place: Slovakia: Slovak Paradise National Park, Hrabusice, Kosice Region | collected 2000-01-01
CAGGTATCACAGCCGAAAAGCACGCATTGTCGCTCAAAGTTATGCGTTTAAAAAAACCCGAATTCAACGTTTCGTTTCCACTCGTAATGGAAAGCACAGATACACTTGGCTCTAAAAAAGAGTTTTTCAAGTGTTCGTACCCAATACAAGATAGTCGTTACTATGAAAACACAAATCTTGCGGACGTCGCCGATAAAAACATAATTATGGACGGACTAGGGTTTAAAGACGAGTGGGCCCTACCGTCTAGTTTCGGAAAGATTTATGTTGGAGAAACTTTTTCCAGTTTTATTAGTTTACATAACGTCTCGTTCTTCACTGTGAAGAACGTTGCTCTACGTGCAGAACTATTCGTTGGAAATAATACAAACACGCGAACAACGTTATTGGATTTAAATGAACTACCAGCACTCCAGCCAAGTACAAATTGTGATTTTATAATAGAACATCCACTATCACAAGCAGGCGATCATACGCTTGTCATCACTGTTTCCTATTCTGTTCACGATCAAACTATATCTTCATTCTACAAAGTGTTCAAATTCCCTGTCAATAATCCATTGGCTATGAACGCGGTAAAAGTCTACACTTTCCAAGAACATGTTTTTGTTCACTTGGAGTTACAGAATTTGACCGACCGGCCATTATTTGTGGATGTTGTTCGTTTGGACCCCAATTTGGGTTACGAGTTGGTGGACCATAGTACACATAATCGTGGACCTTCACACGAGCAATTGATGCAAATTGGAGAAATAAGAAGATTTTTGTATGAACTATCCAAGAGATCGACAAGTACCGCAACGTTGTCTTCCGTGCCGACAAGTACCGTACTTGGAAAAATCGAACTTCAATGGAAAGGAAATATGGGTGATAATGGCATGCTTGTTACAAACTCGATTCAACACAGAAGTGTTGCGAGAAATGATATTGAAATACAAGTCAATGGAACACAAAACCAAGAACTAATACTTGTCGAGAAACCATTTGTTTTAACGTGTACCGTCACCAATCGGTCAACACGTGCTACCAATTTAATATTGCAATACCATAGCGCAAAAATGTTCCCATTGTGCGTTGATGGACCTTCAAGTCAAGTAATTGGACCTTTAGAGATGAACCAATCCAAACAAGTACAAATTCCATTGTTTGCTTTGGCAACTGGTTTGCATTCTTTTGGAGTTGGAATGTCGATTAAAGATACAGTGAATGGAAAGAGTTACCCATTGGGAAATTTATCACAGATTATGATTTCCAAGTGAGAATAAAGTTTTGTTTCTGCAAACATCTTGTAACAAACCATGCAAGTTGTTCTTCATGACGGATTGACAGGCACTGGGTGTACACGGCACTTGCTGGAGCATTTGCAATCCACCCTTCGCTGCAGAAAACGTCAAAACGTAGGAATAGTATGCGCAGGGTCAGGGAGTGTTTTTCTGTACGATTTACAGCGAAGAAAAAAACTCAAAACCATTGAAGTGTGCGATGTAATCGAATCTTCGTTCTTGATATCAACTGGAGAACTAGTGGCAACCACAGATACACGGTTACTTTTTATCAATTTCGAAACAGATGCAATATGGGAAGTAAGAAATAGTGCTTTCGATTGTATCTATGAAATATACGAGTTACACGATGGTACGCTGTTACTAGATGCAGATGAACACGTCACTTTGTACAATCGAGAAACTGATACGGTCACACTATGGCGACACGTTGGAAAAAGTGCGTACAGTTGCGCATACGAAAAACTACAAAATGGAGATATCATGTTCATACATGAACACATAGAGGTATGGGACAAGTCTATAAAAACGCAGAAAAAAATCTTTAGTAAAAATTCTGGAGAGAAGGTCGCATACACCAGACTATTAGAAATTTTCACAAATCAAGTACTTGGATTACGTATCAAAGGTGGTGTAGATCTTGTTAATTTAAATACAGGACTAGTAACTATTTTTCTAAGTAAAGAAGCAGTTGGTCTTGTTGATTTGGCAGTGTTACTGCAAAGTGGGAATATTGCTCTAGTGTTGGACAAAGGTGGGATTGTCATTGTCGATAAACACGGCAAGATTGTAAGAGAATTTGCGAATTTGGATTTTGAAAATCAAACTATTAGCGAAGTGGGAGAAGTAGAGCCTGGAATTATCGTTTGTTTGAAAAAAGGAACTTTATACTATTTAAATGAGAAAACCGGAGCTGTTGAAGAAGGAGAGTTTATAGACACTTTATCTATTGCAAGTTTTTATAAAACTTGAATCTTATCAAATTGGTTTTTTATTACAAGCACGAAACGTAAGAGGAGTGCCTTGTAAGTGTTTCTTGAATAAACATTACGTCTAAATTGGTTGTATCTGCGCGATAACCGAGTTGACTGGCGAGTCGAATTCTACGAGGCCATTTCTACGCGTGAAAGTTACGTGTGAAAAAGCAACAGTTTTCGCAAACAACACCACGCACTACTACAAAGGTTATGAACAGCACATAAGAGCAAAGAGGTATCGACGACCAATTGAGATCGGTATTCCCACCCACCATCCCCCAATACAACTACGTAGCGATTCTAAGTATTAGATTTTCACAAACATTGGGAGTTAGGATTTGGAGTTTGCGCATTCGCTAGTATCCAAATCCTTTGGGTGTGACATAGCAAAATCCCCCACCGCACAGGATTTAGCTAAGTCATCTTGGAAGATCAGCATTGTTGGGTCCATGTGATTTGGATCGGTAATGCGTGGTCCTGTTCGTGGAAAACATTCAAAAATAAAACGATTCAGTTGCGGCAACGGCGTGTTTATTGGTGACTGGAGTGGTATTCTAGTGAGTTGGCTAATATAGAGTAACGTTTATTGCAAAGAAACAGTAGTAAACTTTGACAAACAAACATGTACAAAGGTATTCCTCGCCCTGCTTGCACGTTCCCTGTGGACAAAGATAAGTATAACTTGCTTACGTGCATCGATAAACTCGAATGGAGTGCTCCCAGTTCGTTACCGAAAACAGCTCGCATAAAACAAGCAGTATACCATGGAAATGAAATTTATGCGATAGACGAAAAGGGAAAACTAGTACTTGGTCCTAAGAATACCGTAGAATTTTTCAAAGACAAAACCCTTATCCAAATCGACTATTTATATGTGGAGTACGCCTATTTTGTCACAGAAACAACAGTATATAATAGCAATACCCTTCCAGTACCATTTTTCGAAGCCGATATAGGCAACAGTATCAGAGAACTCAAGTGTGGAGCACAACATGGATATATTATCACAAGCAAAAGCATTTATTCATTTGGGAATAGTTCATATGGGCAAAGAATGAGCATTAACGCAGTGAGTGGCATAGATCTTGTACCGGAGCTGTACTTAACAGATACAATTTTCACTGGTGGTTGGAACACGTACATCCTGCGGCAAGGAATATTCTATGGATGGGGTTACAATCAAGTAAGAATCTACATATACTAATCGAATAGGATGGAAGACTCGGTAACAACAGCACTGCGCATCTGACAAATATTACGAAACTTGATCACCACAAATTGGGAATTTATACTCTAGCGTGTGGCGGATGGCATACTTTGGGTCTAACACGATCTGGCAATGTATACGTTTGGGGATTAAATTTAGAAGACTGCATTCCTGGTGCCAGGGATCTCGAAACAATAAGAACACCAAAGCTCATATGGAACAAGAAAAATGTACTCAACATTTTCTCAGGTGGTTATGCAGCAAGTAGTTTCTTGCAACTTGCGAATGGAGAAATGTACGGATTCGGAAAGAATTACCAGTAAGTCGTTTGCATGTACTAATTATAGAAATGCGTTTTTTGGTAAAATAAGTGGTGATGAAGATTGTCTCAAGACCCCAACGATAATACCTGCGTTATCACATGTTGCAATAAGGCATTGTTGTATAACATATACAGGTTGTATTATAGTTCTTGATACAAGAGTACATGAACTTGATGTCAAAAGAGTCAAGAAATTTGTAGATGTTTGGATAAATTGTTGTATTTGATGTACAATGTTTTTACGTGTGGCACAGTTGTAGCTTTGGTTAGAAGCAATGCATAGCAATCTTTTCAAAAGATCTAATAAATTACTGATTGTAACAAGTCTTTATGTTTGCATGCAATTGTAACAAAAATGATGATGACGATGACCAACGTGGTATTGAGTTGCATTCCTGTTGGGCTCTTATAAAAGACATACTACTTTTCTTGGTATTTTACTTTTGTTTTTAACCTTTTAAACATCTTAGTTATTAACTTTAAATATTATAAGAAAATTGGAAAAACAATTTTGTCATACCTTAAATAACTTTATGTCTTATTATCTTTATGATGAGTATTTAATATAACTTTTGCATTAATACTTTTTAAACTTGCATTTACATTTTGAGAAAGCTTTAAAAACTTATATGGTGGTAATAATTAAAACTGTATTATCTCTTGAGTAAAATAAATAATTTTTAGACCACATATTGTAAATTTCTCTTATGTGTAATCTTGCATTGGTTCTTCTACTCTGTTTTGTTGTCTTATCTCTTGATTATTAAATTTGCATTGTTTTAAATAGTTGATTATTAAATTAATCACTTTAACATCATTTATAAAAATTCAATTGTTATAACTATTTAAATTTGTAATAATTATTAAGTCATCTGTTAAATATATAACAAACAAGTGCTAATGTTTATCAATTAATATTGGCCAAAAACAAATTATTGTGTCTACAAACTCTGTTACAGCAAGTTTCTTTTTCTTTCTGGCATTAACACTTAAAATACTATTAAGTATTTTTGTATGGAAGTATGAATTAGTTAAACATTAAATTAGTTATAAACTTATATACTTACTTCGTAATTTATATTAGATGTTGCTCTTGCAGCAAAATATTGTTGAAATACAATGTATATATCTTCATCCATCCAGCTAGTCTCTAGAAATTTTTTTTCATCTTTTAATTTAATTGAACTATATATTAATGTATATTCAGTTATTGCTTTAAAATCTTCTACATCAGAAGCACTATCATCTTTATTTATATGAAAGGAAAATATATTATTATCATAAGAATTATACAGAGCAATATCTAGCTACTAGGTTAATAATATTAAATATGTATACTTATATAAGTGTATAACATTATTACATTATAAGCTTGGTTTACTATCTTAACAAGATTATTATAAGCTTTAAAATCTTCAATAACACTTTTTTGAATTTGATTTTAGGTTTTTCCATATATTTATATTGTATTAACTATAACCCATAATAATGCTAGAAGAGTAAAAAGATGTGCAAACATATACTTTACTCTTTTAACTATATAAGCAAAAAGATTAAATTCTTGTAGACAATAATCCTTCCACGAATTTCTTTCTTCTTATTATTTTGCCAATACTCTTTTTCTCTTTCTAATATACCTTATAGCTTATAGTTGTACCTTATATGATTACAATTTAATAACTTCAACAACTGAATTACTTTTATAATTTCTTCAGCATATGAGCTATTCTTTTTTAGAATATCTATATTTGCTAGTTGAACTTTTATATTAGAATATGTCTGTTGATACCTGTATTTGAAACAATGAAATTATTATTAATGATTTTATTTAACTTGTTTTCTCTTTAAGTTACATCTTTGTCCAAAAAGCTATTGTTTAAAGTTTTTGCTTTTCTTTTTTTTTATTTCTAAAGTTTTAAACACATAACTAAATATTACTTACTGCCTTCTTTGTTAGTAAAACATCAATATTATCATATTAAGCCTATTTATCTTCAGAATCAAGGTTTAAAATGTTTTGCATTGTACTCAAATCATTAGATTTTAAGCTAAATATAATGATTTTAGAAACTAAGTCTATTTGTTGCTCAATTTGCTTTGATCTGTTCCTCTTTAAAATGTTTTGCATAACAAATACAGTCTTTTCAATATCCAATCCGATTGGATCATTTTTAGGCATTATTATTATTATAGTTGCTAAAAATAAACAGTTGACTAGATAAACCGGGAATTATAATATATAAAGTATATATGTTTATAAATTAGTACATTTGTAACTTATTAGAACATAGTTTCTTCATCTTTTTTATCATTACTGCTACTGTCCCTCTTTTTAATGGACTTAGCCTTCTTTTTAACTTGTAGTAAAGAATCATCACTGGCTTTTCTTTTAAAACCACTTTGTGCTTTTAATTTGAATACTTCTTTTGCTATATTTGAGTTATAATGCACTATAGTCTCTTTTACTTTTTTCAAGTATTTTTGAAATCATTTTCCAATAATGACAATAATATTTTTAAGTTTGACTTTTTATGAATACTATAAATATAAGTATAATTAAAATAAACTACTATTGATGCAAAACAGCTGTAGGTATAACAGCAATGGCATAAGTTGGTTTAAAAAGTGACTTGCTAGAAATCATTGCTAGAATAGACAAATAATGAATCAAAGGGGTAAAATAATCTAACTTCCAGCCAGAAAGCAAATGATCAGTAGTTTTCTTGAACTGATTTTGTATCCACCCATGCATACTACTTGCGATCTCTGTTACTTCTTTTTTAGTGTACTTTTGGTTAGTATTATCATATTTAAACAAAGCATCCATATCTTTTTGATCAAAAAACTGCTTTGTAAAATGTAATGTTAATCTAATATTTCTAGACATATTTTTAGATATTATAGCGTCACTAAAAAGGCTTTTAGAAGTTGAACGCTTGTTATACTCCTTTTTACTTTCATTTTTATCATCTACAGTAATAATATCTTGTAGTATAGCATTAAAGTCAGCACTTGTACTATAATTTGATGCCAGCTTCTAAATCTCTGCTATTAACCCATTATATTTCTTCTTGTAGTGAGTATCTTCATGTTGAATATAACTTGATAGTTTTTGAAATTTATATTAATAAAATAAACATATGTCAAATAAATTGCTGACTTTTATTTCTAATTTTAACTTAACTGCTTATAACTTTAGTTTATTTCTTTCTTCTTCAAGGTCTCTTACTTAAATAAGTTATTAACATATAATGTATGTAACATACATCATTATACACGTGTTGTAGGCCACATGTTGGACATAATAGATTGTTGTGTTTATTAATAAATATTTTAGACATTAGCCTTTCTGTTTTTTGGCTTATTAATGTTAAAACAAAAACATTAATATCAATATTATTTTGACTTTTTGATGCAAAATAAATGATAACTTTCAACTTGTTGACAACTTTAGCCCAGTTAATACGTTCTTTAATAATTGTACCATTACAAAACTTGATAATTTCTAAATAGTAAAATGCATTATTAAAAATAAATTTTGCGAAAATAACAGCAGTTATGATATGCTCTTCTTTGTTAACATATTGTTTTGGTATTTTATCTTCAAAAGCTGCTATTGTTCGATATATTTAGGCCATTTAACTTTTTTCATCTGGAAATATTTGTGGTAGTGTTGCCACTTTGGTGGTAAAGCTTTGCTTATAGTGTGATGTGTTGTAAAGTAATCAAAAACAAATTAATTAGTTAATATTTTACAAAAAATTACAACTAACCTAGTAATATACAAACTTAAAAAACTAATAAGCATTAAACTTAATAGAAACTGCATTTTTTTATATAAAAAGTTATTTATTTTTCAAAATAAACCTTGGGTATTTATTGCTTTTAAATACAATGTTTGTAGGACTATCAGATACAATTATTGTATATCCACAGATATTACAAACTTTTTATACTGTTGTTGTGCAAATATAAATCTAATATTAGTTTAATTTGTATTACTTTTTGCCTGTTGAATAATGGTATCAAAATCATGATACACTGCTATTCTGCATTTGCCAGCTACTACAACACCGCAAATAGTTATTATATCAACATTTTTCTTTTTATAAAAATGTTTAACTATTTGTAGTAGCATGTCGTCAGTAGTTCTTTATTAACGTAAACTTTATTAAAAAACATATAACTGTCGTATAATAGTATGCGTGTTATCATAGTTGTGAAATTTTTACACAACTAATAATTAAGTTTTAGCATTGTAAAGTTAATAAGTTGTAAAGTTACTAATAAATACTTACTTTGTTAATAACTTTTTAACTTATGTAAGTCGCAGTTTATTTTTTATATGACTGCTTTGGTGATATTAGGTTTGATTAACGTATATAGACATAAATCTATAGCTTATAAATAAACATAATATGTACTTTATATTTTTATATTAATGTAATATTCATTTGATAATTTCTAGTTGTTATCCATGTGCTACATATGGGCATGTTTCACATAGCATCGAATATTGCTGAGGCATGTCCATATTAAAGTTTACAATCTATTACAGACTTGATTTATTGCTTTACATTGGTGTATGAGTTCAGCTGCATGCTATAGGGACTAGCATCTTGCAAAAGGTTTAATATTGTTGGTCATATTGATTTTTTCTTCAAGTGCACGGTTAACTTAAAGAAATTCTTAAAAATCTACCTTAAAAAATGAAAAACTTACAAATATTATTTATTAAAACGATTAAATTAAACTTAAAAGGATAAAATTAAATGTAATAATGTAAAGTATTTAAAAAAACTTTTTAACATAAAAGATAATAAGATAATATATTACTTTGTTATTACATTATAGGTAAGTTAACTGTAATAAGATAAAAACTTGGATTGCTAACTTACAGTAATTAGATAAAAAGTTGGTGCAAATACCTACAAAGATAGCAGATAGATACTTTTTAGCAGCATGCTTTTCTATTTACCATTTTTATGATTTTAGCAAATATTTAAAAGTTCATAAAAAGTATTAATAATATATTAATAATAGAGAATTAGATGCAAATCAAACTTTGCAAGAATATACTGATTTATTTAACATTAAAATTCAAGTAACATTTATGGAAAGTAATTTGCAAACCACTTTTATTTTTCATAGTAAGAAAGGGATTGTAAAAAACATGCTTTTTTTAATCTTATATAATAAGAGATAGAGTTTATTAGTTTCAACTTATAGGTTCAAAAATGTAACCTTTGATTTCTCAAAAATATATTAAATTTTAAATATTTGAACATTATAAAAAGAAGAAGAATATATATCATAAATAGAAGATTTAACAGCTGTTAGCTTATTTTCAGATATCATTAAAGATAAAAAAGTAATAAGTTATATAGTATATAACTTTATATATTAAAAATGCAGTAAACTTAAAGAAAGATACTTAAAAGAATATAATACATAAAACTTTACCATATACGCATGATTTAAATGTATATCTTTCAAAGAATATTAGAATAATGTTACATTTTATGCAGTTGTTTTTTATGACAAACAACAATATGTTTAATAAAGAAAAAGAAAAGTTAAAAAGATATGTAAAAAGTGAAAGAAAGAAGTTTACTCAAATTATACATGCTTATTTACAGGGTAAATTTAAAACAGCAACAAAGAATACTTTAATAGGATGGTTTATATTTAAATTCTACAATATGGTTGAAAATCATGCTTTACTTGAAAATATAATTAAAATAAAGGTTTTAATTATAGCGGCTATTACAGCTATACCTGCTGCTGCTCTACACTCAAAGTATAATTTTAATCTATTTTAATAATTATAGAATATATTTAAAATATAATATGAAGTTAAATTGTTCATTATTAGATAAAAATTTTGATGGAAATATAGTTTTATTAATTAAAACTAGTGTGTATTATGATGCTTCTCTTGCTAAGAAAAGCTATGATATGCACTACAGTCACAAAAAAAAACAAAAAAATTATATTAGTAACTAAAAGCATAAAAAGAACAAGTTAATAGAAAATACTAACTTAATAAATTATAAGAACTAGTATTTTTATGGAATTATTTAAGTGAGCTTTTTATTTGCATTATTATAAAGATTTAAACTTCTTTTATATTCTTTAATACACTTTTCTATTTGCTGTTTTTGATTTGCTAATAGTTGGTTAATGTCAATATAAAGGTTATTTTGTTTATTTCTAGATGATTAAAACATATCATAAAGTAAGATACAGTGGGGAAGTTTGTATGGTGTGTAATGTAAAACGTTTTAACGCTTAAATTTTACAAAAGTAGCAAACTTTTTACCTTATAATATTATAATAAACTTCTTATCTTATAATATTGTTAGAAAGTGATATGAATTACACGTGTTATTAATTAAGATTTACAACACAATATTAGCTACATAATATGACAGTACTATATTATTAACTTTGAAAATATATATGTAATAAGTATGTGAGTTATTAATATTATATGTTATGACATGTGTTATAATGAAAGCCAATTAGAAATTCCACCAATAATTTTGTGAAAACATTGCAAACACAAAAAAAACTGTTGTACAACGACACAGAAAACCACTGGTACAAAAAACAAAAATTATAAATAAAAAAACAGAAAGGTTAGAATCAGATACAGAAAAACCTTTTCATATAAACAAAGAATCAAAATTACCGCCAAAAAACATATGTAAAACAAAAGAAAAAAAGAGCAAAGATGAAAAAGAGGAAAAAAGGACAAAGAAATAAAAAATAAGAAAAAAAAGCACATAAGTGAAGATGTAAAAGAGAAGGAGGCAGACATAAAAGAGGAGGAAGAAAAAGAAAAAACAAAGCAAAGCATTATAGAAAAAAAATCAAATGATAAGAAAAAAGGTAAAAATACAAAAAGTGATATTAACAGTAAAGAAGAAAGATCAAATGTATATTAAAAATTAATTAACTTAATCTAATCTAACTAAAACAAACGACAAAGAAGAAGTAAAAGTTAGAAAAAGAAGAACCTGTACCAAAAGTATGTTATCATGTAGTTTTAACTTCAAAAAAACTAAAACAAACAGCAAAAAATAAATTACAAGAGAAACAGTCAGAAGAAAGTAATTAGAAAGTATGTAAAATTAATTATTTTAACTTTATAGAAAACAACACCATAAACTTCAAACAAAAAGTTAAAGCAGGCTTTAATAAAAGCTACTAAAGATAACAAAAACAGTCCAACATTAAAAGTTAATGATGATAAAAGTGATTTTGAAGTATTATTCAAAAAATTATAACAAAAAACAATAGAAATAAAAAGCAAAGATGCAAAAAAAAAGTAAAAGATGTTAAAAACAGTGATCAGGATACACCATCAAAGAAAAAGGCTAAAGTAGCAATAGAGTCAAGTAATAGCATAAGTAATAAAGTAAGTTATTAACTTATAGAAGAACTAACTTAATAGCAATACATACTTGAGATAGAAAAACATAATATTAAAATTAAAAGTATTTGTATTTTGTATTATACTAACATTATAATTACAGAAAAAAGTAAATTTGTTAAAATATTGTTTAAGTCAAAAGAATAAAGAGTTGGAAGAAAAGACAACTACTGGCTTAAGTGTAAAAATATTATTTTATATGTTAAAAACAGGCTAAATTTTGTTAAAATGGTTTGACATTAGGCAATTCACTGATTGAATTTTTTGGAAATGCAATCAACAACAACATTTCTACTATTATATCACCAATAGCGCATATTAAAACAGAACTAAAGTTTAAATCAGAAAACATTGATTATCTAGCAGCAACAATTGGTTTATATTTGAGACTGTGTGATATTAAAGTAATGTTACAAACAATCGTCTTAAAAAAAAGTTTAAACTTTCTAGATTTAATCAATACTATTGTAGAATATGTTGCAAGATTGTTAGATTCCAAGAAGTTACTAAAGATTTCTAATATAACTAAAATTAATAAGCATATTTATATTATGATTAAGTTGCAAAAGAAGTCCCTTGCTAATTTGCTTTCAGACCACTCCAATACTGAAAATATAGAGTATAGACTTTTTATTCTTGCATTGGCATAAGCATATATACTACTTTAATATTTTTAATCTTCTTTTAGAATTTACTTTTTAAATTTGAAAGATGACAAAAAAGTTGATATTGCAAAATATACTGCATTAACTGACTTTGCTTTACTTTCACTTGAAAATTATAATATTAAAGCTGCTAATACAGCACAAAGGAAAGTTTTAAATGCATTTTTGTTACCATTAAGTAAAAAATAAAAATATTAACTTTCTTTCTTATATATTATATTTTATATATGATATAACTTACAAAATAATTAACATTTGCTTTGGTTGTTGAAAAGAAGATACTATACCAACTTATGAACTTATATTTTAAAATAAGCTTTGAAATATAATCTGTTAAATTGCCAATAAAATATAAGATATTGTAAATTAAAACTATAAAACCTTACAAAAACAGTTAGCTGATTGTAATACATGAAAAAGACTCCCATATCTTTTTGTCTGCTTAGTAATTATATAAAGGATGAAAGTCCTTAGAAATATATTCTATATTTGAACAGTTTACAATATGTTCTACATAATCTAATGTTGAGCAATCAAGTATCTATAGAAGCAATTAATGTGTTGTTAACAACATATTAGTATTTTGATAAAATCAGCACAGACGCTAAGAAGTACAAGGGAATATCTAATAAAAATGTATTTTTATATTTTTTTACAGAAGGGACTTGTTTAGATAGAAGCTTTCTAAGTATAAAAGCTATGATCATATAAACATGTCAGTATAATACTTTAGACATTTGACAAAAGTAGCAGATTTAAACTTTTTTAAATATTAATCCTTCACAAAAACAGAGTACTATTTGACTAAAAAGCAAGCCAATAAAAAGTTTTTCAAAGGAGTTGTTATCTACTTTCGCCCTTCAGAAGTACTTATTAACCCTAAAAAAGCACTATATGGCAATGTTACAAAAACAGATCAATTATTTATCAAAAAAAGTTCTTTAAAATTACAAGCATTAAAAGTTGGATTATTAACTACAGAGCAAAAGAAAAAAATATCTACAATTAAAGATATTAATGGAGCTACTCTAAGAAATCCATCACAACTATTAGAAATATTATATAAACATCGCAATCCTTTAAATTATATAGCAAATATGTAAAAGCAGGCTATTCTTTGAAGTGATACTATTTATTTATTACAAGTATGTAGCAAAAACATTCATATACTTGCTGCTATTAAAGACTTATTACAGTATCTACTTCGTAAGGATGTGTGGTTCACTGATACTATATTTAATGTAGAAGCATTTTACATGTTTGTAGTTGTTGCTCATAATGTTAACTTTATTAAACCTCTTTATATTACATGTATGTATATTCACAATGTAAGTTAGAAATGTATAATGTTATTAACATAAAAACTTAAAAGGATTGTAAAAAAATAACTCATTATAAACTACTTTTAACTTTCAAAAAGCTACTAAAACAAGAAAAACTTACTTTTACAAAGATTAACTACTTGAAAAAAACTTTGACACATGATGGTAAAGAAGCTATTTTTAATGCACGAGATAAAATTATAAGAGAAATTCAACATCTGCTTTGTTTGAATTACTTTAAAGCTACTATTGAACAGTATTTAAAAAACAAGTTAAAGATACAAAAAGAGGTAGAAAAGAGGTTAATCTTGGAGGAATTATTTGGTAAAAATACAAATAATAGACTAATTAATCAAACAACATCTTATATTGAGGAATATCTACTTAAAACATATACAAATTAGTATAAGATTTGTAGTATTATTAATAATTAAGAAAAAACTAATTAATACAAAGCAAGGAATTAAATTACAACTATAGTTTGAAAAAAACAAGAAATAAAAGCTTTTAAATTGTATATGTAGAACTGCTTACATTATCAAGGGCATTATTGATAGTAAAAGAAACTTTACCAACATTATTAAATCATTTAATTCTCAATTTAAGAGCAATTATAATATAACAGCTAGCTTTTTACTAAAGATAGTAATAACAGCTATAATAGATTATTTTGATAAACAAAGTTTGCAAAATTATTTAATATATGCTGGTAAAAGACAAAAAAAAAACAATAATCCCTAAAAATCAAGTTTCATCAGAAAGAATCTCATTTGGATTAAATTTAAGTAACTACTCTAAAAAAGCAGCTGAAAAGATTAGATTACATTGTAACTATTTTAAAGAAAAGCAGTTATAATTAAACTTTAATATATATATTAAATCAGGAATTCTTTTAAAAGAAGCACTACTATATGAAGCACAAGCTAAAGAAATAATATTTCAAAATAGAATGCATATAAATACTATAGTTTCTCAATTTTCAGCTATTTATACTACAGTAGTAAAAGCTTTAAAAATACAAACTAAAAAGCAGCTATTGAGAAAATAAGATTATTAACTAGCAAAAATAGTACCTAGGATAATATAACATATAATTGCAAAGTAAGAAAATAATATATTAACTTATTAACTTAATAGTATTTTAAAATTGCCAAGTTATATAATTGTGCAGTTGCTGTATTACATACTGTTAACAATGATATATATTTAAAAAAAGTTGTAAACATAAGAAAATTAGCTCATATTGCAAAATATGTTTATTAAAATCCTTATAAAGGAAAAAAAGGTAGTATTCAAAGAAATAAAGGAAGATCTAATAGTATTAATTATACAAAACATAAAAAAGCCTCCTATGAATTATATGCTAAGCATAAAAAGATATGTAATATTGTTAAAAAAGTTGAAAATACAATAGAATTGAAAAAATCTAAAAGAGTAGTTAAATATATAAACAAGATGAAACAAACTTTAAGGTTAAATGTTTTAAAATAGCCATTATATGAGAAAAAGAAGAAAAATGATATAAAACATATAATAGAGTGGGAAGATGAGGAAAAAGACTTGTAACTCTCTTTAACATCTAACAATAAGCGAAAAAGACCAATAATAGAGTAAAAAAAAGAAAAAAAGGAAGAGACATTGCCAGAAAAGAAGAAATACAAGAAAACTAAACATTGGAAATACATTAATATTAATATGGCTAAACTTACATTAAGTTCAATGTTTAAAACTTTAGAAAATAGCAACAAGTAATTGAAACAAAATTGTCACTGACATAAAAAAGTTAATAAAGTATATACTTTATAACCAAACAACTTTGTAAGGAAGTAAAAAGAAAAATAGTATATCTTTTACAGCTACCCTTCCTGTTACTGTTTAAAAAGCAGCAATAAAACATCTCTTTTATGACTATAATATTGCCATTATTCAATTTCATCCTTTGAAATCTAATGGAATGACATCAATATTCATAAACTTTTAAAGTTCTAATTTATTTCAGTGTAGTCGCATTTAAGTCCAAAAAAAAAAGCATGTGCAGCGGTGAGTTAAATATGGATATTGTATAAAGCAAAACTGCAACTTAAAATCTCAAGTAAAACAATATAAAAAGACCCACCAAAGTCTACGTGCCTACAAGACAACCATAATTACTTTTGCGTAGATGTTTTCTGTTTATTGGAAAACAATAAAAATCAATTATCGCAAGCGGTTAATATGTATTATTGAAGTGTAACATCATACCTACACAAAATAATTACAAATGTTACTGTGAAAAATAATACTACAAATGGAAACCATTTAGAATCAAAGATGTATTGCTTACTAATAAACATACAAAAACTGCAAATATACACTAAAAACAAAAACAATCCTTTATTTGAGTATAAACAAAACTTTACAGTCAAGATTTAGAGCCTTACTGATTTATAGCTACCAGGAAAACCAATATTGAACTTTGACGATGTAAAAACGTGGGCAAACAAGTTAAATAACCACCTCGTTCAAAATAAGAAACACTATAGTATTTTCATTTTCTTGTTATTTTTAATTTTTTTAAAATGGGAGTTAGAAAGCTCTCCTGAACATGATAGTATTAGTTACTTTAGAATAGATTATTTAGACCTATTAGAAAACGATAGACAGTTGTTACTAAAAACTATCGATACTTATTTTACCAATACGAAAAAACGATTTGGAGATATAAATAACACAAAAGAACTTAAAATCCTACTATTGAAAACAAAACACAAAAAACCAAATGAATACACGTTTTTAAAACAAAAGAAATACCAACAATTTACGTTCATAAAAGGCCACACAGTAAAAGCACGCAGCCTAACAAGTATGGGTCTACCAGGTGGTCCTGTTCTGGATATGGACCAAATTATTTCATGGGCAAACGAATTGAACAATCACCGTCAAGATGTTTATGGTATGCACTTGTATTGTCTAACATTAAGAAAATGTAGAAATTGAAGAACTAGGAACGAGGAGCTGTCTGATACGATTTAGAGATGCAAAAACAGCGAGTTTGGCATGCAACAGAAAAGATGAATCGGGAAGAAATATGGAGGTGATTGTTATAAATTTCTATAAACCAAGATGAATCAAATGCAAATACATTTTCTTCGTACACGATTGACAAATCATTTGAAAACACTGATTCACCACTTCAAAAGTCTGCCAAAAGCATTAAAATATTGCCGCCTCACTAAACAAAAGTCAACCAATCTAACGGATTTTTCTGCATCACGTTCCACACAAACATCATGAAACGATACCGTACAGAGGACGATGATAAAGAGAACACACTAGCAGACGAACCTTACCAAAAGAAAACACGTCCAAATCTCACACCGGTCAAGAAGGTCTATCTTCCACGAGCAAAAAACGTATTATGCTTGGCTGCACAAGGACAAGTGAAAAGATTAGGCGGAGTCGTACCTGGAAAAGTCAATCCAACACCATACCGTTCAAACATGTATTGTAGACCCGTTCCGCAACAACAATTCTGCAATATTCGATGGACACCTAGATCAGTTTTTAAGAGCGACCAATTTCAACTACGCAACGTTGTTTTTGGCAACCCAATGATAGATTGGAACAGTTTCGCATTTCTAAGAAATAATAATGATGCACTAGTGATTGGCGCTGGAAGAGATGAAACACTTTTGGTGACGAAACAAAGAGAAGGCGAGAATGTAGATCATTCTGACTTTGAGGTTTGGCTTATTGATAGACAACATCAAGAAGGACCATTCCCTATTGCTATGATTTTGGCGAGCTTGGAGCCCGATACAATGTAGAGAAAATGTAATTAAAAAATTTTACGAAACTTTTTCCCGTTGGAAGTGTCCAGAACAAACGCTTCAACTACAAAGGATTCGAAAGTTTCCAGTCCAGTTTCAATTTGACGTCCTATCAATTTCAGTTGCCTCTTAATTTAACGGGTCTCAATTCCTGGTTGTCTGCTCCAGTTGGCAATTTAAATCGTCACCTATCAATCGCAAATCAAAACACAAAACAACAAGAACAGATCGTCATCTACAAGCCGACAACTCAAACCAACTACTCATACAACACAACCTACCATGGTTTACTCTAACGCTACCACTGCCGCTAACAAGAAGCCATCATTGGTCACTGCCAAAACTACTTCTCAAAAGAGCAAGAAGAACAAGACCAATGACGTTATCAAGCGCGCAAATCAATGGGAAGACGTAGTGTACTATGAATGTGGGGTATCCTCAATCGATCAGCCCGAGGAAGAGTACATGTACAGAACTTAAAAGAAGGGCTCGTGTAACTATCTATCTTTGTATACCAAATTAAACTGTTAATACCTGTAACACACGACTTAAAACAATTATCAATTCTGATCTATTCGAAAAACATAAAAACCACGGTAAGATTGTGCACTGCATCATGCAAGTACAAAAGTAAAATGATTTTGTTGAAATCTTGTTGCCTACAAGACTTCGAAAATGAGTTTCATAAAAATTGCTACTAGTACATGAATGATCATACTCAGGTTAGAACTTTATTGTTTGTTTTCCGAATAGAACATTCGGTTAGCAAGCTCAACATGTATTTTGTTCCCTGGTTTAGGTTTCAGGATTCGCAATCCGCAACGTTGGCCAATCACTGCAGTGTTCCTTGTTGCTTTCCAAACTTGTATATTGGATCCTATAAAAAGGATTACAGACAGAAGACATTTTTATTTTCAAAACGATGCCATACCTACTGCCAGTCGTATTACTAGTGGCTTTTACACTTGCACAGAACGACCCTACTGCTATACCGTACAGTCGCATTGCTCCACGTTCCAACGTATGCCGGACACTCACCGAAGATTTTAGCTCATGGAGTGATTTTGGAGGGTACACTATCCCAGCTGCTCCATCATATGATGATGGAAAAGGCACTAAACATTCACTAGAAGTATTGTCATCTGGCGCAAGCTCATACAATGCTTACAAAGCTAGTATTTATGCTACATCAACGGACTTGCATGCTGCTTATGCTACATATAGATACGCAGACAAATCGACTGGACCTCTAGCGTCACCAGCATACGTCGATTTTTACTTTTTAATGCAAGGACTCACAATTCCATCGAATGGTTTTGCGAGTATTGGAAAGTTTTCACCAAACGCCGGAACATTGACGAGATACATCACGCTCGATGTAGATTCAAATTATATGCTACACTTGAACTTTGTACCAAACCAATCCGGTGATACTGTTTGGTTGTACCAAAACTTTAACAATCCATTACCGGCAAACAAGTGGGTAAATATTACAGTGTACATGGACTGGTCAAGTACCAATGGTATTGCTGCTGTTTGGCAAGATGGAGTCATACAATCAGTTGCCAACTTGAACGGTGGTTCTGGATTCTTGCAACAAGCGCATATGGGGTTGATTGCATCTGGAAACATTGGAGGAGGTACAGTGTACAATTATGCAATGGTATCGAATGCTATTTGTGGATTCTCACAAGCACCTTCTACTACAACGACAACTGCCGCACCTGGAGTAGTAACCACGACAACTACAGCGAGACCAACTGCGCCGACAACTGTACAACCAACAGCTTCGATTCCAATTCCCACTCCAGATTCGACACCTGCAGGAACTTCAGATCCAGGAAGAAACACAGCGAGTAAAGCGATACCTACACTAGCGTTTGTAGTTGCTCTCGTGGCAATAATGTATTAAAAATGTTAAATATTTACATAACTATTTTGTTCCTCTTGGACTTTTCAGAGCACCTTTTGAGACTGCAGCCATGTGACTCCGGAATTCTTCCCAATTGAAGAATCGAGCATATGTGTCAATCAAATTGACAACAATACCTTCATCTAACAATCTGTCAAACAGAGTAGAAGGTAGTTCGTAGTCTGGGCTTGTTTTGAGTTGTGCAAATTCTTTGGCAACTCCTCGAACGAGTTCGCTTGATACGTTCACTTCTATTGGCGATGTTGACGATAAGTACGAGTCAATGATCGCTGTGGCGGCTTTTACACGTTCGTTGGGATCTTGTATTTGTTGGTAAGCTTTAATATCTCTGTACGCTAGAACGTTCTCAACGGAAAACTCTTTTTCAGTAAACTTCTTGAACAAATTGGCCAATTCCACATCTTCTTCCAAAATGAGTTGAACCATAGCACCACAAGGATTGCAGACACTAAGTGAAATTGACAAACGATCAGGTTGTACTTGTCTCTTTGCTCTTCTGTTCCATTTGATTGTATAGAACAATACAACACCTGGCACAGCCATGTATCCGAACATCTCAATAAAGATACTTGTTGACTGAAGTACCCATGTTGGCACAGTGCTAGGCACTCGAACAGTCATTATGCCAAGCATAAGTACAATAATTAACTGCAAAGCAGATATGGCCAGCCAAATGATAATGAACAGTAGCTCTAGACGATAGACCAATGGATCATCATCGTAAAACACCTTCTGGAAGAACTTTTTTGTGCCGCATAACCCACAGTATCCAGTGTATATAATGTCTACGCAGAACATGAGGAGCAATGTAATGGCAAAGAATAGTACCACAGCGAGGTTGAAGTAGAAGAAAAAGCCAGCCAGTTGGCAGACTCCGCCTTGTATAGCCAAGTCGATGGCACCGACGGCATAGAATAGAATGAGCAACAGTACTAGTGCGATCACTACAGAAGTGTCGCGTAAAAGTATGTTAACGACTTTCAAAAAATCGAAACCATGTTTGTTAGCTTGTTTGATGCTCTCCATGCGCGCTTCTTTCCTGGCGTTGTTCAGTCGTATTAAAAAATACTGCGCATAGGCGATATTGAATATGATAAAAATTAAGTTCGTAAATGGTGACGCTGTCCAGTGTTTGACAAAGCACATTGCCTGGTAGAGCGGCGAGGTTGGTGTTCCAAAGTAGGCGTATGGAAAAGCATCAGGGAGATAGATATAACCTGAAACTGCCTTGAATATGAGAAAAATAAACGGTACAACACGTCTTGATTTAAGTGGTTGTTGGTTTCTGAACACGAAGCACAACACCAACAAGACTAGCGCAGTGCCAACTATCACAGTTCTGTTGAACGCTTGTTGTGAAATAAGTCCCAGGTTCTCGTTGGTGAGAACATAGGGTGCTGTGATGTTTGTCTGGTTCATTGCAATTAACCTTGCGCTGAAAAAAGTTCCTATGCACAGATAAGGTGCTAAACTTTCTACGGTAAAATCAAGCAAGTTACAGAAGACCTGGCCAGATGAGTACATGAGGATAACTCCTCAAATGCAAAAAGTTCATTGTAAAGCACACATCATTGCCACAATCAGTCACCCACGCAGATTGAGAAAGTTCCTAGCTATGATGTTTCCAATCTTTGTGTCATGATGTTGTGCCTCAATGATCCGAGTTATCCCTCCATAGATACCCTTTTCTTCGTCAGTTGCACTGTCAAACCAGTGGAACAACTTTTTTACGCTCTCATCCGAGTGTTCAGGGTGAAATTGCAAACCAAAACAGTTTTTTTTGATTCTAAAAGCTTGGTTGTCCCAGTACCGATCTCTAGAGTACAACAACTTTTCGTTTTCTTCTGTTAAGAAACATGCTTGATGGAATGTAACACCATAGAACGATTCTTGAACATCTTTGAATACTCCAACTGGTTTTATGATCGTATACTTTACTATTCCGATTTGTGGTTCTTTTCCTTGTTTTTTCATTGTAGATATGGAATCGTCGCCTTTGATTGTTCGAATTATTGCTTGTGCGCCCCAACATACGCCGAGTAGTGGAAAATCGATATCTACTAACTCTCTGATGACTGGAAATAATGTCTGAAAATATTGTTGAGTATCATCCATGACATAATGGTCACCGTTTCCACCAATAACAACTCCATAATAGTTTTTCGTAATGTATTCGATGATTGCAGGAACAGATAGCCTCTCGCCACCTCCTATTTGTGAATCTTTGCCGTGTTTTTCAATATCTTCGTCGACTTGTTCAAGTGTGAGTTTTGAATTCGCGATAGGCCAGTGGTTGTATTTGATTGCGAAAATGTCTGCGGAGGTGTTCTCTACAGACTCGAACATTTCTTTTAATTGTACTCCCTTCGCACTCTTCACTCTGTTTGTGGGGTCGAGTATGCAGATGCGCTTCATTATTCCAGTTTCTGTTGTGCGGGTTTTTGAGTTGTAATTATCGTGTGAATGCTAATACAGGAGGATGTACAGCCACGACATACCTCTGTAATGCATAAGATACGGCACTCTTCGTACGGACGTATGATTTTTGTGCACAAACGCTTCCGATACTTGTGGCTATCTGGTCTTATTTCAACGATTGGAAACTATCTTACTCAAATCGCACTGCTTTCGATTATAGAGGGAAAATTCGGTAAAAAAGAAGGGTCTGGGTTGGCAGTTAGTGGAGTTTATTTTGCGACTTACATTCCTGCTATCATTGCAACACCATTCGCCGGTGTGGCAGCAGACATTTTTGACAAACGAAAAGTCATGTTCATTGCAGACTTTTTACGTGTTTTTACTGCGCTAGGATACGTCGTTATGCTCATCAACGTGAATGAATTATATTGGCTCATATACGTGTTTCTGGGCCTTACCATGTTCTGCAACGCTTTTTTCAACCCTTGCAGAGAGGGTTTAGTACCTATTGTCGTACCAAAAGACGAAGTTTTAATTGCAAATGCAGTATGTGGTTACCTATTCACTAACACTTTCTAGTTGGATGGTTTGACATGGATGGGAACATCGTTTTTGGGTGCATTTTTAGGAGGACTCATTAACAGTTCCATGGGACCAGGTCCAAATTTTATCGCAAACGCAGTTACATTTTTAATATCAACACTATGCGTCATGAGATTGTTTTTCTTTCGGTCATTGAAACCAGAAAATATACAAAAAAAACTCGCGTTAAAGCACGAACAAGTGCGAGAGAAGACCCGTTGGGAACGCCTCATTGATGGTGTTCTCGATTTCTTTATTGGATGCAAATTTATTCTAACGCATCCGTATATTCTTTCTATTACCTGCATCAAAGCGATAGCTGCAATTAACTGGGGTTCTTTAGATTTTATAAATTTAAAAATGTGTTTTGAGGTTTTCCAACCTCAGGGGCAAATTGCTAGTGCTTCGAGAACGTTTGGAATTTTGAAAGCTGTTGTTGGGTTGTGCACTGGTATTTTTCCTGTCATCATCGAAAGATCGTTACCGACCGGGTATGGTGTACGCACTATGCGATTTGTAATTGTGTTGTCATTCCTCACATTCATTCCAGCGTACTTGATCATTTTCTTTTGGCAAAACATTTGGGGTACGTCGATGCTTTCTTATCGATAACAATCTAGCTTACACTTGCGCGAACCTGATGGTTGGTTTTGCAAGTGGTAACATTTGGATCTTTTCTAGTACAATGATCCAACAAATCTGTCCAAACAACTTTTTAGGTCGTGTATTGTCATTTGATTTGGGTTTCAATTTGAACGGAGCACTAACATTTGTGTTGGTACTGTATGGTCCTATCTTGTACGATTTAATGCACATGTCAATTCAAGCGATTGGTGCAGTTCAGTTGATCACAGGAACAGTGGTTACTGGAACTGTCATTCTGTGGTTTTTGATTACGATACGGCACCCTAACAAGATGATCACGGTGGATAAATACGGAAACGATATCGAAACGGAGGTAGATATACAAGAACAAGAAACAACTAACTTATTATAAAAATATTTTTATAAAACTGGTGCTGCGTAGCAATATTTTATGAAAACATTTTAACTTGAATTATAACAACTTATGACTAGCCATGTAGTACATTCCAAAATTTGATTTTGCGTTAGCGTCTTGTTTAAATGGATACTCTGCTCCGAGTCTCTTTGCTGCCGCAAATCCAGACACAACAGCTATTTCATGCAAATTTGCGATCGTATACGCTCCACAATAAAAGGTTGTTCCATGTCCAGATCCTTGAATAAATCGTACCAACGGTACAGTCACCAAGAAATGTTTCCACGAGTGAGAAAACTGTCTCCACCACTTGACATGTAAAACTTTTTTTGAATCAATTTCATCTCTGGTCCATTTTTCTTTTACTGAATCGTCCAAAAAGATTGTTTGGAAAATATTTCTTTCACCTTTTAGTTGTGGTTGGTAGTTGGACAAGTTGAATGACATTTCCATTAAACTCGAGTTTGGCGAGTATTGATGAATAAAATATTGATCTTTTCTATCTTGCACGAAATCGTGTTTAGATTTCATGTAGGCGGTATCTTCGTGAGTAACTGTTACATCGTTATAGTATTCTACATTTCCTAACGCGATGCGTTCCAATAGAGATGGCTTGTCCAATACTTTTAATGCAGTTTCTGCGTCGCACGCCATAATGACTCGGTCGAATGTTTCGGTACCTGCATCGCTTGTAGCGTTGACTGTACCGTTACTATTTCGAACAATCTTGGTTACTGCGCGTCCGAAATGAAACGTTACGTTTCCATTGCTTTCGGAATTCTTTTGTAGTCGCTCGTAGAATTCTCCAAGTTTCGGAAAGGCAATCATGTCGGCGGTTTCTCCGACCATTAACTGGGGATCATAATCAAACATTCTTGCGCTCTTGTTCTCAAAGATTTGCGTCACTAGTACTGCTGATACTCGTTCACTTTGGTTTCCTGTTCCAAAAAAGAGTGCGACGAGTGGATATACCATCAAGTTGCAAAACTCTTTGGAGAAGAAAAACATTTTCATAACTATCCAAATAGGAATGAAAGCAAAGAATAGCTTGAAAAAATCAACAAACTTGATCACGTATCGAAAACGTGCAATTTCTGATTTGAAACGTTTTTGTAGTTTTGTGGGGTATGAATTGTTCCATGCGTTTTCTCCTTGCCCGAATGAAAATTTCATATCAACAGGAGCGCATTTCATCCCAACTGCTTCCATTAAGCGAATTGTATTCTTGTACATTGGTGAGCCTCCTTGTACTCCATCGTTAATATACAATCCATTGCCAACGTCGATACTTGTTGCGACACCACCTGGTTTTTCATTCTTGTCCCAAACTTGAACGTTAAAAAGATTGGGATGATGAGAAAGATTCCAAGCTGCTGATAAACCAGCTGCACCGCTACCGACAATTAATACACGTGACTTTGTTTCTGCCATTTTGTGGATAAAACCGGTTCTACATGTTCCGCTTAGCCGTAGGCATCTTTGTGTTGTAAAATATAAAAATATTCAAACAAGTACGGCTCAAATAGAGGAAGAAACTATCCATTTGTGTTTCTGTGAACAACAGACACATAACGAAATCTTCATGCTTTTTTCAATTGGAATTCCTTACAGATCTACTTGGCGCCACGTGTACTAGATGTAAGATCGGTCATCTGTCAGTACAAGTTTGAATCTTTATTGTAAAAGCACCTCGAACCTTCAATTTGCGTCCAACTTCACGCAAGAGGAATTCGATTATGTGTCGCTTCAAATATCGAAAAACCAACGTTTCTCGCAACACAAAAAATGGGAAACGTAACATCCTCAATTCAACACTTGTTACACTCGTGGTCTACAAAGAAAGACGCAAACATTGTACTCATCGGCCTAGACGGTGCAGGAAAAACAACAATTCTATACAAGCTAAAGATTAAAGAAGTTGTAACCACTATACCGACACTAGGAAATAACGTTGAGACAATACGGCACAACAGAATCAATTTTACAGTTTGGGATTTAGGAGGACAACTACTGGCACGTCCACAATGGCTGCAGTACCACAAAGGCTCTGATGCAGTTATCTTTGTCGTTGATTCAGATAATGTTTCACGCATCGACGAGGCTAGAGCAGAACTACATAAAGTGATGGCCGGTAGACCAGAAGCAAAACTTTTAATTCTAGCGAATAAGCAAGATGTTTCGGGAGCTATGAACGCTGGTCAAGTAGAAGAGTTAATACAACCACAATTATTGAAGTGTAACAAATGGAAACTGCAACCATGTAGTGCATATACTGGAGAAGGTTTAATGGAAGGTTTAAATTGGCTTTCAACTGTAATATAAAATAATTCAACATTCAAATCACGAACAAATGTTCAGAAAACCTTGCTAGAACTTTCAAGAGACCTTTTGTGCGCAATATTTATTTTTAACTTATGTCGCAACTCGTTTTTCGATACGTGAATGAACACTCGTTCAGCTCTAACAATATGAGCGAAACCATCGACTTAATAATGAGCTCGGAAGGTTGGTTCAAAATACAAGATACACGACTCGATCGAGAAACCAATTCTGCAAAATCGCAAATATACGGTGGAACGTGGGTAGCCGAACATAGAACGACTACAAAAGTAATTGTACTACTGCACCAAATACGTGAGCAAGATTTACACAGTTATAACGATGGCGAGAATGCTGCTGTTACACGCAAAGCAGAATTTACACTTGATGAGAATAACTTTCCGATCAAAGCAAAAATTATGGAGATGTTCCCTGCCAAAGAGTTTACAGTAGTAGATCATAATAATCAGGAATTTTTTACCTAAGCATTATTTTGTGCTTCTAGCAGATGATCTTGGTAATCATCCTCCCACTCCAATATAAAATTTTCATGGTGATGTGAAAAACGCCTCAATTGCTTTTGACAACAAATATGCGCTAACAATTTTGGTGCGTCTAAATCCTCCAAACCAAAATACTTTGCAACACGATATAAATCGCCTTCCTCTAGCGAATTCATTTCAAATACTTCATCAGTATCGAGATCGGTAATAGAACATTCAAAGTCAGGGTCTATTACACCCGTATCTGAGTAGTATACATCCCAAAAAAATTCTACATTAAATATAGCGATTTTTGCGTTGGGTGTGATAAAGTATGCCTCCATACTAATTGTTCTTTCATCTCTACCTATATCTTCATCGTCATTAACGACTTTCTTCTCAACAAACATCGTTGTGTATACCAGAGCGCTTTTCAAACACTTGTACAGCTTGTTGCTTTTGCATGGTTTTTCGAAAGGTTCTATTTCTTCTAGTGTTGTATTACTTTTGAATAGTTGTAGATGTTTCTTTATATCTGCGATGTCTTTGTTTTCCTTGGCAAGTTTTGAAAGATAAATAAGTTTGTTGTACGGATTCTTTGCGAAGAATACAAGTTCATAGGTTTTCTGCCAAAATACGACTGGTGCCTTGCCGAATGCCGCGTGATGAATATTTGTATCGGAGAGGTAGTATTTAAATGTAGGAAAATCACGTAAAACAAGTTGTTTCCAAGTGTAAGGTTTGGTGAGAATAGCATAATACGATTTCGAGCATTGTGAGAGCACGTTTATCGATTTCACTGATAGAAATTGCGAAATATGCACGACAACATCCTCGGATAGCTCTGTAGTGGGCACTGTCTTCATAATTTTGGGGTGTTGCGTCATTGTCTGTTAAGAATTTGTAAACCCAACCAAATCTGTCAAACAATGTTTTCTCAGAATTTATTTGCAGTGTTAATAATACATCGTTACGTTACAGTCCCATGAAGATGTTACAATTGCATTTCCATTTGGTGAAATATCTATTCCTGAAATAGATTTCTTATGATTATTCAATTTCTTGATCATTTTTTCTTTATACATGTCCCACACGCACAAAGTGCCATCAGTATGTCCTGAGAACACTAATCTTCCTGACTTGGACATACATGAAACTCTACTATCAGCAGACGGAAGAACAAACTTGGCCAGCGTAGCATGGGCTCGAATATCAATAACAGCAGTGTGATCCCTGTACGAGTAACAGAACATATGTCCAGATTGATGGAAACTAACACAATCGACATCATATGGGTTAGCTCCTTTAAAGTATGTATGGACGCACTCACCACTACGCAAGTCCCAAATTTTAATAGTGTTATCGCATGAAGATGTTATAAATGTGTTTCTATCGGACGACAACGAAACACATGTTATATCTTGCACATGCTCAGTGTATTTTTGTATTTTTACATTTTGTTCAATATCAGTCAGAACGATTGTTGTATCTCCACTTCCTGAAAGAACGTACCTGTCGCCTATAAATTTCGCGCATGATACATACCCATTATGTACGAACAAGTCTGTCGGCCCTGTTTGAGCACGAATGTCGAACACGGCAACGAAATTGTTCAGACCACCAGTCAAGATGAACTGTCCAGACTCTGAAAAATCTAGAGCTAAATTTGACGACTCTCGTAGTCGCATACGTATAATATTTTTACCAGTGTACGGGTTCCAAATTCCTATTGTTTGGTCTCTGCTAACAGAACCTATCATAGTGCCATCTTTTGAGAATTTACAGTTATACACAAAGTGGTAATGCTGGAATATCTTTTTTGGAGCAACTTTTGTATGTATCTTGGGCGCATCTGCGCAAAGTCTCTGCACTGTTCGTGAGTTAGCACCAAGCAGAACCTACAAGTAGTGTCGCATATATTTTCTTGCTGTGTTTGTATATCCTTTTCTAATCTTTCTTTGGCATCAGCGACCTCTTGTTCCATTGTTTGAACTTTGTTTGGATGTTTACAAGCTGAAAATGGCGCATGCCTAGTGGTGCAAAGAAAGCACAAATGGTAGTGTAAGATCACCAGGATCTCTGAATCTTGATGAAACAACAGGGTCGCTTACATAACCACAGTGCTGCTTACAGTGCGTAAAACTTTGTACGTTGAATAAGCTTGTAGAGAAAATAAGATTCTTCTCTAGTGGTTCATGACATCAGTGATGTCATTTGATCAGGTTTGTAAATCACTGGTTATCTTAAGCTATTTCCAAAACGATTTTTGATAGTGACACTTTTTAAAAAATGGGTAACTGTTTACGTCCCCACCACCCGCAACACGGTGCTGTTGTTTCACCAAGACTCAGAGATAACCAAGAACCAGAGGTAAAAACAATGGTGGTACTTGGTAGTCACGGTACAGGCAAATCTACTCTAAATTGTCAATATTTGTACGCGGTTGAAAATGAACCTATTAACGTTGACAACATTAAGAAGCACATAATCCTGAGCTTCAACACGTTGATCATGGTTGCGAAAGAATCAGGGCTTATTTTACAACCTGAAAACGAGAATACTGAACCATTGAGCGTAGAACATGCCACAACACTTTTAGAGTCACGCGATTTCGTACAGAAATTAAAGAACCTATGGAGCGACCCAGCTATACAGACGATCCTTAGTAATCAACACAAGCACGCTGTAGATTTTGCGTTTAATTTGCAATTTTTAGTAGAGAAGCTAGATTCTATGGCAAGTGGGCATTACAAACCAACTTTAAGAGACCTCTTATACACTAGATTGAGAACTGTAGGAATATACGATCGAGAATTCGTGTACGACAATCAACGGTACAAAATACACGACGTAGGAGGCACACCAACAGGTACATAAATAACCACAACAAATTGACAATTTAGAACGAAAGAAATGGGTAACCTTACTCAACGAACGATATGAATACATTTTATGTATTTCTTTATTAAGTTTCTACACACCAGGTGATGAATCCGGACCCACAAAACTCGTTGAAGATTTGGCACTCTTTGATGAACTCATGCAAACAAAATACATGCTTATGCCGTACCAAGTCATCTTCGTACTCAGCCATGGTGATATTTTGCAACAAAATCTACAAACTATGTCGGTAAAGCAAGTACAATCCTATCCACTTATGGACAAACTAGTATCCGATCGCATATCAGTAAAAATAATCGGCGAATACATTATGGACTTGTTTTTGGAAAAAAGAAAAGAAGTTACAGGATATATTTATAATGACATTTACAAGGACCCGAAATTCATTTATAATCAAATCATGTTGAATGAAGTTCACTATAGAGGGTACAATGATCCTACGGAAGTCTACTGGGATGTACCAATGAAAATTGAAACAACAAGTGGACCTAGTGCAAAAGTGTTGACACCTACTACGTTAGAAGCGGTAACTATTGAGAGTGTTAGTAATCTACAATCAGTTACGGAGAGTGTTAGTGTTGAAACTCCTGCTGACATTGTGGTTGAGGTACCAGTTGAGATAGCAGAGGAACAAACAACGATACAAGTAACAATGATACCAAATGATGAGTTGGAAAGTATACAAGTTATTATAGAGGCTACTCTATCAAGTAACGAAACGGACACTACAGAAGAGGCGTTAACAGTAGAACTATTTGTTCAAAGAAAAGAGAATGTACTGATCACTCAAGAATCGTTTCTAGAATTCGAAGAGTACTAACCATGTAAATAATATGCCATAGTTTAATCAAAAAGACCAAACCCCTCGTCAAGGTCATCTTCATCTTCCTCATAAAAGTAAAATTGACTAACACAATTTCCTAACTCTTGTTCCTTTCTTAGTTCTGGTACCGTTCTAACTCGTTTCACATTTCGCCGGCAATTGTTACACTTGGAATGTTCGTGATCTGTTTGCACTAATCTTTCATAGACGTGCGGGCAATCAAACTCTAATAGCCCACAATGGTCTATTAAATGTTTGTTATATGTTAGTGACTTGACTACTCGCGCTCTGCGTTTGTATAACCGACTCCAATCTTTTATGTTTGCCATGGGATCTATTGTTAGTGAACATTCAACTACGTACGAATATTAGGCCACTTGGTGAGCGTCATTTTTTTCCATTGTTCTTGCGTAAATGAATCAAACTCCCATACGTGTACAGTAGGGTCATAGTTTGTAAAATCGATATTCTCTTTCAAATGTGGACGAGCAGCCAAATAAAATGGAATACAAACCTCTGAAAAAGTAGCGTACTGTTTTGCAATGAGTGGAATGTACTGTAAAATTGTTAATATGATTTCTGGCACAAGAGGAAGCGATGGGTCATCAGGTTTTCGCACTGATGGTGCTGATATTTCGTCTACAAACCAACACGAAAATGCATGTTCGTTGTCATTCGCAGGAAGTGGTGATGGTTCTTCATTCCACTCTCCATCGAGTAAATAAAACGGTGGGGCTTGGAATGAAGTGATATGAACGCCATTAATCACAAAGGTCTGGTTTTCAACGAGTTTTTCGATATCGTGTAATGCACCAGATTGTGACAACGACCTGTAGAACTCTTTTATCTGATCAAATGGTATTTGTATTCCTGCTGCTTTGACGATTT